>Ga0307512_10007313_pt1 | contig 10971 bp, 17 predicted proteins | sample 14_EM_MG_FD_200267 | JGI IMG/M metagenome (GOLD analysis project Ga0307512, IMG submission 200267) | Populus trichocarpa ectomycorrhiza microbial communities from riparian zone in the Pacific Northwest, United States - 14_EM | ecosystem: Host-associated > Plants > Roots > Unclassified | place... | reverse complement strand
TGGCTGGACGTTTGCTGGTAGGGTTATTGTTACGGAGGAGGGTGTTGGTATAACGGGTGGGTATGAAAAATTTGTAGACCCTGGTCCTGGATCGTAACACATATTGCAGTTAGAAATAACGGAAATGCTGTTGAAAACAGATGCCTATCAGTAAAGGACGCCCTGGGGGCCGATATTGGGAGTGTCCCTCAGGCACTTGGCAGTCTGCTGACCTGTGTTATGAAGTTTCGGGTGGATTACTGCCAGGATTGCACTCAAAACTGCATTGGATTCTGAGATAGAATCTAGCCATTCCAGTACAGCAGGCTCTTTGAAGTTTGCAGAAATCTGTGGGTATGGTTGCGACATTTTCTGATTTGAAATGAGCTGCTGATGAATAAAGTTCGTGCACTAAATGCTCACATCATGGCCTTGTTGAAACCACGCAGGTGATAAATTTACCAAGCCCTGAGGGGCATCTTCTTCTGAGCGAAAATTCTTCTCATCATCGTGCCAAGAGCTGCCATTTTTCGATATTTTCAGCAACAGACACAGCTTTTCTTGAGCTGCCAACATTGAATTCTGAGAGGCGTCAAGGTTTATACTGTGATCTCACAATCAGGGAATAAGCCCACCTGTCTAGAATCAGACAAGACTCCTGGAAGGTACCAGGCCAATATAACACCATGCCTGTCAGCAATAATATATGGTGCCGAGACTGTAACTTTATTCAGCGGGGGATATCACCGTTGTAGGGATTTTTCCTGCTTGTTTGACACCTTTGTTCCTGACTTTGAAAAATTTTGTGGCAGCCTGTCTGCATAGCATGTAGCATCCCAACCCATCACCTCTGCCAATAAATGATCAGCAGTTTAAGACATATATTTTGATCTACTAACTGCGGTTGAAAAATGCATCCGCAAGGGTGTCTGCCATTATGTCTAGCTCCAATACCACAGATACTAGAAGCACCAGGGGATACTCTGGCGGTGTTGCAGAGGTACTGGATGAGCGCCCATTTAGTCGATATTTGAATTGGGCTCCCAGGTATATTGCACAGACATTTGAAAAGCTCAAAGGAGTTAGTGTCGGGATTTGAGACATATGGCTAGTTTGAATTCTCCAATCGTCAAGGGGTTTGGTAGAAGCAAAAGAAGGTGCTGAAATATGCAAGCGCTCTGACAACTTGGCTGCCAATAAACAAACCCGCACTACCAATCAACAAACGTAGGCTCCCAACCAACAAACACAGGTTGCCAAGGCATTGGGCAGAGATTAATATATGAATGAATTCCCCTAGCTCCCAACATGTTAGATCTCCTTCATTGCTTATAGTTGAAAGCATTTCCCTGAACTTCCAAACAGTAACAGAACAAGAGCGATGCCCTCCCTAATCAAACTGAAAAAGAAGGGATTCTTTGATGGGCCTACTTGGCCCAGAGATAATACCTCTGACTACAAATACAATTTGCCACCAGCCAGCCCAGGATTGTCTTCAGGTTATGAATCCCTCATTTCTAATGACCTAGACCTCTATGACGATAGGTGTGTACACTAGTTACCCATTGGATCCTACAGCTTAACATGCAAGCACATCTAGCTTGTATATAGCTTTGACAGATAAGCAAATCAGCACATTGGATAAGCACATCAATAAGTTCCGAACTGCTGATTACGAAAGTTGGGAGCAAATTGTGGAAGACATTTTCCAAAGCTTTGAGAGCACCTGGGCTAATGGTATTGAGTTTCATGAGGAAGCTGTGATAACTGTATGTGCGCCATTTGCACCATGGGGCTGCTCTCAGATATTTCTAGCTTATTCACTAGCACCTGTACAGGAAAACAAGACTGGTGACAGGGGAATCCTCTCCCCCTCCTGAAACCCAGAGTCAGATGGGTGAAGAAAGGTGTGCATGCCAGTTTTCTCTCATTCGTCCGCACCTGCATGCTAAAATAAGACTGGTGACAAGGGAATCCTCTCCCTCTTCCTCAGACCAAAGTCAGATGGGTGAAGAACGGTGCGCACACCAATTTTCTCTTATTCACCAGCACCAGTATGCTAAAACAAGACTGGTGACAAGAGAATCCCCTCCCCCTTCCAAAACCCAGGGTCAGATGGATGAAGAAAGGTGCATATACCAATTTACTTGCTGAGTATGGCCACTAAAAGAGCAATGTATGTTTAACCAAGACATTGAACTGGCAGATGAACATATGGGTATATTGGAAAGGCACGCCCCCAAGTTCTGAGCTGCTGACAGAAAAGATCAGAAGAAAATAGTCAGAAAGGTCACAGAACAGATTGAGAGCACCTGGACTGAAGGTGTAGAGTTCGAAAGAGATACTGTGATAGGTGTACGTAACCTTTCTGATACATTGGACCATTCTCAGATATTTCTAGCCTATCCACAAGTATCTGTATGGCAAACTTAAACAGCCATGGGTGGCTGCATTCAGAATGCGAAAATGGTCATACTTTGATGTTGTGACCACCATGCACTGCAAACAAATAAACAAGCTGGCGGTTAAGCTTTCACAAAGTGTGCCCAGATCATCAGGCTTCCTCAGTGCCTACAAGAGAGCTTGTAGCAAGTTTGAGTGGAAGTTGCCTGAGAGTCAGCGCCAAAAGTACCAGGTCATGGCAAAGGAGTGGTCAGAGAAGGAACTGCCTCTGAGAATGCAGCAGCGGTACAAGCATGGAAGCGATTCTAGTGGATTAAATTGATTGATTTCTTTGCATTAGCATGATGAGCAAGTACAGATCCATGGCGATCAAGGAGTTCATGTTGGCAGCATGGAACCAGTTTGGAATGTGTGTTGTTGTTGTTGCAGCATTCTTGGAGGACAGAGAGCCTTTGGTATCATTGTGGGTAGAAGGCCCTACTCCATTCCATTTATAGGTCTCACAGTTTAATGCAGCTTTGATCAAAACAAGGAAAACAGGGGAAAACCTTTCAGGGCCAATGCTGCTGACTGGGAAGGTTCCATGAAGAGAGATTTGGCAAAATGGGCGGCCGACTGCTTTGGTAAGTGATTACCCAGGCTTAAGGAAAAATGCGCTAATGCTCCAGGATCTTAGGGACCCTGCCCCCGCTGACTGTCAGCAGTGCGGATGGGCCTGTGAAGAAAGAATGCCCAGAAATCAAAGTAAAGAGGAACAAGGACAGGTATCCTATCCTGCCAAGTCCTGAAGAGGTGGACTGCCATGAGCTACCATGCAAGAAAAAGTTTATAGGAAGGTTTATGGGAGATATATACAGTTTGTGAGCTACCCATCCATGCTTCCAATTCACTTGCTAAGCCAATTTTCAGTGATGTCTGCTGGTACAGGAAAGGGAAGAGTCCCTTGGACCGAGCTCCAAAGGGACCAGGACGAATACATTAAATTAGAGTATTTGCCTGAAAACATCACTCTCAAGCAGTTCCACCACCTCTGCCAGAAGGACGTCAATGCCATCCTTGGACACTGGGCACAGAGAAAGGCTGACGGCAAGGTTCCATTCCGCTTCAGGAAGGCAGCCAAGGCAATGCAGAAAGATAAGCACACCTCAGAAGGAAGTGATGCCAACGCCGATATGGGGCCAGGCAAAGGAGCAGATTGGGACCAGCAGGGCAACGACGGAAGCCAGGCGCAGGGGAATGGACCTCTGTAAGCAGGAGGTAATATGGCTGAGAATCCAAATAGAGTAAGCTGACCCTTGAAACATGACAAGTAGGTGCTAAACTCTTTGAGCTTTTAGTCTTCATGCCACTCTCCCAACAATGGGGCAACCCAGCCTAGCACAGCTTTTTCGCAGCAGCAAATAGGCAGAGGCACCGCTCTAGATTCACCCTACACTTGCCCTCCTCACATACCCTCTCCCCACTACTCTCTTAACTGCCCTCTCTCTGATGGCCCCTGAGCAGGCCAAGCTGAAGGCCCACATGCTAAGGGCAGGCATAATAACTCTGGCTCTGCAGGGGCGGGACCTTCACCTAACAACAAGGTAAGCAACATTGACCACCTCACTAGGCATTGAAATTTAGCACCTCCAGATGCAAAGTACTACCAAGGAGCGCTGACCATCACTGCTGGGCATGCCTAGCACTACCAATAAAGACCAATGGCCACCGCCAGGCGCACCTGATGCCACCCATGAAAACCCATGGTCACTGCCAGCTTTACCTAGCCCACCCAATGAGCCCCAGCATTCTCCACCAGCCCCACAGAGTACTTGCCCAGAACTACAAGGGGGTGGACATCGCAGGTGCAGAAAAAATGAGGGCATTGCTGCCGATTCCCCTTCAAGCAAGCATCAGAAAGTTGACCAGCAAGTGGATGGCGCAGGTCCCAGCACATGGCGGTCAACCTGGGAATGCTGTCCAACAAGGAAGACTGCTACAAGGTGAGCTGCACTGTTGCATGCAGAAAGTGCTTGCATATGGGGGTTATATCCCCCTCATTAAGTCCCTTCACATTTGTAGCTGCACACATTGGCGCCACCTCACATGCTTGCTCCAATATCCAACTGCTATCACCACACAATTGGGTCTTGCCCTTCCTTCTTTACTTTCCCTGTACTTCTTCACATATCCATTTCCTTTTGCTGCTCTCCCCCTTATCCATTTTCCCTTTTATCTTCAGCTGTATCCTACACTCCATCATTTCCCATTTCCCAGTTTATTCAAATTCTCACTCTTAGATTTGGAGGCTCCTGGTGGTCTCTCATAGTTTACATGTAGTCTGCATGTGTATAAAGTGTTTTCTGATCTGAAATATAGGTTTCTCCTATGAAGCAAGGTTGTTAGTCCCACAAGTGAGTTTTGTAAGGCAGATCAGAGCCTAGAAGGGATAGAACAGAAGGGGTTAGTAGCTAATCCAAGAAAAGAAGAGCCACATGATAAATGGGGAATAAAGGAGGGTTTAATGACTATAAGCAGTTATTGGACCAGAGGCGAGATGAGATGATAAGGCAAGAACTTGATGGCAAGAAGGTGAAGATCTTCATGAAGGCAAGGCTGATTGGCACAGCGGCTCTTGAGTCAACGTTGATAGGTTGAAGATGAGAGAGGAAGCTTAGGCGATGGCACGCAAAAGTGAAGAGAGAGCGCAAGGGGAAGATACATTTGCAGAGAGTCAGAAACCAGGTATTTATACAAGCAGAGCACCTGTAAAACTACAAGTGGCCATCTGAAACCTTTGAATCCAAAAGTAAGTAAACAAACACATCAGAAAGTGAGGAACACAGGAAAGATCTAAGTGTGAGGGGGAAACGCGATAAGGGGGAGAAAGATAAAAGGAAAAGGTAGACATGAAAGAGCACAGGACAAGTCAAACATGCACAAAAGTCCGAGAAGTGAGGAGAGACACAAGCCAAAAGCAGTATAGTATGAATGCCAAAAGAAGAGAACAATTGGTGAACAAGTAAACTAGAACCGCATGAAATCCATTGCTGTACATGGAGGGGAGGTTGTGCTTGAGGACAAAGGACTTGCGTCATGTGGGTGCTGTGTAGTGGTATGTCAGAGTTGAGTGTATGACAGGAGAGATGGCGAAGAGGACAGATCAAATAAGGATAGATAGCACAAGGTGAAAGTATGAGGTGGGTATGTGTGTCAATCGGAGCACGCAATAGTGGCATGGCTGACAAATATGATGTGATGAATACGAAATGACTTAGATGAGGGGGAGAAGAGGTTCTTGCGGGGATCGAGTCGGTGTCAGCCAATGCCCCCATATGTGAGTGCTTCCATTTGCAATGGCATAGCTTACCATACACCTGATATTTCTATCTCTTGTGTTTTCTGCATGCTTGACGCTTTCTTCCTCACCGCTTCCCTGCCAATATTCCTCAACTTGTTTCAACTTGCTGCAATTTTTGTGAAATGAGAAGAAAAAAACCTCTGACTATGAATTCTGTATATCATAAATGTCCAAGAGCTATGCGCCTATATCCTTCAGCTTGCGATTGAGGTCATGCACTATTTTTTCTATCTCCTCCAGATGGTCCATCCTTCTCTCCAGTGCAGCAATCCTGGCAGAATTGCTTCTGTCATTGCTCACTGGTGATGTGTTGCTGTGAGAATGTGAGGGCTTACTCTTCACAGGTTTGAGAAGCTGTGAGATGCTTGGCACCTCAACTGTGACAACTGCCAAATGCTAAGTGGGGGCAGTCACAGGGGGCTTAAGAGAAGACATACCTGTTCCATGCTTAGAGGTGCGACTGCCACTAGTTTTGGGAGCTGTGGGAGGAAGTGGGGCAGAGGGCTTCGGCAAGGAAGGCTGGGACAAGATTGCAGGGCTGTTGGAAGGGGTATTGATAGAAGAGGACCCACCGCTCTCCAACATCAACAATCCAAGGGCAGAAAGCACTGTGGAGGGTGATGGATCCAACCCTGAATCTTCAGGTTTGCCTGTATCAGGGAAATTGAGCATGCGCTACTTTCCCTTTTTGAGCTCTGTATGCGATTCCTCCATCTGTTTGATGCGGAACTCCCAGAGGTGGTCTTCCGGTAATGTGTGGTGATCCGTTCTTCCAGTATCTGGGTTTGGAGGCATCAGGCTGCACTTCTGCTTCCTGGTCTGGCATCGTTGGCACACAGATTTTGGTAATGCAACGCAAACTTCATTTGCATCCATGCATCGTCGGCACTGCAATTGCCTGTTAGCTCCAATTCAAGTGAGAGGGTGGCAGTGTACCTGAATTTGAGGATCAACATTACTTCCGACTGGAATCAGCACATCAGGGCCATCAATGCCCTGACCCGACATGGTGCAGTGCTTTGTAGGCCCATGTGCTGCCACAGACAAGCCCCTCCATTTTTTTGTAATGGCAGCTTTCTTGGTGACCTTTGACTTGCCATGGCTCTGAGAATGATTTCAAACATCAGAAATCAATCATGAAAAAACCAGTAGGCATAGAACTTACTTCAAGCTTCTCATCCACCGCCATTGGCATATCTCCATCCTCCCCCTCCTTGGGATCCTGTCGGAGGAGCAGCCTGACCTTCCACAGCAGATGGGAAGGAGCCCACTGCTCAGCGGTTTGTGAGACGGTTTCTGTGGTGGTTTGTACAATAGCTTGTGCAGCAGTTTGTACAACAGTTTGTATGGTGGTTTGTACAGCCTGCACTCTGTGAGCTGATTCAGCTTTTCATCAAAAGATCATAAGCAGGGCGGTGGAGGAATCTTAGTAGTTACAGCTTACCTAAATGCTCCTACCACCAATCTGCAGGTCAGGGCAGTAGATTTGATATATCCTTGGGGAACTTGAAATCTGTGTTGTAAAATGCATGGCACTCCCAGCCTGGGTGTGACTGGGTGATCCTTCCAAGGTCTTCATTGAGCTCCAGCACTTTGGATAGCATGACTAAGGTGGGGTGCAGCACAATGCCCTCATCTTTGGAATAAGCATGCCGAAATTCGCGGATAGAATTTTTCTAATTCAAATGTAGCACAATCAAATGTCATGGAGATGAGTACATACCAACTCCCTCTTGAATCCCACCTTCCACAACTCTTTATCCACAAAGTCTTGAACAGAAGTGTAGGCTCCTACAGCAGCCTCAACCCTAGATGTGATCGTAAGCAAACTTGACATTTTGGAGATTTTTTGCAGCAAGGGCAGTCAGCAGTGTGAGTAGGGCAATGTGTTGGATGTCAAAGTTGCATGCTTGCCAAGTTTTGAACTTGCCCATTTCAGGAATGGCTCAACAAAAAATTTAAAGTGCTGGGAAAAGCGCCCAAATGCCATCTTCCAAATATGGTATCACAAAACATCCTCCCAATGCAGATAATTTTACTCCACATGTCATAGTCAATCTACTTGCCTTGCATAGTCCTCTGCCCAAAGGTAAGAAACCAGTGCCTTCCATTATGGGGCTACAGAGAGACAGCAGTTCTCACATGGGTTCTCTACCCCCTGCCAAAAGGAAACGCACCCTTGGTATGCTCACACCACCCTCCCCTGAGTTTGAGCAGAGTGACTTCGGACTGTCTGGCTTTCAAGTTCCCCAGAGTCCAAGGATTCTGGTAAGCATACATTATATTCTATGCAGCCTGAAATGAATCCTGCACAAATTTCTCATTTTCTAGAGCTTCAATATGATTTTGGCATGCAGGCACCACCCTCCCCATCCCTGGAGCCAAAGTCAGACTTTGGCATGCTCAGGTCGCTTACCCCATCTCCAGAGCCAAAGTCAGACTTTGGCATGCTCTGGTCACTCCCCCCATCCCCAGAGCCAAAGTCTGACTTTGGCATGCTCAGATTGCTCCCCCCATCCCCAGAACTAAAGCATGACCTTGGTATACAGGCAGTACTCTCATTGTCCCCCAAACCAAAGCACAACTCTGCTATGCCAGCAGCACTTCTACCACCCCCTGAACCAAAGCATAACTTTGGCATGTGGGTGATGCTGTCCCCATCCCCAGAGCCAAAGCATGACTTTGGCATGCTGCAGGCGCACTCTCCATTGCTAGCACTAAAGTGCAAAAGTGATTCTAGGACCAGAGAGTACCTGTAGCGTCCACTTTGCATCGCTCTATTTTTCTTTTCTTTTACCTTCTTATTTTCTTCTTGAATAGCATCATTCACATGGCTGGCCCTTGGGCGCTGATTGCTTCCAGTTCATAAATATTTCCCAGTACTTACTCACCTTGCTATATGATACTGGTGGCATGATGGCCATGCGATTCTACTCTGACTTGTTCTGACTCTATTTCATACTGACTTGACATTCTGGTGACTCCTTATAACTAGTGTTTTAAAGTCCAGTCCATTGGACTGAAAATTTGGCCTTAACTGGACTGGACTTAACTGAAAAAGACCAGTTTTTCAGTCCAGTCCAGTCCAGTCTTTTCCAGTTTTCAATCAGTCCAGTTAAGGTCTAACAGTTTTGAGATTTTTACAAAGACTGCAAAAAACCAGTCTAGACCAGTCTTTTAGGTAATGATTACATAAGCTGGTAGAGGACTGCAACCCTATGCATTTACCCATTGAAATAGGCCCTACAACATCCAAATTAAACAAGAATTGGACAAGTTATGATTGAAATAATAAGAACTTTAGTAAGTTTAGTTCAAGTGGACTCAGACTTGTCCCAAGAGGACCCTATATTATCTGGCAGTTCACAGGAATCCAATCCAAGTCACTTCCAAACAGTTCCAAGTTGCTTCCAATCAGTTCTGAGTTGCCCCCAATCAATTCTGAGTTGCTCCCGATCAGTTCCAAGTTGCCCCCAATCAATTCTGAGTTGCTTCCAATCAGTTCCAAGTTGCCCCCAATCAATTCCGAGTTGCTCCCAATCAGTTCCAAGTTGCTTCCAATCAGTTCTAAGTTGCCCCCAATCAGTTCCAAGTTGCTTCCAATCAGTTCTGAGTTGCTTCCAATCAGTTCTGAGTTGCCTGAGTTGCTTCTGATCAGTTCCGAGTTGCTCCCAATCAGTTCTGAATTCCAAGTTGTACTTGTATTGAAAAACTGGTCTTTATTGGTCTAGACTGGTCTAGACCTGTCTATGGGCTGGACATAGACCGGAAAAGACTGGTCTTTTGTGGTCTGGTCCAGTCTCTGGCCTTTTGGGCACCAGTCTAGACCGGTCTTGGTCCTGGTTAACCCTAAATTGGGTCCAAAGACCGGACCAGACTGGACTTTGGAACACTACTTATGACTCCCTTACTCTGTATATAAACCTGTAACTACAATACTTCCAGACCCAAGCTTGATTTGGGTCTGCAAATCCTACCAGTTCTCCATTACCCTCCTGATTGACCTCCCAAGAGACCCAAGCCCCAAAGTTCACCTAGCCAAGGCCAACCTCCCAAAGGCGCCTTTCATAAACCCTACTCCAATGAGTTTCGCAGAGGGGCTGATGACAACAACATGTGCCCTTGCTTGCACCCCACCCATCTCTCATCAGCCTTATCACCCACCAGATTGGACTCTTCTGGATTCGATTGCCTTATGGCTGAATTCCTCTCACCCTGATCACACCCTTGCGATTCTCTACCTTTCCATCAGCATCAGCAGCCTAGACCAAGTTGCACAAGGTTCCCAAATTCAACCAATCACATCCTTTTTACCTGCCCCCTTCATAATTCTCCTTGCTGCTGCTTATTCGGGATATGTCCCACCGAACCCTACATCTTTGGCACTAAGGAAGGAGGTGCCAAACTAGGCACCTTTCAACACATTACAAACTGTCTCCTCCAACCCCTCCCCCAAGACCAGACCCACCTTGAGCGGTGAGTACCCAATGCAGTCTTCCGTACTATGTCTCCCCTTGTCTTCCACAAACATTTTTCTCCCTATAACAAATGTCACCACTAATTATACTTACCCCCTACTACATTTTCTCCTCTTATCTACATTAAGTCTTCGCACCTCAATTTCCTGTACATATCTGTAGCACCGGAGTATGTCTGCTGATAGCCCAGGCTAAGGACAATAAAATTAAATTCAAAAAAAAAAAAAACCTCCCAAAGGTGTCAAGTGCCGATCCAAAACTCAAAGTGTGGCTAGGTAGGACCCGCCACAGTGCCTCTTGCTGGAACCTCAAGATGGTCTCCAAGGGCAGGTTCCTAAGCACATGGATGAATCAGTTTGTTGAGCTATTCATGTGCTGGTGTAGCTGCTGATCAATGCCCATCCTAGGGTGGCACCCTACCCTATGTGTTGATCTGGAGTTGGCAGGCAGGCAGGGTTCTGGTGGAGAGGCCCATGGGTTCATTTGGGACTGATTTGGGACCATCTAGAAGTTATTGGGAGGATGTAGTTCTGCAGGTGCTGGGCCAATCCAACAAATATTGGCAGTGCGCACTTTCAAGTGGGGGTAGGGTCGATTTCATGCTGCCCCCATATTGCCTCTTTGTATCAATGGGCCAGCTCAGGACCATTGGTAGCACTGCTTCAAGGCAACTCCGGACCATTTCAAGGTCATTGGCAGCAGCTGGTGAAGGGCCAGCTCAATGCCATTAGTAGCACTCCATCGGCAGTATATAGTTCTGAGGCTGTTAGC
>Ga0307512_10007312_pt1 | contig 10971 bp, 6 predicted proteins | sample 14_EM_MG_FD_200267 | JGI IMG/M metagenome (GOLD analysis project Ga0307512, IMG submission 200267) | Populus trichocarpa ectomycorrhiza microbial communities from riparian zone in the Pacific Northwest, United States - 14_EM | ecosystem: Host-associated > Plants > Roots > Unclassified | place... | reverse complement strand
GCGGGGAAGGAAGAGAATGTTGGAGACAACCTCGCGATGCTCGCCCACCGCTTCGTACGAACACACGTGTGGAATGGTCCCGAACTGGCCACTGGACGCACGGTACATTGCTGCCTCTTTCCCTCGACGAGCTGTCACCGGCCAACTGGTTTTCACGACAACCGTACCGGGCACTTCTGAGAGGATCGAACTGTCATCTGAATGAATGATTTCCATTGGCTGGATATATTTGGCTTCGTGGTGTTGCAAGATATGGTCAGCAAAAAATTAGAATAGTGGCTCCGGGAAAACCCACCTTCTGTATGTTGTTGGGACGTTGCTGCTGGCTCTGGTTGCTTCTTTGCGGATGTTTTTGTGAAGGCACCTGCAACCATATTCTTTGTAGACCTTACAGAGCGTCTGAGTGTGGCTGCGATAGCCATTCCTGGCTTCTGATCTTGGTGGGGGTCATGCGAGAGTGGGGTAACTGGGGGCTGTGGCTGTGGTGGTGGGATAGCTGAGGATGGCAACTGTGATGACGATGGTTCAATGCCTTGTGATTGGGGGCCGCCTAAAGGAGTGCCTGGCAAGGGTGAAACCAGGGAAACAGTCGTTGCCCTCCCACGAACACAGATTGATCGGGAGAGCATGCCAACTGAGGCCACCGGCAGAAATTCTGTTCCCGACCTATCCAAAGGCAGCTTGTATTCGGTATTAGTAAAGCAGGGACAAAATCCTACATCTCCTGGGGTGGTCCCTAATGCCAATGCGAGGAAAATCCATACAGCATCCTTTATTCCACTAGGTGTTGCAACTTCGCATACCTCAGAGGCAGCCAGCCCACCACGGTGGAAAATCAGAAACCGCAACTGATTTTTCAGATGGTGGAATCCCAAAACAAGAACAAAGGACCGTGATTGGTCTGTGCTGAACAGGCCACGTGCATACGTGGCAGCCTGTGCAACCATATCCTCCCATTGCCCCTTTACTTCGACTGGCACCATGAGCCTACGGGCAGGTTGTTTCTTTGGTGGATTCCAGTAGAGCCCTTCCTTGAGTCCAGATATCCCGGGTCCTCCTACAACGTCTGGCTTGAGAGGAGCAGATCCCTCGATGCGGTCCACTACAGGCTTTCCGGGAGTGAATTGGAGGTCCTTGTACCATCGATTTTGATGAAGAGGGGAGGCAGATTGTTTGTCCAGAGCAGCATGACAACGTTCCATAGAACTCGTGAGAAATCTGGCCAAGTTTTTGTAGTGTGCTGTTTCGTTCCTGACTTTTGATGTGAAGAAGTTGCCAGCTTCGAGATCTTTGGAAACCTGGCGATGAACGGTCTCGAAGGCTGGGTCGTCCACTGCGAAGCTATACTGGTCCAGTTGGAGAAGATTTCCAGCAGCTCCAACGCTACATTTTGGTGTCTTAGGTGAGATGATTTGTGCAAGTTCGCGGGCAGGGAACACCCATGTCTGGTTCCCAATCTCGCCCCTCATGTTTTGCTTCAGTTCGTTTTGAAGCCGAAGACCTTGAGAAAGTTGTTTGCTTCCTGATGGGCCTGCTGCAGCCACTCTGGAGGTGGGTTTGTGTGGGGACGAGGTAGTCATTAGTGTTGATATAGAGGAGGTTTTGCTGAAGGACAGTGGATGTTACAGCCGAAATAGTAGATAGCCAATGTCACGGCCAGAACAGAAGATAGCCAGTGTCACAGCAGAAGAGGGCAGCTGATGTCACAGTAGAGGGCAGCGAGCGTCGAGGTTGAAATAGAGGATGGTCAAGGTCACGGCCGAAATAGAGAGTAGCTGAGGTCACGGCCGAAATAGAGGGCAGTGAGTGTCAAGGTCGAAACAGAGGACAGCTGACGTCACAGCCAAAACAGAGGGTGGGCGACGTCACAACCAAAATAGAGGGCAGCGAGCGTCGAGGTCGAAACAGGGGACAGCCGACGTCGCAGCCAAAACAGAGGACAGCCGACGTCGCGGCCAAAACAGAGGGAGGGTGATGTCACGACCAAAATAGAGGGCAGCGAGCGTCGAGGCCGAAATACAAGGTGTCACGTCGAATTTGAAGCTTGAAGCTTGAAGTTTGGAGGACAATGGACGTCGCGGCCAAGATCAACTAAGGGAAAGCATTATCTAATCCACCACGAACTACGTTCCAACGCCCCCTAGCTTGCATTTGCTCCGAACACTCTCAACCCAAGCTCATGTATGTGCACCATATGTTTTCCAAAAGATAGGTCCACTATCCCATAGTATCGAATGAACCCTTCATCCGAGGACCTTCGACTCACTCATATACTGTGAAAAACGCTTGATTCACGCCCAACTTGAGTTCATCATTTTCTCACCCTTCGCTTGATTGAGTAGAACTCCAGGCTGGTGTATTGGTCGTGACTATGGCACTGGGTTTAGATATAGGGGTGTAATGTAGGAGATCTGCAGCTACAGCAACGCAATTAGGCCGCGAGTATATGCGCTTCCGCACCCAGCCTATAAAAACTGTAGTTCACCGACATCTCGATGGTCAGGGATTACTCATGGATACCGGCCGCTTCTTCTTCCCCTTCTTCGCCAAGATGAAGCTGAAGTTTCGTCTATTCGACGGGACGTACTCCCCTCCGATAGCATTCAAGATTTGCCCCTCCTCGACAGCCTCGAGTTTGACCCAGCGACCCTTATCTGCCTCAGTCTCGTTTCCCCACATCGCACCGAGCGACGTCTTTTCGTACGGCGCGTCCGAAGTCTCGAACCTGGAAAGGGATTGCGAGTCGGGCTCCCATTCCCATAATCCCCATTCGTTGAGGTAAAGACCGGCTTGTACAGCTTTTCGCATGCAGTCGACGTAGTAATATCCGTCGCCTGTGGTAGCGAGCAGTGCAGAGCCCCGCGATTGTTTGGGAACATAGCTACACAAGCAGAGAAAACGAGGTCAATAGTTGTATCCCAAGAGCAAATTCGGAGGATGACACGTACGTGACGTTCACCCGATGAAAATCTCCATTCAACGTCTGGATCCCATCCATCCTTTCCTTCCTCGACTCCCACGATCCACCACCCTTCTCCGGCACCCTCATCCACCCCTGCCACACATTCACTCCCGGAGTAGTTGTATCGCACACCACGCCCAGATTCTCCAACGGTCGAATGATCTTGTTCAACAACACACTCCCGTCCCTTTCTCCGTTAACTATATAGACCTGTAGAACGGGAGCCTTGTCCGTGTGGGTCTGCCTGGGTTTGGAGGTTTCAAGGTGGATGGGTGTGGGGGGGGGATTGGAATGGGATCGGTCGTAGATCCGTCGATGATGAGGATTTCTATGGTTTCTGAGATGGAAGGCGCGCCTCTTCGACTGTTCGTCCAAGGCGTCAGCTCAGGGGAACCGTTTGCTATCAGGGATAGGCTTACTAATCACCGGCGATGACAATTTCGTATTTATCCATTGCCAAGAAATACTTGCAAAATTCCTGTGTTCGTCGGTCATCTTGAGCTTGTGGTTCAAGCGCATGGGAGGAAGGACAACAAACCACAATCGCCTCTGCGTTCTCCCTCGGCGTGGGGGATCTCAAACTTGTGATATACTTCAAACCCCCCTTCGCCCCAGGTGTCAACGATTCTTTGTAGTTCTTGAGATGTAGTTTCGCGATCGCATCACACCTGTCGTCATACAGAGCCTTGGCGGATTTATCCCTGGATTCACGTCAATATACATAAAAGGTTTAGGGGGAGACAAATTGACAAACCCTAGTCCTGGGACGGTCATGAGCTCCTTGATAGCATTTCTCTTTTTGTGCCTTTCGTTCGAGGTATCCCAAGAATATGTTAACCCGGGACCTGATACCTGGCCCGACATCACTGATCTATAGGACAGACACAGATTCAACCACCGACTCTGCAAATGGTGACGTGGCGGGAGTAGGACATACGCCCTTGAGGTCATCGCCATGCTGAATCTCGAAGTCCAATTTCTCAATGACGGCGGCGGCCATTCTGAACGATTGAGTCTTGTGCGTATTTTTTGCAGAGGATTTCTCCTTCTCTTCACCTATCCATCAGAACCAGCAAAGCGACAGTTGAAGGTCAGAACGAAGAGAGTAGGGGGTGTCGAAGGACAGAGGTCAAGTGACGCACATTCTTTGAGGAGGTTGGTGATACGTTCATTCAGCCTGGTCGCATAGAACCGCCTCGACGCGCAAGCAATAGAGGGGCAGACCCGAAGACGACATTGGCGGTTGCGTGACGCGTGAATGAACACTTTGCCAAGTTCTGAAGCATCCCAGCGCGAAAAAGTGGATGACGGGGACCGGAAGTAATTCGGGCGCTTTGTGTGACGCGGATCAAGACCATCGGCTTTACCCAACGAACACTACGGGATATTCGGCGGGGCGGTAAAGATTTCTATCGCTGCCGTCTCAAGCAGGATTACACTAAAATGTTATTTATGAGGGTACCCCTCATGGCAATGTCGAGCTTGCCCAATCCGAACATTTTTTCATGCTGAATCTGATGGAGGGATTTTATATATATTTATACTATACATGATATGCTGTAAGATCTATATCTGGTAATGGCCTCAGAGGTAAATGTCTACGACGTTCAATGTCAGTATCTAAATCCCCAGAAGATCCTCGTGGCTTTTGTAAACGGCTAATTGGAAATGAAGTTTTGAACAATAACCCTGATATTTTTTTCACTCGTGACATTGCCACAAATGAGAGTCCAGGTGTAAAGTCCACCTCCCCAAGGTCAATGACTGCTTTGTCTAATGTTAAGCCCTGACTTTTGTGAACTGTAATTGCCCATGCTAGTCGTAGAGGAAATTGTGTTCGTGTGAGAACCTTGTCGCCATGTTCCCACCGTGCAGTGAATGGTGCAATGGGGATCCAGGTATCTTGTCCTCTGCCTTGGAAGTGAGGTCCTAGAGTTGGCTGTTTTAAACATAACCTCTGATTGTGTGGGTCTAAGACATACCTGCATATCCATCAACCTCAAGCATTACAAAACGTGGTAGATCAATTTTGTAATTGGCTCCTGGTGCAAAGACAATTTGTTTTATTGTTGCCCTTGTGCCATTAACCAGCCCTAGGTTATTGAAGTCAATATAGTAATTAGTAATGAAGGGGAAAGTAGATACCTCTATCTGTCCAGATATTTCGAGTAAGCATTACCCTGGCTCCAATAGCCAAAAGTAGTTCAGCCTCAAGGCCATCTGCCTGGTCCTCAGCCGCCTGTTTTGCACGCCTTCCTCCACTGTGTCTGGCTTTGCAGCGGAGTACTGGAATATTCATAGACTCAAGGTAGTGATGATTATGATCTTCAACATTTGCTCGTGTGGGAAAGAGATGGATTACATCATGGAAGGTTTGCTTTTCTTCATCTGAGAGATTTTGGGAAAAGCAAGTTGAGAGGAGGTTGTAATCTTCCTGAGTGATAGAGTATGTTCGCTGACGGAGGAGAAGATTGCGGAAGTGTTGAGATATAGGGTCATCACCTTGCTGACGGAAGATGTGTTGAAGGGTGATAGATTGGTTGAAGGAGAGGTAGACATCCCTCCCAGCAATTGCCAATGGCTTATTGGGGATCTTGGATGAATAGAGTGGAGAGTCACCAACAGGGGGTAACTGAGCAAAGTCACCAAAGAGTAGTACTCCAATTCCTCCCATAACCTCATCATTGATGATTTGTCGCAGTCGTGAGTCAATCTTTCCAGCCATTATCCTCCCAACCATTGACTTTTCATCAATAATTAGAAGTTTGATGTCTTTCCACTGATGCTGGAATCTTGAAAGAGTAGATGAGGTGAGTGGACTGAATGATGACTTGACAGGGAGGGAGAGGGCAGAGTGGGCAGTCATGCCATTGATGCCAAATGCAGCAATTCCTGTTGGAGCAAGACGTATAACTGGGTTTGGCTTATTCTGCTGAAAGGCAAGATTTTGCAGTTCAGTAGAAATAGCACTGATGAGGAATGATTTTCCAGTTCCAGCAGTTCCATCAATATTGATCCTAAGTGGCTCTGGATGGGGATTTCTTCCTTGCTCTGCTCCAAGTGTTGCCTTGTACCATGCAACAACCCATAAAAACACCTCTCTCTGTTCACCTTGGAGGAGTTGCCAATTAACTCCAGGTAACTGATTAACTGGAGCACCTCCTAACCGCTTCTGTGTTTCTATCCAATCAGAGGCAATTGCAATTCCCTCTTCTGTCCAATCTGACTGGGCCCAGGGGTGCTGCTCATCAATATCACGTTGTCCCAATCTACTGATTTGTCCACCCACATGTGCATTGGGTGCACGACCTGCTTCTGCCATCCAAGCATCTTGGAAAAGTTCATCATCATCATTCTCTTCTATAGATTCAGTGTCAGATTCTGGTTCCTCTTCTACTGCTTCTGGAAGTGGATCAGGATTGTTATAATGGGGAGGGTTGCAGGTTTGTTGGCAGTATTGGTAAAAGGTTGACCAATTTTGGATACCAGAGTTGAGGAGGAGGTTATCAAAGGAACGATGTGGATGATGGAGGAAGACTTTGGCACGACAAAACTTTTCATAGGTTTCAGCATCAGCAGGGTCACCAGAAAAATGTGGCCAAACATCAACTACATATGGTTTTGCTCCACGGGTACCACACTTTTTATACTCACCATCCCTAAAATCATACCATTGGCAGAATTCATAGAGGGAGATGTCTTCAAGTTCATCAGGACGTGCAAAATAGCGTTGGTAGAGAGGAACGGTATTTGGATGTTGGACAAATACAACCTCATCAGAGGTTCCTTCAGAAACTTTAAGAGTACGGTACTGTCTAGAAGAAACCCACATTGGGCATCCAAATAGAGTGTGACAAACTTCTTGGGCTAGAGATCTATTAGAAGTGATAAGTGGTAAATAGCTGAGATACTCACCGGATATATCCCGTTCACCAACTAAACTTGTTAACATCTTTTGATAAACAATAGCTGCCCTTGCATTGTCATTTGACTGTCCAACCACTGTTCGCAAGATATCTTGGTAGGTTTTTGACTGAGTTTCCACTTTGCTGACATATTTGGAGATATAGGATATAGCAGCATGAGAGCTGAGAACTGGCCGAAAGTCCATGTTTGCACGCCACCCTAAAATCCATGTTGGATTGTAGGAGTTAAGAAGGGGATCATTTCTCTTGGTGAGAAATTCTGGCAATGACTCCCCTTCCTTTTGAACTAGCTCTGTGAGATCACGCAGATCTTGTGGGAAGCGAAACCTGCAAACCTCCTCTTTTGTAGTCTTGTCACGGCGTAGACAATAAGAAGAACATTTTGCATGCCATTGAACACGGTTGATAAGTTCAGCTAGTTCTTGTTGGGTATCAGAGAGAGTAGTTGATACCCGTGAAGAGGGATGTACAGGTGCTGGAGGATGGGTAGGTTTGGGATTCCAAGTTGATACCAAATGATCCCAGAATGTCACAAACTGGTGCACTGACTGGTCATCATCAAGTTTCAGGTCTTCAACTGATGGTGCATTCCTAAGCCAAAGAAACCCATGGATATGACTGCTGCCTCGATGCTGCCATTCAAACCTCCACCAATAATCCACAACATCTAACTGGGGCTTAACCACCTCCTCATAGAAAATCTCCCAACATTTTTGGAAGTAATAAGCAGCAATAGCAGGGTTATCATTAAGATTAGCCACCCTTCTGCGATATGCTTCTTGTTCATTTTCAGGAGGTGCTCCAGGATAGGTTGGCATATGTTGGTGGAGATCTGGCCATTGAATATCGGCAGCTGAAACAGTAAAGAAGAGATGAGGGGATTTGCAGTTTGGATCTCGGATTTGGGCTTTGAGTTTTCGGCTTGCATCTGACCAATATGGCCTAGTTCCAGGTAAAGTAGCACCACGGCGGGCAATTCTCTGAGCAAGAATCTCAAGGTCTTGATTGTCATTGGAGTCTACCATATCCCTTATCTGTATTGTTTTAGTATTGGTTTTAGCCTTAAAATCAAAACATTACCTGTGCTAGTGTGAGGGGGTTTTGGCCCTGCTGGATAGTCTGATACCACTTTGAAGCTTTCTTTGTCTCATGTCGCAGGATAGTATTGAGTGCCCAGTATCGGAATCTTGGATGTCTGGCAAATCGTCCACCACGGAGTTGAAGGAGGTAGTTTGCCCAATCTTTTTCAGATACCTTATGTTGCCTTGGCTCATCAAAACCACCTCTCCCAGTAGGAAAGAGTGTTGGGAAAGCACTGATTGCAATGTTTGATCCATATTCAGAAAGTGGGGTACTGCGTACAATAGGCATGGTGAGAACCTGGCCATCTGGGGGAGCACGTGCAGCATTTCGAAGTTGATCAATTTCATGTGTGGTGATATGGAGGTCAGGAACAAAACCATTGGAGTAAAGGTTTGCAGTGGGTTGGTCATCACTATCCTCAGGAGGGCCTTGGTCCTCTTCAGGATTGATTTCTGAAGTTGTGAGATTAAGGAGTTGGTCATGGACCAATCCATCTTCTGGAAGTTGCTGTATCCTATCATTATCAATCTGGATATCTGGATGATGAAAAGTTGGATGGTGTTCCCTGAGGTAATTTAGCCACTGCTGCACATAGTCCCTGCGAACACGGAAGTCTTCAAAGACTCCTGTATCATTAGGATTGACAGTCCCCCTCCGGCGAAGGATCACAATATTGCATTCACTTGGAAGTAGAGGTAGGCGCCTTTGGAGATTCTCATTTTCACGAACAAAGTTACAACAATGGCCACGATATTTGTGTTGGCTACCACGGACCTGCCAAACCTATATTTGCTATTGTTAGCATTTATCACATGTGGTTAGATCAATAACCCACCTGGATCAATGCATGTACAGGGGATATAAGCATTTCTTCCATCTGGGAGAGTGGGGGGAGATCAGGACAACCTGGTCCTGGATATAGATTGTTGTCCTTGTGGAATAGTCGTTTAGTTTTCCGACAGTCTTTACAGAGATTATCTCCAGTCTCTTTTTGTTCAACATCAAGGTCAAACCACTCCCGTTCACATCCATCACAACTCTCAAGTTGTATAGCAGCCCACTTTCTACGAACCTGTTCTAAGCGGCTATGATCCTCTGGAGAAATAGCAGGATCAAGAAGTGGGTCAAGGTGTTGGGGTGGTAGAACTGGTGAGGGTGGTAGTGGTGGGTTATGAGGTTGTGGGGGAGATAGATTGGCTGGTGGGACTGCATTTTGCAGTGGGGCCTCCTGTTCAAGTTGTTGTAACACTTGCGCAGCTGCATTAGCTGCACCTTGATTAGCGTGGCTACGTCTCTGGCGTGCTCTACAATTATTGCATGTTCGGTATGTTTGGCCATTTTCAATGAAATGAATGGATGGCTGGTAATGATGTCCACTTGAACAGTATTTGTTGCCTGATTGCTCTGCATTTGATGGCCTTTGCGAATTAGAATATCGGCGTCTGCCAATAATCCGTGCTGGGTCCCGTCTAGGTGGTGTGGGTGGCTGTGGAGGTGTAGGTGGCTGTGGAGGTGTAGGTGGCTGTGGAGGTATGGGTGGCTGTAGAGGGGTTGGTGGTTGTGGAGGGGTTGGTGGTTGTGGAGGGGTTGGTGGTTGTGGAGGTAGAGATGGTTGTAATGGAATGGGGTTTCTCTGACCTCCAAAGACATACTCATTATCCACATTCATATCATCACCCCCTGGAAAAAGCCTTTGGTTTACTGGTGGCAGATTGTTGGGCTGGAGTGGAGTGGGGTGCTGATTCATCTAAGATAGTAAATCAGAATATGCATATTTGGAATCAGTGATGATTTACCTGTGGTGCTGGAGTAGTTCGATTACCCCAACGGCTGCGTGATGAACCTCTAGCTCTTGTACTTGCTTGTTCTAGAGTTTGAATCCTTTGCATATCCATGATGATGTGGTCTGGGAGGTTGTTGTATTGTTGAGCATTGAATATAATGCCCTGAGGGGGTGGAGCAGGAGTGCGTCGATTTTCAGGACTACCCAGATCACGGTTATTTTGTTCATTTTGCCGTGATTGTGATTGGTAACGTTCAGGTGTGGTTGGCTCCCTTATAATTGAATCCCAATGATTAGTTTCTTCACAGATTAGGAGAAAGTGACATTACTCACATGAAATAGATCTCTTATCAATCCCCAAGTTAAATCAGATTAACAAAGATTGAAACAGAGTAGAGATCCTTTGGGCAGAGATCAGAGTAGGTCTCAAGGTTCACAAGCAGTCCCTAGTCACCTTTGGGTGCTGAGAAGACGGAGAGACTATAGATGGAGAGGAGACAGAGAGAGATAAGCACTGATTGAGATTTTTGAGGATTTAATTTGACTGGTTTTCTCCAGATTTTTGTGTAAGAGTCACCTCTATAGATCCCTGTTTGGCCAGAATTTTTCCAGAATTTTTTGCTGCCAGAATTTTTGTGTAGCCAGAAATTTTCAGATTTTCGTGTTGCCAGAATATTTGAAGTCCACCAACCCGTTGTTGTGGCCGACGTGTGGGAGAAAACTCACAGAAATTAGATAATCAATATATATTACCAAAAAAGGAACGTGGGTGCGCGAGCCAACGCGTGCGAACTGACTGCTTAGCCGACTCGCGGAAATTGGGTAAGCAATGTGTATTACCAAAAAAGGAATTTCGCTTGCTGACAAATCTATGGTTTTTGAACCTCACACGGCCTAGAGTCTCGCAAGCTCGACTAATGATTCTACTTAATGCTCAGAGAAGCCCTTGGAAACCGTAATCCTTACGGAACTCATGTAACTAACACTGGGGACAAGGGCCAAAATACCCAACAGATACATGCTGAACACATTGAGAACACAGACAACATGTGTCTCCAATATGCCCAGTGATCAAATGTTGAACACATTTAAAATATGCCCAGCCATGTGACCCCAATGTGCCCAGTGGCCAAATGTTAAACACATTTTGAATGTTTATGGCCATGTGTCTCCAATGTACCCAGTGGATACAGAACTGGGCACATTTTGAATGATCG
>Ga0307512_10007308_pt1 | contig 10975 bp, 15 predicted proteins | sample 14_EM_MG_FD_200267 | JGI IMG/M metagenome (GOLD analysis project Ga0307512, IMG submission 200267) | Populus trichocarpa ectomycorrhiza microbial communities from riparian zone in the Pacific Northwest, United States - 14_EM | ecosystem: Host-associated > Plants > Roots > Unclassified | place... | reverse complement strand
TATAAGTCCATAGTTTTCCCTTCTCTTTGGATCGACAGACAATTCATCTTCTTCTCTTCTTCTCCATCATCTTCTCGAGTCAACACTCTGTTCAAAATGGAATGTTGCTAGAGAGTGCCATTCACGCACTTTTTGATAGCTACCTTGTTTCAATAAACCCAGATGTATGTATGACTAGTTTTGGGGTCTCTGGCTGACAATTGTTTCAGGATGGTTACAAGATCGTCTGCTTCAGACGCGATAGAAAGGGAATCGCCGGTAAGCATCTCGATCAGCGACTTATTGAGGACCCGCATCGGCCAATCGATCAGGTTTTGCGTTGGCATTTTCGGCAGGCAGTGTTGGCCAACATGAGAGGAGCTGGGGAGCCTGTTTTCGAGATTGATTTTCCACCTGGTTTGGACATGATGGGTGAGATTATAAGTGGTCCCAGGGCTGCGGAGAGGATGGAGTTTGAGCTGTTCAGTCGCTTCGCAGTATAGTAATTTTTCTTTTTTTTTCTTCTTCTTTGGCGTTTCGGTGAATAGATGGTGAATAGATGGCGGAGATGGAGTTTCTGTTATATGGCGATTGAATTCAATGAATATCATTCTACTATATTCTGTTCATCGGATTTATTTGGGAAAGATGGGGGTAACGGGGGCGACAGTGTGAGGAGCGGAGCGACGGGAGGGTAATAGGATTTGGTTCGTGTCAAAGAAATGACGACAGCCATTTCTATGATTCCTGACACGCCAGGCACGCAGCTTCTAAAAGACGGCTTTGAAGCGCAGCCCCGTCTTCTCTGTTGGCATCTGGACTGACACAGAGATTGGCTTGCCACCTGTTACATGGAGCATCTGATAGGGCATACTCCCTTGTATATACCCCTGAGTCTTTCTCCGTCTCTCTCTCTTTCTCTCTCTCTTCACTCTGTACTTTAGTCTATACACACGTTTCTCCCCAGACAGTAACACCACCGGAGTAGGTCTAGCCGAGTGATGGCTGGTGCGTACCAACCGAATGCTTCATCATGAGCCGAGACACTTGGCGCGCTAAGTAGCCGACCCCTTCGCGTCAATACAAGCATTTCTTCCTTTCACTTCACCTGAACAGATAAACAACGAAACATCGGCAGACGGAGACACAGAAAACTACATGCCAGTTGCCAATCGTTCCGCCGGACGTGATGTTCATATATACGATGCGAATGATCCCACTACGGTGCTCGGAGGCCTTATTCTCACCAATGGTGTGACCAACGGCAACTTGTATTCGATGGTTGAGATCATCTTTGTCTTCGACCATGACTATTTCCTGCGAGACGATGGCGGCACTACGGTCCAGAGGGATGACCATCCGCTTCAGCCTGGGAGTTACTACATTCTCACATGTGGTAGGTTTCTTCTATAATGGTATTGTTAAGTAGTTGCTGATTGCAATAGGTTCCATCACTATCAATGATGAGCCTTGGCTGGTTCGTACGGTCTCGTTGTGTACCGGAAGCCGTGTCGCGGGGTTTCGTGATGCTATTCGCCAGCGAGATGGTCGATGCGTTATAACGGGAGAAGAGGCATTAGGTGTTGGTGAGTCGAGGTGGTTTGGATTCGAGGCTTCACACGTCTTTCCTTTGGCATACGAAGGGCATTGGGTGGAGCACAACTACGATCGTTGGATAACAATTCCATCCGCTAATGGAGGATCCATCAACTCTGTTCAGAATGGGATGTTGCTAGACGCTACCATTCATTCTCTTTTCGAGAACTACGCTATTGCGATCAACCCTGATGTATGAATGATTAGCTTTTGGAGTCTCAGTGACTGATAACTATTTCAGGATAACTATAAGATCATCTGCTTTCAGCCCGATAGAAAGCGTGTTTCAGGCAGGCATCTCGACCAGGAATTTCTTGAGGATTCGCATCGACCGGTCGATCAGCTTCTGCGGTGGCATTTTAGGCAGGCAGTATTGGCGAATATGAGGGGAGTTGGAGAGCCTGTTTTCGAGATTGATTTTCCGCCTGGTTCGGACATGATGGGAGAGATTATGAGTGGTCCTAAGGCTGGGGAGAGAATGGAGTTTGAGCTGTTTAGTCGCTTCGCTGTGCAATGATTGGTTTTCTCTTCTTCTTTAGGGTTTCCGTAAATAGATGGCAACGGAGTTTCTGTTATATGGCGATTGAATTCAATGAATATCTTCTACTATATTCTGTTCTTAGGATTTATTTGGGAAAGATGGGGGTAACGGGGGCGACAGCCGCTGTATGTGAGCGGAGTCCAACGGAGCGCTCCGGGGTTAAGTTTTATGGGCGTGTCAGAGGGATGGCGACAGCCATTTCCTCATTTCCTCTGACACGCCAGGCACGTAGCATGTCAGGGCTCGTCACTTGTAAGAGTACAGGCGTTTAACGAAGGGAAGGGTAGTCAGACGTATCACTACTACATGAGCGACAAAAGTCTTGGCGAAACAGAAACAGCGCGTTAAGTCGACAACAACGATAGCAATTGAAAAACCGACGGCGGCAATCGATTCTGGACGTCGAATTGACCCCGGAGCGAGCTTCCCAGCACCGGCGAGACCGCAGGAGGAGGGCGCGCACGAGAATCCACCCAGTTGAGTGGGTTCACGCGAAGTCTTGGCAAAGACACGACTGACCCTACGCGCCGACGCGTGGACAAACGAGCAAGCGACGACGACGAGGACTACCCCGAAAGAGGTGTGCTTCACAGAAGTGATGACCGAAGTGAGAGAGAGCGAGAGGAGCGGCCTGGACACGGGAGAAGAAGCGGACGGGAGGAGCGACGCGCCGATGGGTATGGCGATGGAGATGGCGACAGTGGTGACATCCATCTCCGCCGATAATACGGGCGAAGACACACCTGAGCCGATGGAGAGAAACGAGAACGGAAAGCGGAGAAGGAGGAGTGAGGTCATGGCGACCGCCACGGCCCTCAGGGACTGGAGGAGCCACATGGAGCGCGTGGCTCAGCACCAAGGCCGCGAACTAGCACAGCTACACCGAACCATTGCAAAGATGGCAAACATGCTGGAGGCGCAGACTGCACTGCAGGAGGCGCAGTGGCGAGGGATGAAAACGTGGTTGCAGGAAAAAGAGGAAAACTGGGATACGTACCACCAGGATGACGTACTGTGGGGTAAGGACATCACGGACATGGTCGGAAGAGTGGTGGCTGCAACAGAACGGAGACAGAGAGAGGAAAGAAAAGCGGACACCATGGGTGTCGGTCGGAAGGGCTAGATACATGCAGACGTGACGCTGACAGGGGGACCAAGACAGCCAGAGGAGCGCCAATAACCGCAGCCTGGGAGGCAGCTCAAAGTGAAGCAAAATACAATGCCGAACCCAGCAATGACAACGACACCAACGCCGAGAACCATCATGATGCCGACCGCGGTGACGACATCAGTGCCGACACCGACCAGACAATGGGAGACAGTCCCACCACAAAACCAGAAGAAACTGGCTGGCCCAGCCCCAGCCCTGACAACAGGCTCCAGCTTGGCAGACAGATGCCTGATCCTGAGGAGTGACGAGAACGTGCCACTCCCCAATAAGATGGACCAGGAAATTGTGTCAGCAATCAACAGAGCCCTTTTCCACCAGCAGGCACCGGCCCAGATTAGGATCATGAACGCAATCAGGAATGCAAAGAGCGCGATAACAGCAATCACGCACCAGAATGCGACAGGGTTTCCGATACCGCGACATCATCATTATGGCAGCGAGGACTGTCGACAAAGGAGTCATTGATGTCGAAGACAATGAGTCTTGGCAAAAGCTAAAGATCCATGCAGGATCTCTTTTACAGTACATGGGAAAAGGCACAGAATGCCTGAGGAAGATGCGAGAGGAATTTCCATCAGAGAACAAAGGCACAGAAATCCCCACCCAAGTACGGTGGCTGGCGAACCCCCGCACCATCAGGGAGAGGAGGCAGACCGGAGAAATCGCTGCATCATCGGTTGTCTTTGATGTGAACGGGAGCAAGGTGGCACAGGGTTTGATCGAGAAGGGCATCAAGGTGACGGGAGTGTGGTACAGAGTCGAACCGTACACGAATACAGGCCTTGACAGCAGATGTGAGCTCTGCTGTGGATGGGGTCACATCGAGAACAAGTTCAGCAACAAGCCCACATGTGGCTACTGCTCAGGCCATCACCGGAGAAGCGACCACAAGGGCAACGTGGTGGGATGCACGGTGAAGCAGGGATCACTCTGCAGTCACTCACTGGAGAAGTGCCCCAACTGCAATTGATACCACATTGCGTTCAGCAACAGATGCACAAAAAAGGCGTAAGCCGCCAGCGCGGCGCAGCAGAGTAGGAAGATAGGGCAAGCAGGACAGGCATCCACAAATGCAGCCACTGATGTGGCATCGGGGACAAAAAGAGTGGTGCTTGGTCCACGACCAACGGGGCTGTAGCAGAAGGTGGGGGGAAGCGAAGATGGCGGATGTGGAAGAAAAGGAGGCAATGAGGGAGGGAGAAGACGTTACAATGACCGAGACTGAGAACACGACCGCCAGTGAAACTCAGATTGGAACTCAGACTGAAATGGGAGCCCTGGCTGCCAATGATTAAAGTGATCCAGCTCAACTGCGCTAGGTCGTACGAGTGGACCTTCGCGGCACTGGAGACGGGAGTCGAACCTAAGGCGGATGTAGTGTGCTTGCAGGAGCCACCGAGAGAAATAGGAGGTTCTGTGATCAGCCATTCGCAATTTGAAATAAGAAAAACAAAAAGAGTCTGGACGGCGATACAAAGGGGGAGCGGCCTGGTGGTTGATGAGCGGACGGATTCGAGCAGGGGAGCTAACAACTATGTTATCGTCCCTGATGTCAGGAAGAGAGGGGAGAAGATAACGAGGATTGTCAATGTTTACGATCCGAGAGACACGCAGTCGGGAGAGAGTCAGGCACAAGAGGTGAACTGGGAGAGAGTCATTCTGCAGGGCAGAACTGTCCTCGCGGGAGACTTGAACGCCCACAGCAGTCGTTGGGACCTGAGGTGTCATGCGCAGCAGAATGCCACCTTCTGGGAAGGAGTGATTGACGAGAATGGACTGGAAATTGGAAATGATGGCCGATCCACACACTGCTGGACAAGGGCGGACCACGAAGGCAAGTCGGTCATCAACCTGACTTTGGCAAATAGACCAATAATGACATGGACCATACTGGCGGATGACCATGCCACCAGATCTGACCACGAGGTTATAGACAAGGAGGTGGACGCGGACGGGCAGGAGGAGGCGGATCACAAAAGGGCAGTAGGGTGGAACTTAGATGCATTGACTGCGAAGGACTTGGAACCTGCGGAGAAGTTATGGAGGGAATTAGCGAAGGAGAGGGCTCACCTGGATGCAGAGTGCACAGAAGACGAGGTGGAGCACGAGACTGCATGGTGTCAGGAAGCGATGAGCAGCGTTCTCAATGCCACAGCAAAGCAGATCGGAATCTGCGCCAGATCAGACAGGTGGTAGAACGCCGACCTCAACGAAAGAAGAAGAGCAGTCGGAATAGAAGAAAGAAGACGGAATCCGGAGGAGGCCGCCAGGGCGAAAGCAATGCTCTAGTAGTAGATGTGGCAATCCAAGAGCAAAATGTGGACTGATTACCTGCAGAACCTCATGGGCGCTGAGGTTTGGAGAGCAGCATGATACGCCAACCCTCAGGTGGGCATGACCGTGGACACCATAACAGACAGAGTAGGCAAGCAGGCAAACCCAGCTGCGGAGAAAGAGGAGATGCTGAGGCGCGAGACTTTCCCCTCCAACGACAACGAACTGTACCACGAGCTACCCCCAGCGGGAATCGCACACACGCGCATCACCAAGCATGCAGTTGAGCGGGCCTTCCACTCTCAATCAGTCAAGAAAGCACCGGGCCCAGACAAGCTGTCTTTTGGCGCCATACGGTGACTCTGGAAGTGGAATAAGGAGAGGATTGTGAGGCTGACAAGGGCGGCAATTCGCATAGGAAGGCACCCAGCGGTATGGAAGCGGGCAACCGGGGTTGTGATTCTCAAGCCCGGCGAAGACGACTATACATGGCTGAAGGCCTACCGCTCCATTTCGCTGCTTAGCTGCATGGGAAATGTGGTCGAAAAAGTAGTCGCTGAACTGCTGTCAGGAGAGGCTGACAAAAGAGGGCTACTTAGCGACGGAGAATTCAGATGCAGGAAAGGGTGGTCAGCCATCGACCCAGCGGCCATCATGGTCGACCGAGCTCATGCAGCGTGGACGAATGGCCTCATAACAGGCATGCTTCTCATGGACATTAAGCCAGCCGTCCCAAGCATGGCAAAGAGAAAGGCTAGTCAACTTGATGAAGGACAGGCAAATGGATGGAGACCTTATACGATGGAGGGGGAGCTTTCTCCCAGAAAGAACGGTGGATATGATAATCGAAGGCAATTCCATGGAATGACAACCAGTAGCAGCAGGGGTTCCGCAGGGCTCACCTGTGTCACCGATCCTCTTTGCGATCTACACCTCAAGACTGATCAAATGGGTCGAAGAGTGTGTATCAGAAGCTGAAGGACTATCCTTCCTGGACGACCTCGGCTGGGTGGCAACTGGACGCGATGTCAACCAGGTCATCCCGATACTTGAGAGATTCGCTGCGAGGAGCCTAGAGTTGGCATGCAGACGAGGGCTACAGGTCAACACCGCAAACACGGATGCGGCACTATTCACACACTGACCAGGCTACAAGAAAGACCTCCAGCCAAAACTGACAGCAAAGTTAAGAGTCGGAGACAGGTTCATACAGTTCAACAGACAGGCGACACACTGGCTCGGCCTCTGGATGGACGCTCACCTGACGCTCAAGGAGCACCATGACTGATGCATGAAGAAAGCCAGGGCAGCAGAACCTACACTCCGAACCTTCACAAAGACATACAGCGTAGTACCACAGAGCATAAGGGCCGTCCAGGTGGCATGCATCCAGGCTGTCGCGCTATATGGGAGCGAGCTTTGGTGGGCTCCCAGTGCAGCAGGAAGGCGAGATGACCTCCAGCTTCTACTCAATCGACATGCCAGGTCTATCATGGGCGCGCTACCCACGACCTCACGGGGGGCATTAATGAGAGACTCAGGGCTCACACTTGCGCCAGTAATCTTGGAATCCAGACCGCAGCGTTTCGCAGCGAGGCTAGCAAAAGCATGCAGCAACAAATCAAGGAAGCTGCACCAAAACCCCTCCTCCAGGATGCTGGTATGCAGAGCACGAAAGACAGAGCACGAGCATGGCCGGACGACCGAAGGCATGAGCTGGCCGGCCCCGAGCGACAAATCGGCAGTCAGAATCGTCATACTGGACGATGCCACCGCAGCCAAGAGAGCCGCGCAGCGCTGGGCTTGAGAGCAAGAGACCAAAGTAGGTGCAGGAGTCTGGATGTGCTGGACAGATGGATCGCGCTCAGACGATGACCGAGTGGGAGCCGCTGCAGTACGCAAGCACAGAGATGTGTGGAGGCCCCGCCACAGCTATCTGGGCACTTGACGAATAGAGGTGTTTGACTCCGAACTGTGGGCAATCGGACTCGAGCTCGAGGTGAGGAAAGAGAAGAGAGAAACAATGCAAAGATACGAGGTGAAGATGGTGGCGGTCTTTAGCGATTCACAAGCCGCCATTCGGCAGATGGCACATCTGGAACCAGGCCCTGGACAGCGGTTGGCGAGACAGATCAATCGAAGGGGGCAGACGCTTCTCGCCCACGGCATCGAAACTGAGATCCACTGGGTCCTGGGACACTCCAGTATCCCCGGGGACAAAGAAGCAGACCGCCAGGTGAACAGAGCCTGCGAAGCAAGGGGGGACACGGAGATAGAGTTGCTGAACACCTCGGCCTCAAATATGGCCAGACACATCTGTGAGGAAAGATCAGCGGCCAAAGCGAAGTGGGAAGCCGACAAGTGCAGCAAGCACTTCAGCTACAGACTCAAGGACAAGGTGGGGGCCAAGAGATCTATCCCAATAAAAAGCGTCAAATCACTGGGCGCAACGTTGTACAGACTGAAGTCCGGGCAGGCACCCATGGAGTCTACCTAGAACGGTTCGGCCATCAAGAGCACGACAAATGCTGGTGGTGAGGCGGTGGAGGCAGGACGGCGGCCCAGACGCGGGAACACCTCTTCCACCACTGCAGCCGGTGGAGAGACCAGCAAACAATGCTACGGAAGTCGGTGGGAAAGGCGGAGGGCTGGAAAGGGGGCAGGTGCCGACACGTGCAGATCTCCGAGCTGTTTTCCAGAGAGGAGTGTGATCAAGCAGTGGTGGACTTCCTGGCGTCTACTGAAGTCGGGAAGTTCCCGCCCGAATGAATGGAGGGAGGGAGCGGGCAAAGATGCTGACTCAATTGCGGGGAGCAGCAGCAGTGGGCATATATCTTTTCTTTTTCTTTTTCTTTCCTTTTATTTTGGTCTTTCTTTGAGCTTTCATTTGTCAGTGGGGATGAAGGGCAGCAGAGAGGAGCTCCGCCATCTAGCCGGCTACCCCGGAGGCGGAGGGGAGATCAGGTCCTGTCATACTCTATTAAGAGTGCATACAGTATGTGTAAACAACAACAACAACAATGAAGAGAAGGAGCGTAAGCGGATGTACCGGAGCCCCTAAGGAGCAGTTCCGAACCATGGAGCATCGGCCCAACTGCTTCATCTGCTGGCATTCGCTTGACACAAAGTTTTGATTGTCAGACACGGACGCTTTATTTCATATACAGGTCTTAGCCAGAGATGAGCCTCGTACGGCTGGAGACAGTGTCTTCTATGACCAGAGATGGTGGTGTCTTGAATGGCCGGAGACGGTGATGTCTCGTATGGCTGGAGACGACTGTTGACTCTGATACTGGCTAAAGGCATGCAGCCACACTTGCACTCTCATATATATGGCATTGTGTACATCTTAGATAGTACACAATGAAGCTACCCGAGCATCACTATTTCAACATGCTTGGTTGGTTCAAACCGAGGGATGGTCCGTGCGGTGCCAGCCGAATGCTTTGTGGTGACCCAAGACCCTTGGCATGCTAACATGATCAAGTAGCGGACCGCTCCTCGTCAACAATCACTCACTTCACTTGAACTGAGAACAACACCATCATCAACGAATGGAGACACAGATGAATTTCATCACTGCCAATCATTCAGCTAGACACATTGTCTACATTTACAATGTGAATGCTCTTGCTGAAGTGCTCAGAGGTTTCATCCTTTCAAAGAGTGTTTCCAATGCTAACTTCTACTCAATGGTTGAAACTATCTGTACCTCCAGTTGGAACTAAATCATGCAATTTGGAGAAAAATATGGTATCATGGTTCAGAGTAACAATCAGCCTTCAAACCAAGTGCATTGCAATATGTATATGAGCAGTAGGGTTTTAATTGACTACAAGATTAGGAGATGACTTCTAGTAGAATATATAGTAGGATGTTATTAGGGTTTGTTGGACCTTGCAATTTTGTTAGCTACTGAGACTTGACTCTTCTAGTGTTGGTCAGCTGTTCTGGACGTGTTTGACTATATGCTATAATTAGGTAACCGGCACTGAATTCTTGAGGAGAATGGACAGAATTCCAATCTGCACACATCTTTTTGCTTAAATAGAATCAACACTGGGTTGCTGGAGAACAACTCACCTATATGTGAAAGGACACATCATTACTATTCAGAGTGGCATATTTCTGAGGGCTAATGCCAATACCTGGTGTGATACATGCAATGTGTCAATTAATGATAAGATAGGTTTTCCTTTTCTTTAAGGAAAATAATCATGACCTGTTCTAATATTCGCTGAATGATAACAAGCACATTGCAAAATGTGATGATTATGAACTTAACATATCAGAATGTCATCTTGCTCAAGAGTATTATCTGGAATACCAGAGGCTGTTAGATCAGCCTTGACATAAACAGTTGAGAAAGCCAATGTAGGCAACTATGACGGGATGAGAAGAGCCTGTATAGAACTGTGATATTGCACCTAATTCAAACATAATGGGTAAGGTTTTGGATTGTGCTAGGGTTGCAAGGAATATGGAGGGTTCGATGGGTGATTGCTAGGCAGTATAATGAATATCTATTTGTTATCTCTGGCAGGTTGGTGAAAATATGGCAATGGAATTTGGGTTGTATTGCAGATTGAATGAACAATATTGTCCGACAACTATAAAGTTATTTACATCGTATATGAAATGAAGTAAACAAGATCAGGGTACCATAGTGTTACAGGGGTGCTTTACCCTTAGTAACATTATTTATAACTCTTGTTACCATGTACCAGGTTCACGGCCATAGATCCTAATCCTTAATGCTTGTTTCTCGCTTGCCAACCGATGCAGGTCCTTTCCGAAGCTGTGGAGGTCGGGTGCAGACCGTAGCTTGATGTCCTTCCTTACTACTAATACGCCAGGGGCAGTGTTGGTACTCTTGAGATATGGCTCATCTGTGAATCTCTTCCTTACTAATTCCAATTATCTGAGATTGGTAATTCGTTCGTTTCAATGCCTCAGCAATAGGCTTTGTAATGCGATGAGATTATCGACTGCGAATCTCTTTGCGTTGTTGATGCGATTCTTCCAGGAACTGATCGCCATCTCAAAGAATCGAGTCGTACCTATTACACTCCCTAGCGTTGACTTCTTCGTCCGTAATTCCTTGGCAAATCCTTGGAGGGATTTCCGCATGTGTCCATAAATTATCGATATGTATTGTCAACTCTTGATATAATCCAATTGTTAATGATAACCACCAAACATACTGTGTGTAACGGCGACACGTGACCCGAGGCCGGGTAAGCGCCATTGTATATAGATCGCCCGGTACGACACTTAGATCAGTATCGAATATCTTACCACTATACTCTCCATCTATACTCACTCACTCTCGTGTGCAACCATATACCATCTCATACGTCTGCGGCTAGACGTAGGCGTACGCGTCCTTACATTATATTCGATTTTCAGTTATC
>Ga0307512_10007307_pt1 | contig 10975 bp, 11 predicted proteins | sample 14_EM_MG_FD_200267 | JGI IMG/M metagenome (GOLD analysis project Ga0307512, IMG submission 200267) | Populus trichocarpa ectomycorrhiza microbial communities from riparian zone in the Pacific Northwest, United States - 14_EM | ecosystem: Host-associated > Plants > Roots > Unclassified | place... | reverse complement strand
GGAAATGGGCTCACAACACAAAATACCCATGTACACACATTACTGTAAAGTATTTAGGCATTTGGAGTGAGAGCCAGAGAGGCTTTATATTCCTACAAAAGTCTGGCATAAGCATACAAACCTGACAAGCCTAAGTAATGCCTCTTACACTCAGTTGGACCCCCTCACATTGGTTAATCATAAATCTAAGCAAATTGACATTGGCATTGATCTCCTCTCTACAAGGTATTGGTTTAATACTTATATTCTATTCACAACAGGCGTATATTAAATAGAAAACTACTCTCTGCATTTATCAAGTCACTTATGGATTGTGAGTTGTACTTATTCAGCAATAAGATACTTGGTGCATAGAACTGGGGGGGGTGAGCAAAGAGAATCCATATACCATTGATGCCTATTTGGGGAACACATGACTGAAGTCAAGAATCAACACCTCTGTAGGTGCAAAACAAGCAACTAAATACTGGTCATTCCACTGCACATCAATAGGCTCTCCATATCTCTTAGGCAGCTGAAAAACCACCTTCCCAGTGGCTTTTTCTAGGATCCTGGATAAACTGATGTCCCATAGCATAGTGCCATTGTGATGGAGCTTGTGTGGGGGGATATTGGGCAACTGAACAGGTGATGAGCCTGGGGTTCCAAAGTCCCACCCTTGACATCCCCAGCTACCACAGTCAACCCAGACTCTTGAGCCATCTACAATGAGGAATCCAAAAGAGTCATTCACATTTACTTTGCCAACAACCTCTCCTGTCTGAATGGATACAGCTTGAATAAACTCTGTACTCAGACAGAAAACTCTGGATCCATCCCCTGATATCTTAAGGTTATGTAAGAATTCAGGCTCATCTACTGCAAAGAGGAGTTCCCCTTCCTCCATATCCCAGATGTTGATCTTCTGATCTGCATGCCAAACAAAGATCAACCTGCCATTGATCAGTTGAACATCTTCTCTGAAGACTGGCTTATTATTCAATTGCCCAGATCTATTGTAGGGATTTTTGGCTGGGGTTTGAAAGGATGTCTTGCAGAGGCCACTTGATATATCCCAGGTCCTTATTATCCCATCTGAATCACTTGTGATAGTGGTACTATCTTTTGCTTGCAGAGTGATAGACCTGTCATCAGCTGAAGTAAGAGATATGGGCTCTGGATTAACCTCAGCTGGGTTTGATGAAATACCAATTTTCCAGAACTTGACTGATCGGTCATCAGATGCTGATATGAGGGAGGAGGAGGAGGAAAATGTAAGGGACCTAATTCTCTCAGTATGTCCCATGAAAGTCTCAATAAGGTGAGGTTCCAAGTTGGTAATGTCCCAAACATATATAGTATCCACATTAGCAACTGCAACAAGCCTGCCATTGGGGGAGAAGCAGCATTGATGAATATCACCATCAACCATCTGGAATTCATTCACAATCACTCCAGAACTGGAGTTTTGAATTGTGACATCTTCCTCATAGCATGAAACGAACTGAGTGCCATCTTGGGAAAACATAACATAGGACCCATCATATGTAGGCCCTGCTTGATGACCATTGATATCCCACTGCCAGACTTGATTATTGCATACAGACAGAAAGTGCTGTGGGTCTGTGGGACAGAAGCTAACGCACACTACATTGCCTTCTTGCACTATGACATAATGGCACTCCCCTGTCTGAATATCCCACAAATGGATTGTGTGGTCACTGGATCCTGAAACAATCCTAGTGCAGTCTGCTGAGATAGAAACAGAGTAAATGACATCAGTGTGGCCATAGAAGGTCTTGACTACCCCACCAGTCTGTACATCCCAGAGCTTAATAGTCTTGTCACTACTTCCAGATACAAGAGATACCCCATCTGGTGAGTAAGTGATAGACCTAACCCAATTTTTATGTCCAGAAAGAACAGCTTCCTGGATGCCAGTGATTGCATTGAGGATAATGATGCTCCCACCAGATCCAACTGCAATGGTATTGTTCAGGTATGAGAGGGCCAGTCCAGAATAGTTTAAAGAAACTGTGCGAGAACATGTTCCCCATTCAGCTGGGAGACCTTTGACTACCTTGACCTCTTGTGACAGCTCTTCACTATAGCATTTGTGAAACCAAGATGAGGGAGGGGAAAATGGGAGAGCAGAATGGTAGATGTGGGAAGGGGAGTTGTGGATTATGTCAATATGCTCCAACAGAAATCGCTGGCTATCATTTGTCCACTTGCACAAAACTCCAGCCTGAATGAGCATAAGTACAGGTCCCAGTAACAAGTTTCAATAGTACTCACTGAAGCACACCATTGCTCAACATCATTTATGGCATAAACACCAGCACCAAGACCCCTTGTGAGTGCAAGGACTTCAATCCAGTGTAGGAAATGTATTGTGAACAACTGGTTGATTACTCTCTCCACTTCCTCAACACAAGGGCTGCTGTCTGGGATTTTTAGAAGGTGCTTTGTCCAGAAGTGGCATGCATACTCCAGAGCATCTCCAATGTGGTCCTTCTGTCGAGTGGGGAGATCTTTGACCTCACTGAGAACAGCATAGTCATCTAGGTTGCAAATATTCCTCTTTAGCCTTTCCCCCATCAGCTTGAGGCATGAGAGTAGAATTTCTGCATGATGGACTGCAGGTTCCACAAAAAACCGATTGTCTTTGCATCGATTGTGGTCCATGAGGAAGTCAGGAAATGACTTGTGGAAAACACAAATAGGAGCTGCCTCATCAATTGGGACAAGGAGGAGGGAGTGGAGGGAACGGAGAGTGGAGGAAATGCCAGACATATCTAATAGGTCTGAGAGTGCCCTCACTGAAAGAGGGTTAAACACAAGCAACACTGCCCCAACTATGGTCTTGAGACAGGAATGGAGTTCCTCATCATCCACATCCACATCATCAACTGCTTGCTCTAGGACCTGGGTGTAGAGGAGGTCAATTCCAGACCTCCCTTCATGGATAGTACTTTGTGGGAGTGAGATGATCCGTGCCAGCTGTTTAGTGGGTGCATGGTTCTTGGATGTGACAAATTTGACCACCGTTGAAGCGTAGATGAAGAAACCGGCCGCCTTCTTGCACAGAATCTCGATGTCAGATGAGTTTGGCCAATCTTCTGTAAAGTTGCAGTCGCTTCGGTTTTTTGCAAGGCTGCTCAACCGCGTTCGAAAGAATAGCTTTATGTCGCTGTTCACCGCTTCGGGCTTGACCTCGTGGAGCTTGAGGACCTCTGTGATTGGGACAAGTGATTCCAGGCGAAATCCAGAGCGAATTCGGGCTTCAGGCCGTCCGGTGATGAAGAACTTGACATCAGGGACCTCGTTCGTGTAGTAGGAGAGTATTAAAAGAATAGCAGACGCGGGCTCTTCATCCTTGCACTCGTCGAGGGCGTCGATGATGATCAGAGTTGGAACACCGGCAGCTTTGAGCGGACCGACAATAAGCTTCTCCATTTGCAAACAGAGGGACTCCTGTCCAACATCGGGGCGTGTCTTCAAGACCTGCAGCAGCTCCTGTCGGAAACTCGGGTACTGATAGGCGAGCTGGAAGGCGAGAGTGGGGAAGATTATCTGAAGATTGCTTCGGTCCTCGAAGTCTCGCGAACAGAAGAAGCTGGCCCCGAGCTTTCTATCCGCGAAGGACATCTCGGCGAATGTTTGGGCGATGGTTGATTTCCCGGTCCCGGCGAGGCCGTTCAGCCAGAAAATGCGCTGGTCTTGTTCGCCCGTTAACCAATTTTCAATCTCCCTGAGGACGTCCCTCCTCGTTCCCTTCAGGCACCCCTGCCTGTTCCCGCCAAGGTAACTGGCCCCTGTGGCGTGACGGATCCCGTTGAGAGTGGCGAGGTCCGTCGATTCCTACCTATCGGTTAGCCCCGAGGACGAGAGGAAAGGGGGTGAGACTCACGATGAGTCGACAGCTCTTGTCATAGATGTCTTGCTGTAACGAAGTCTGGTGCGAACTTCGGATATGCCGGGGATAGATGGAATATATATACATACCTGATACTCCATCATCGCATCGCGAATATCCTCAATCAGACCCCCAAGTTTATCCGCATTCTTGACATTGTTGAAGAAACCCTCAACATCCCCCTGTTCTTCCATTGGAGCTAGATCTCGATGGACGCCTTCCAGTTTCCTGAATCCCGTATGTGAGACTCGACTCTCGATCTTGGAGGGTGTGGGCTTACTGTTCCAGTTTCTGTCTCCGCTCTCGTTCCTTGATATCCTCCTTAGAAACAGGTGCGCAGAGAGTTTCAGAAAGCGCTTCGACACGGGACGCCAGTGATTCTATCGCTTGCTTGTTCGCTTTCGTACGCTGCGGAACCTATAAGCGTCGCGAAAGTGTATGCAGGAACAAGGATGATACCTCGCAGTTTTCCAGGATAAAGCAAAGACCTCCGGCGACGGACTTGAGTGGACCGAAGGCATCTGCGGAATCTCTCACCCCGCGAAGGAGTAATTTGGCCGAGACAGATACAGTGGATTTCCAGTGTGATTTGTGTTCTTCCGCTGAGGCGTTACTAGTACCGGCCGATGTCTTGTCCGATTTGGGTTTTCCCCCGGTGACCGGGTGCTTGAGTTTCTTCTTCAATCGAGAGAATGAATCTCGAAGGCTCATGATGATTTGAGTCAGCGTAGATGGTGGTGTGATAGTAGATGGTGGGACTCGTGGCTTTGATCGATTCCGTGCCAGCGCGGGTGCAATCGATATCGATCGTGTCCTGCAGCGGTACCCAAGAATATATTCGCAGTTTCTCTCCGGCTGTGACAACGCTTTCATCCCCTGTTGCGTTCATCTCACCCCCCCGTATCAGTTTTGAAATTCTCTAAGTGTACCCAGTACTTCAACGGCATACGGCCGAATGCTTTATGCGAATATATCCACAATCATATTCCTCGAAAACCAACTTGTCGTTGTTCAGCTTGGTGCCTCCAACCCACCGCGATCTCGAGTCGAATGTGCCGATCGGATGCGTCTTCCTCGTAATATTTCCATCGCCCCCCTCAAGCCACTGACGCTCGGGTCGATTTCTGAAAATGGTGACACCGCTCTGAGTGCCTCTATCCCCATGAACACGTATACAGAAGGTGCGGACTACGTTCCACGCTGAACTTCGGACACGCTGGGACTGAACATGGGAATCCCGGCCCGCATAGATTACAAAAGAGATTGGGTGATTGTCAGAAGGCTTAGAGGCTTGAGAGGGGTTATCGAGGCGAATGTCGTGAGTTCACAGTGGGCATCTACAGGTTTGCCACAACAAAGGACAATGTCAATGTGAAGGACACGGGTGCGAGCGAGGAGATGACTGGTGATGCCTTGGGATGCAGCTAGATCAACAGTAAATTCCCCCGGTCCAAGAGCCCGTGGTTGATTGGGAAGGATTCGCCAGATCTCAAGGTGAGGACTGTGGTCTCTGCTTTGAAGCGGGGGCACGATCCGGATGGGATTGAGTGTTGTTGTCGTGCGGACTGAGGGTGGTGGCGTAGAACTACGGTTTAGAAAGAACACCCGAGTCGTTTGAGTGTGCGTGCACATCCTCACGCCGTAGTCCTCAACCTTGGGATCGCCTGTTGTATCAATGTTTTCGTTGTTGCATTATTGATACCAACATGTACGTATAATGGAAAATGACGTATTCCATGCGGACTATCGGATACTGACACGAGACGTAGCGTCCGGACTCCCACCTACCCATGAACACAAGGCTGAAGAGCATCATGGAGTAAGCGGGTGTGGCCGTCGTAGCTGCAACGAGCGATTGTGCTTTTCCACAATCGTTGTGTCTCGCTTATCAGCGGGGCCGAGATAGTTCCGGTGCACGGAAAGGATGTCCGTGGAAGTGTGTCGTGCACCTTTCCGGAAAATACCCACTCGACCATAAACACCTCTGCCTATAGTGCCGATGGTTCCACAGAAATGACGCGTTAGATGACGGCGGGCGCAGTTTGCCATTGAGAGAATTGGTAGCAATGATGTGGCTCCATGAATTTGCAGGAACTCAGGGCAGGCGACGGCCGCGTCCGCAAGAAAAGCTGTACCGAGTCAAAGGTTGAGCGCATCAACCTTCCGGTACAACTGGCGTATATATCTATCACAAGTCGGCAAGGGGCGGTGAGATCGGGATACACTTGAATGAATAAAAGGCTAGTGACGAGAACGCCTGGACTGAAAGTATAGACAGTTCGCCTGAGGACGGAAGAGAGAATATGCTGGAAGGATACCGACGGACGAGAACTGCTTGACAAGTCTTCAGGGTGTCTGCAGGACGACGTATTGTTGGTGCAGAGTTGGTAGGCGGTGGTTCGTAAACCAGGAGCCAGGCCCCCCTCGCCGCGCCACCATTTACGCTAACCAAGTGGTGGAATGAGTTTCCAAAGCTCCTCCCCCAAACCAGAAAGGATATCGCAGAGGGAGATACAGAACCGGTTTTTTCCCATAAGATACACGTCGTGTGCGCTGGATGGGTTGCACAGGTTAGATGTACTAGTGAGAGTGCTCATCTGGATCTGAATTGTTCAGACAGCCTTCGGGTTATAAATAAAAGGGGAACACGACCGCCGGTCGGCGGAGCCACTCCCATCTAGTCATTTATTGAGGGTAGGATATCGACAGGATCGTGCTCGCGGCTTTCCCCTGGGTGGCGGTAGGAACAGCGAGTCTAGGGGACATCGAGCTAGTGGTCGTCGCTTTCCTGACGATACTTGCATCGTAGCTGTGGCGCGAAGAAATGATGTCGGACGGATGAGAGAAGGGAGAACTTACAACTAGGTTCGACATTTGCTCCATGGTTGACGTCGAACGTTAAACAGCAAATGAATGAGCATACAAGCTGGGTGTGTTTGAAAGGGGAAGATGAGCGTAGGGGAGTTGAACTTGATGGGTTGGAGTACGTCACCCCCAATTTCATCGTTCTTCTCGTCTATAAGGTGCAAGGCCGACTAGCGGCGGAGTCTGGTACAGGATCATTCAGTGTAATCTTTTCGGATTCAGTGAGGTATAGGGCCGACATAGTGGATTGTAACTTACTAGCTGGTCACTCGCGAACCCTCCGGGCAATGCTCGAGCTTGCCGGGCGATGCTCACTCATCAGTCTGGCCCATTGTGCCCAGGACCTGGCCAGGACTCGCGCAACGTGACCACGTGACGATCTCTCGATCCAACGTGACCTGACGTGACTAGACGTGACGTGTTCCGTTGCAGAGGCACGCTTTGCCCTTGCCTGTGATGAACCACTCGACTTCGCAACGAGATATGCACACTTCAACATTTGGCACACCAGGAATGTCTACGTCTACGAGTGGTGCTAATCCCAGCTCGTGGAACCACAGCACGAGCAGCAACGCCTACGGTTCGCTTTCCGACTCATTAAACCAGTCTCTGAGCCAGGCCAGGCCTCAGTACCAAGCTGGGTACTTGATGGTACGCGTTCGTCTCTACGATACTTGGACGTGATGGACTGACTCTGCAATACAGTCCGCGAGCACTTCAAATGTAACCCAAGCCGCCAGCTTTCCCACCTTGACCCAGACCACTGAAGAATATGCCCTTTACAGAATCTTTCTCAAAGCGGACAAAGATATGATGATGCGCCGATTATCCCCACGAAAGCCAAGATGAATCACGCGCTCGCGAGGAGCACGACTTCCGACTTTGGAACGGACTCGATGTTTGAGAAATCGAGGTACGGGTGACTTTTCCGCTTGGGTTTTCTTGGTGCGAACGAACGCATCTGTTTAGGACCTCCCGACCCGATGAGGATGCGCCACCTGTCACCTCCGTTAACGAAATGATGAATGACATTCCGCCAGACTCGTCGCAGTCGCGATTTCAACCAAGGGTGGGTCTTACAATTGCGTTCGCTTGTTGTGGATGAACTGATACCTCTGTAGAATGTGTTTGCTTCCTCCTTTCATCGTTCGCTAGTACCACCAAGATCTCAGTCTGCACCGTCGCAACAATCTGTCTTGCCACCACAAACCCCAAGACTCCAAGGGCCCGACTCACAACCGCTGTATGTTATTGTATTTGGCTATCCGCCCGACAAGTACACCGCCACACTAGAATACTTCAAGTCGCTCGGAGGGGAGAGCGAAACGACAGAAGCAACACCTCATTCGCAAATCACCAACTGTTTCAAGTTGGGATACAAAAACCCGGGAGATGCCCTCAGGGCGGTGAGGAAGAGCGGCGAAGTTGTTGGAGGTACTTGGATGGTTGGAGTCAAGTGGGCGGTACGCAGTGCATGCCATGGATTCCCATCTATTCATTGACACGTGCGGCTAGGATCCTCAACTTGCTGAATCTACCCTCGGATGGTCACTAACCCGTGGTGGGATTTTCGACGTCCAAAGCCCTACCTCGGGCGACCTCCAAGTCGATACCACTATACCCATGCCGATAGATGATGGGTTCCCCGCAACTATTAATTCGCCGTCGCCGGGTGGGTTCTCGAATGCGCCTGTCTTCGGTACACCGATCAAGCTGGCCCCATCTGGTGCAGCCTTTAGGCACGCTGGCATCCCGAGCGTACGCAGTATGCCGGTGGATCCCACAAAGACCCAACCACAGGGCTCGCCACTACCTGCGAATAAGGGCGTGTTTGGCCAGGTATCGGAGATGATATTTGGTTGGTGATGTGGTCGAGGTTATCATGATTCCATTTAACTTCTGGATTGTGGAGCTTGTCTCCTTACATATTATCATACTTGTTGCTCGGTCCCCCACGCACACCCAGACGTGAAACAATATGACTGCTACGGAGTTCTCGAATGCATCAGCACCGCCCAGGGATTTAGGAAATTCTGTCTCCTCGAAGTCGTACTCCCCTGCTTTTTCGTTCACCAACGCCCCCTGCGGCACGTTTTGGAATCGCAAATGAAGGGCACGCCATAACTGTCCTAGGAAATGTCAGTGGACACACCGAGGTACTGAAAATGATCTCCATAGGTAATTCTTATATTCCGATAGATATCCGCAGCGTTACAGCAGCTGTAAGACTCAGACTACGGTCGTCCCGTGATGATGTCCGCGTCGAAATGAACGGACTGTATATTCAAGTGAAACTGTTGGTGGGGGCGGGTCACTCGGCATATCGTTATAGTGCAGGGCAAACATCTCTTCGCGATTGATGAGAACATTAATTGTGAGGTGCACCCTTACGTCCCTTTGAAGGATTATATCAGAGGCGAAGGGCCGTGCATCACGGAGCCAGGGGCGAATCCAAAATACGATCCTGGGCCGGATAGAATTGAGGTGGGTGTACGAGGAATGGGTCGCGCGATCGACACGGGTCGACGTGACGCGGTCAGAAAAAGAGCCCAAGACACATATACAGTCGAAACCTACTTTTCGACCCTGAGGCCTGACGTATAGAAGCACGGACTCAGAGTCGAGCAATGGCTAGGTAATGAATAATCGAATCTGTGTGATAGTTCCGAAAGCAGTGTACAGTAAGAGCGAAAAAAGTAGATTAAACGCGACAGTTAAATACAACGAAACCCTGGAGAAAAAAAAGGATGAAGACCATCGTCAATCGATGGTTCGTTAGGCTTGGAGGAGTCGTTCGTCCCACCTTCAACAAAATAATCGGATCTAGTCGGACCAGACAACGACTGGAGCGGAGACTTGACCCGGATCGGTAGTATCATTAAAGTTGTCACCGCTAAGGTTTAGCGTGGAAATACGTGAGGGACCAATACCATTCACACCGGTAGGGGTGGGGGCAGTACCGCTGCTGGCGTTCGCGACTGGGGGTTGTGATACAGGTGGGAGAGCACCACTGGCGGAGGTATTCGCAGTTGGGGCGTTGAAGGCAGAGGAACTCGTTTGTGTAGGAGTAGTTGATGGTGATTTACTCCTGTTCTTTGAAGCGACAACACCACCTGCAACACCACCGGCAATGGCACCAACGAGAAGGATAGCACCTATGAACATGAAGATTCTCCATTTCTTTTGACGGTGCCACGGGACGGAATACGAGATGTAACCCTCTTTTGTAGGGGGTGTTCCGGCCTCGACGCTAGTATGTCCGTCGACGGTAGGCGGAGGTCTCGCGTTCATAGGGGACTCGCTAGTATCGCTCGCCAACAGATTGACATTGTATCCTTCCTAGAAACAGACCGCCCAGCAGAAAGTTGATTGAAGACGCACATTAGAGGTGGATCGGAACCAGGGTTAGGAGAGAGTGAACGGACCTGTCTTTCAGCTTTTGTTGCTTTCGGTATGTTATCGAGAAGGCGTTCATCGTAATCGCCGCCAGGCGGATAGGAAGACATGCTTTTTGGATGACGATAGGGCCCTGTGTATGAGAGGGGGAGGATGGAGGGTTGGTCGCAGACGAGTGGGACAATCCGTTCGCAGGCTGTCCACTATAGCGAGGAATCACGCACAGCATTTCCTTTTAAAGTAACTGCTTCTATTTTAGGATATGGTACGCTCGGCGAGCGCCGGTGGCCACTGAGGGGGTGTCACGGCAGACATATGGCTTTACCCTCGGCGGCCTAACGAACAGCGTAGGTTGTGTGTGTGTGCTTGAGCTCATTGCTACGCTCAGAGGATGACACTCTTACCGCCCACGCAACGCCGAGTTTGGTCCAGATGTCAGCGCGCATACGTCAGGGTGAGATGATTGGCATCCGCGGAAAACGCCGAAGCGCGCCGATCCGTCGCTGGCCACGTCCTTCACTTCTCGACGGAGATGATGATTTGAAGACGTGGAATGCTGCAGTTCCGTTTATCTCACCGACCGGTTCAGCTCTTCTCCTCTTCCTCTTCCTCGCTTATTACCCTCTCATACAATCGAGGTATCCGGACTGCAGCAACTCCCAAACGTCTCCGCGACAGAGTAAATTCATCCGGTATTGCCGTCTCCCAGTTCGCCCTCAGACACAAAGACACCGGACGTCGCGTTAAGGTCAACCGCCTCCTCTTCGGCATCGATAAATATCTCGGGAAGGGCGAATGGGGGAATGCTTGGGAATT
>Ga0307512_10007306_pt1 | contig 10976 bp, 8 predicted proteins | sample 14_EM_MG_FD_200267 | JGI IMG/M metagenome (GOLD analysis project Ga0307512, IMG submission 200267) | Populus trichocarpa ectomycorrhiza microbial communities from riparian zone in the Pacific Northwest, United States - 14_EM | ecosystem: Host-associated > Plants > Roots > Unclassified | place... | reverse complement strand
TACCTGCTTCAATTGTTAAATGTCCAGCTCCTAAACCTCAATCATGCAAGGCAGTATGAACTTCATCCCAATCAAACAAATGAAACTTCAGTCCATTACATTAACTAGACCACATCAAAAAAAAAACATTCCAACTTCCATAGCCACTTCACCACACAAACTGGAAATTCTTACAAGACCGGATATCAACTTCCTATTCATTAACATACAATGTGTATCTTCTTAGCTACCAAAAGATGTCAAATGATAACAGCCTTCGACTCTTATTTCAAAACTAATGAAAGCATAGCTCTGATATTTACACAAAACAACTATATAAACAGAATAGAAAAGTTCAATTTCAAGAAACCAAGCTAAAAAAGAGGTCAAAATCCTTTCTCACACGCCAAATAGTCCCAAGAACAAATAATCAAAACCCAGATACAAAATCAAGAAACTCAAAGTATCTAACCATAATCCGACTAAAAAAGCCAAATATAAACATCAAATCTTAGCCTAATAAGCCAACAACCCCTTACCATATTCAACATGTGCGAGCGTAAATAAACTATCATTAAAAGCGAGGACATGACATGCAAGAGGAAAAAAACAGAAACAAGAAACAAATACCTGAAAAACAGGAATGGTCAAGGTTTCACAGCAGGTGGGGCAATCAAGAACTTCTGGGTCTGATAAAGCTACAAAAATAGCTCCATTTCTGCTGGGCCTCACAAGGGTAGGTTCTAGAAAGATTGGACTCTCATATAATCTGGGTTGTAGTAGTTGTAGTCCCACAGTTTCCATCTGATTATTTTGTTGTTGTGGTGGTCGTGGTGGTGGTCTCACTATTTCTTCCACCTCCTCCTCATCTTCTTCTTCACTTTCATCACTTGTGTCTTCATCATCATCATCTTCTTCTTCTTCTTCTTCTTCTTCTTCTTCTTCTTCTTCTTCTGCTTCTTCTTCTTCTTCTTCTTCCTCACGAGCAATTTCTTCCATAGGAAATTCAGGAGGAGGAGGAGGAGGAGAGGAGGGAGAAGAGGGTCTTTGTCTTTTCGGCCTTGGATAGCTTGAACCTTCTCCATCTTCAAGTATGAATTTTCTCATCTCTTTATCTCTCTCTAAGCAAAATTAGATTTTTTTTTTACCGAAGTGAAACGTTATTATCAGTAAACAACAACACCTTATTATCAGTAAACAACAGCCTGTTAATTCTGAAAATACTATTTTCCCTTCAAGTTTTCACAAAATTACAAACATGCCCAATATATAAAAATCCATCTTTAAGGCATTTTTTCCACTTAAGCAGCCAACAAGAACTTGCAAAAGAAGTTCTCTCTTCTATCTATTTATTATTTATTAGTTTCTCTTCATCAATTTTTAGCTTTACAGCCAGCATTATCAATGGCGTACCCGCATGCTTTGACTACAATAAATTGCTTGTTTTGCGTTTTACTAAGGTTAGGTTGATGAATTATTTACTTCTATGGGATCTAAGTACTTTCCAAGTAAAAAAAACAAAATTGAAATCCATGACCAAGATTGAGTTTTTTTCCTTTTTAAGATAAACCCAGTTCAAAAATTTTGGATTTTCTTATTTTTAGTTACATGGGCAAAGAAAGATCTGAGATATGAGGGGTTTTGTTCTATATTTTAAGTGATAGTATCGGTTATTGGGATTTGCGATGAATTGTTACTGTAGCTAGTTAAAAACAACGGTCATGAGGAGAACTACTAGATAGTATGGTTCTTCTTATAGGAGTTTTGAAGCTGCTCAATGTGCTTGAAAATGGACGTCCTCCGTATTTGTTTGTGGCTTTTCGTTCTTGTATGTGAATGGCCCTTGATTCAATAAAGCATATGCAATGTTGATTTAATGTGCAAATGAAAAGATAAAAAGACAAGGAGAATATGCTTCGCTGAAGACATTTTGAGATACAATATCCTAAAGTGAGTGTGGTATTGATGACTTAACAGCATTGTCTGTCTTTTGGCTGATGCATAAACATTGATAGATGGGTGAACTTGGGAAGTATGGCTCTGTAACCGAGTCAACAGCAGGTGCTGATCCATGGTGACCTGAGTGTCATCAACTTACAAGCCATATGAATTTACCTTGAAACTCACCGTTGTTGTGTTGATTGGCCCATAACCTAGTTAAATTTATGTTCGGATTTTTTTTTATTCTTATTTTGTGATTCTTTCATTTCAAGGGTAGATTGCTGCACGCAGAAATGGGTAATTCTTGGTTGATTTAATGCCAAATCACCTTTTGCATGGTGCCCAAATTGTGCTGCTTTTCACAATTGAAGGGAGATGCTGTCCATTGGCTTCCTTCAGGTTTTAAGCAGATAATTTCCCTTCATAGTGCTTCCTGAGTTTGTTCTATTCGTTAATTGTTTGTAATAGAAAATTTGAGGCCTTACATTCTGCTCTAGTTGATGGAAATAACCAAGTAATTGGAAGGCTTGTTCATTTGTCTTCTGACAATTGCCACTTTTGAATCAGGGAACTCTTTTGCTGGTCAGTGGATACTCTCCAATTAGCTGTGACAAACTTCTCTGCAGACAAGCATGTGTTGTGGTTAGATCATGTCTCTTTTTTCCTCAACCTCGAATATCATTTCGTTCTGTTTGCTTAACTTGTTTAATTCTTGTCATAGGATCCAAGCTCCCATCAAAATCGCGGCAAGCTCTTTGTAAGTACAATAAGATCAGACTCTTGAGAGGATGATGTCTGATCGGAAACCTACTGCTGATGATGTTTTGGAAAAATCTTTCACGGTTTCTGATTGAGTTAACTTTGATGAAGAATAAAAGAACAGCTGAATCCTGCTAGACCTTTTTTTTGCTGCCTGTTCCTTTCTATGCAGCAATGGATGGTTCTGCTACCACTGGAATGAGTAGCTAAACATTCTCTCTGTCAAAACAGCCTTAAACATCAATAGGATTGTAGACTCATAACATTAGGATAGGTCATTTTGCTGCCTTCTCTTGGAATTGTTTGTTGATGTAATTTTGGCTTAGAGAAATGCCACCCATGGACATGAATGGCCAAACATTGTCTACCAACAACTGTTACACTCATAGCAGGGTTTGGTTGTATTTTATGTCATTTGCCAGTGTAATGCACACACGGTCAATATTCACAGCTATTGGCAGAATCCCTGATATGCTCACTGCCATGTGTTTCTGTAATGTCTTGAGATTTCTTTCAGAAAGGGAAAGAATCTTGGCATTGCCTTCAACATATGGGAATTCTTTATTTTTTCCAAAATCAAAATGAAATAGCATACGAGTTAGTGGCTGCTTGCCACTCTTTTCTTTTCAAGAAAATAATGTTGAAGCCCAAGAACCTATTATTATCATCTTGTATCCTCGTACATTTCTAGAAATTGTCATATGGATAGGAGAGATTGAAAAGCTTTCAGGGGTAATGTTGCATGGTTTTCATTTTTATGGACTGAAATACATAACACAGGATCTAATTTTTATTCCTCTCTCTAAACAGCCCATAGATGGACAAATTCCAGGACATAACCAGAAGCAAAGGCTAAGGCTATTAAACTTGGCTCAATTAATTCAAGTCTCATGATGAGTTACAAGTTAAATTTATTTAATTAAAATATATTTTGACTGGGTTTAAAATTAATTTGCTTGATTAAATGGGTGTCAAAGTCAATTTTTATCCGATATTTTTGAAACCCTACTCCAAATGAGATCTGGATCGATTCATTAAGCCCGGAAAGGTTTAATACCACTGGTTAAGTTAACAGTTTACTCTGAATAAAAAATTCACGGTTTTCTTTGGTAATAAAACAAAGCGCATATTCCTTAACGAAAGTCCTGGTCTTTTTCGGTTTTTCCTTTCAATTCTGATATCCCAAATTTCCAACTTCTCCCTCTCTTCCTCACCAAGCCTCCATAGCTCTCATTTCCATGGCGTCAACACCAAACACAGCCAATAACACCGCCACCGCCATTATAACATCACCTTTATTCCTCACCAATGAATCTCTACACTCAATCCTCGCACACAATTCCTTAATTCAACACTTCCATACATCTCTCCCCACTACCTCTTCCACACTCCACACTCCAATCCGTCAAAGCTATGACCTTTCACAATCATCCTCTCTCCTTTTGATGCCCTCTTGGTCGTCTACTCCCTCCCTTCCTTATATAGGTGTCAAGCTTGTCACCTACTTCCCTCAAAACTCCGCACTAAACTTGCCTGGAATTCATGCAAGCTATGTGCTTTTTAGCTCTACAACTGGCCAGACTTTGGCTTCAATGGATGGCACTGTTTTGACCCTTTATAGAACTTCTTGTGTATCTGGGCTAGCATCAAAAATATTGGCTAGGAATGATAGTAAAGTTCTTGTGATGGTTGGTGCTGGTGCTTTGGCACCCCATTTGATAAAGGCTCATCTTGCTGCAAGACCCAGTTTGCAAAAGGTGATAATTTGGAATAGAACAGTAAAGAAAGCTTCAGACTTGGCTGAGAAATTGAAGAAAGAATGCATTGGAAATGATGGGGTTTGTTTTGAAAGTAATGGGAATTTGGAGGAAATTATTGGATTGGGTGATATTGTGAGTTGTGCTACAAATGCTGATGCACCTTTGGTCAAGGGTGAGAAACTGAAGCAAGGAGCCCATTTGGATATGGTGGGTTCTTTCAAGGAGACAATGAGGGAATGTGATGATGAGGCAATAAGGAGAGGAAGAGTGTTTGTTGATAACGAGGCTGCTTTGGTGGAGGCAGGGGAACTTGTAGGTGCTTTTGAGAGGGGGGTGACTAAGAAAGAGGATGTGGGATTTTTGGTGGAGTTGATCAAAGGGGAGCAAGTTGGCAGAAAGAATTCTGAAGAGATCACCGTGTTCAAGTCTGTTGGTTCTGCAGTTGTGGATTTGCTTGCTGCACAATTGGTGTATGAGAGTTGCATCAAGGATAAGTAATGAGATTGAGTATATGAATTGTTAGTAGAAATAAAGCGATGGTCAATGCTTTAAAATCTAGAAAAAATGGATGGTAATGGATGCTATGTATCCTAAACAATGAGGAATTCCCACTCGAAATCTTCTTTCTGCTTGCCATCTACAAATGTTTTCTGTAATGATCTTTTTCCTCCTTGAATTCAATTTGTCTTTAGGAAGCTCTTGAAATGTTGCTTGAAATCTACAAGCTATTCACTTTTTGTTTGTAATGGATCTCAAGGACTCAATTTAGATCACTGTCTTTTAAAAAGGGACGGTTGAATACATGCATTCACCAACTTGTCTTTGCATTCACCTCACAAAAGTTGCCTGCTTCTGACTAGTTCTATCAAAACAGCTGGGGAGTCAAGTATCAACATTGCAAAAAGGAGCTCGGAAAAAATGGATCTCTCAATGATAATTACTAGCTTGAAAAAAATGGTCAAGGATACAAACTACAAGAATTTTCTTTTAAGCAGCTTGGAAAACTGGATTTCTCAATGATCATTCTAGCATTGTTTTTATATGGCATTACTACAATTGGATAAATACATATGAACACGAACTGCAGAAATGTTTTTAACAAATAGACAGACACGTTTGGTTCTCAACACCTAAGGATACAACAAACCATCCAGAAAAAACTGGATTCTGGCATTATGTTAGTGATCGTTCTGATGAGTCGGTTTCTTTTTCGGCAGCCTGCTTTGGATCCTTGGGAATAGTAAGTCATTCAGCTGTCTTTCAGCACTATATTCTGTAGTTGCCTGCAAAAACAATGGAGTTGGGAGAGAGAAGTATGTCATGAGTAAAGGAAGGCCAATTTGAAGTAAGCCAAAAACATTTGCATCACTAAAAAACAAACTAATTGGTAAATGCAGCTGATCAACAGGTACTGATAATTGCTTACAGAAGCACATACCTGTGAATTGAATGCAAACCGCAGCGTTTGGATTTGTGTTCCAGAACAAACTCTCAAATCAAATCCAAGGGAATCTACGTCAATAATTGCCGCCTCCTACAATATGATAAAACAAAACTAATTATTTATGAACTGCAAATAAGCAACAGCAAACTGGAGTAGTGTTTCATGCATGGCTATGTTCAACAATGGGTTGCCTAGCAAAACATGCAAACAGAAGTGAGATAGGCACCAGTTCAACATAATATTATAAACTTGAGGTTAAATGAAAAGATTTCCTACACAGGGTGTAATTTTCACTATTAACTGATGAAGCAGATTTATGTGTGTTACCTCCACTTGAATACCCTTGCATCTCCAGCACAGAGATTTAAAGGCCTGTGTAATCCTTTCTCCACCAGCTTTCATTAGAGATATGATTCTGGCTGCCGAAAGTGCAATTGCATCAGGTTTTGCTTTCATAAAGTCTTCTACTTCGACCATAGTCTTTACAGAACAAGAGGAGAAGAATTAGTTTCTTGTGCATGTACAAGTTCCAACAGCATATGACTTGATCATTCATAGGGTGCGAAAATAGAAATAAAAAATGATAACTAAGAAAAATTGTCATTTCACCAACTCTGATTATCCAGCACTAATTGCTGCAAAATGTGGACATCGAGCTTGTTGCAAAGGAAATAAAAGGAAGCTCTCTGGGACTTTATTCTGAAGTAAGCAATCAATTTATTCAGTAATCAAAATGTTCATAACCACGTTTGATTGACAACAGTAAATGGTAATACTGACAGCAACAACAGAATACAAGTGGAACTTTTATCAAAATATGATTGTAGAAGTGATGTTAATTGCAACAGGATACATGGACACATCTTGTGTAGTGAGTGACAAAACTTGACAATATTATTTTACTAAAGCTCACAACAGCAACTCCATTGTTTCAACAAGAATGAGGACAGAATCACAACCAATGTGCAAGAGTCTCTGGAAAGTATTGCATATTCCATTATAAAAAGAAATTTATCTGCAACCAATGAATGTTCAAATAAAGATAGGAAAATATGCTTATATACCTGGTGTCCATGAGCTGAAATCAGCTGAATTTTAATCATCTCCAGCTTGTAAAATGAAGTTCCACTTCTTGGGGCCTCATCCTTCTCCGATTCCTCTGCCCACATTGAACTATCTTCAGATGATCCTGACTTGTGTTCATGACCATTTACCACACCAGATTCTTCTAGTTTGCCTTCTACACTTTTCCCAACCTTATTTATATCAGCATCACAAGACTGATTGCCAGACATATGCCTCTGGATGTCAGAGTGTTCTTCCATGAAGGCAGGTCTAATAAGGCCCTGGATAGCTAGACCAGCAGGAGGCTGCTCCATCCAGTCTATAGGATCATCTGAAGCAACCTATGCAAAACAAAAAAGAAGGAACATAGAAATGCATGAACTCAGCTAAGACTACAAACCATGGCCATTCCACAATTTCATAGTGATGACAATTAAAAAATACACTTTGCAAGTAGAAAGCAACCGTTTATGCATTTTTACACTGACACAAAACAAATGGAATTTGCTTCTTCCTAAAAGTGCATTAGGTCAAAGATATGCAATGGACAAATACCTGAGCCAGCTTTTTGGCAAAATACATTGGATGAGAAGAACGCATCGTCTCTAATTTTGCCCAGTCTCCAAGTTCCTCGTCAGAATCATCTTCCTCGTCCGAATCATCAAGAACAGCCACCAAGTCCTACAGCCAAGACAGAGAAACACACCCGGAAAAAAATTGTTCAAATACTTCTGCATTTTAAAGCTAAAACCCAACAGCAAGAATGGACTGAAAAGAAAGAGAAACCAAACCTCATCATAGTCATCATCATCCTCATCCTCATCGCCCCCATCTTCGACATCACTATCTTCATCTTCAATTTCATCAACCCCAAAATCAATTTCAGATGTACCCAATGACTCCATCTCACTGAGCATCTCCATGGCATCAAAACCTATAATGGCTTGCTGCATTTTGCATAAAAACTCATCAACTCAAGGGGCATTTGAGTTCCCCACTTTATTAAACATAGAAATCTGGCTAAGTGCTTATTAATTGCCCTTTTCTTTTCCCGTCTAATAGCATCTATTCTCTTCTTTGAGTTGTCTCTTAAAAAATTACAAGGCCAAATAGAATTTAAGAAAATACCACTTTGTTTCCAAAACCAAAAGAGAAGGTTTTCTACATCTGAACACCAACCTGGCACGTCAATGCAATAAACAGACAGAATATTGCTAATATGCCATCCCTTGTCTCTTGAAAAGCTACAAGGTCGTGCAATAAAAATAATACGCCACATTTTGTCCAAAAAAAATGGTTTCGTTCATAACTTAGCATCAACTCAATATGATGCAATTCACAGGATATCCAACCAGAAAAGACATTCCATACCACAAAATTATTTTCTGTAGTTAGTGCTTGCAAAATGTCCTCATCATTCTTCACTTGAAAGTATATATCTGCAAGGCATCAGAAAAAATTAACATTTCAATATGCAACAACACTTCTGCACCCAGATTAAAGTTAGCGTGCAAGACAATGATGAATTTCAAGGGCTTGACTTACTCCCATGTTCGTCAGTCACATAAGGCAAGTCTGGCCAGATAATGTTCTCATGAAAATCATCATTTATCACACCAGTCAACATTAGTGTTGCTTTGCTTTTCGCCTGAAATAACACCCTACAGGCAACATTAGCTCTGCAAACTGGCATAAAATAATAATTTACATGAAGATTTATCATACAATGAAAGTCCTAATGGCTTGAGTTTATGAGGACTCAATGCATTTCATCCACTCTGGATTTATAACAAATATATAGTGCTTTGCAAAAAAACCCATACATGATGTCTTTCTTTCCTTACTTTCCAACTCAATCTCCTAGTCTGCTGTTTGTTTAAGCAGGTGGTACTTGTCTTAGAAAGTAGCTTTGTATGAAGGATAATTGCTCGATGTAAGATGTAATTAAAGACATTCAGAAGGGAATCAAGGTAATAACTTGCCCTAGTTAATCTTTTACGATTATTATGCCAGTGTCAAAGTAAACCTTCTTTGATGGCCAATGTTGAAAAGTTCATTTCAGCAGGGTCTAATTATCGGCATTATCACCATTGCTTCAGATCAAATATGAGACTACAAAATTTGCAGATTTTCTATTTTGAAATCAATATGCAACCATCATTTATATAGATTATAGAGGTTAAACAAAGAGCTCTAGCTTGATGGCTTGAATATTGTGCATAGGTGAAAGGTCATATACTCAAGTGATGTTGTTATAATGCATGGTACTGACATGTGTTATGCTTATATTATAGAAAAGCACTAGGAGCAGCAGAAGTCATTCTTTGTTGAAGTGATGACTAGAAAATGTAATATGATACCTCAACGATAGTCCTAGATGTTTCTTGAGGTGTAAGCATAGCATCACTGCTTGTTTCTGATGCTGACACTGCAATATCCTCAAATGGATGGTATCGCATTTTACCATTCTGCTCTGAAGATTCCAAGTTCGAATCTAAATTCTCTGCAGACGCTTGAGTCTTACTCTTTAAACGACTGCTCCTTCTAAAGAAAGAACCACCATTTAATCCTTGAAATTTATTCCTGCAATAATATTGATAACTACTTGTCCTTAATATCAGCAACTACTTATACAATGTTGCAAAGCATTTGAAGAAATAAGAACAAAACAATGAACCATTAGCAAACAAAAATTAAAACATTTTCCATTTCCAGAAAAGCATAGGTAAAGTCCTCGGTTTTATGGTAAAAAATGGTAATGCAGGATTTAAGAGTTCCAATATTTTGCCAAAATATGACAATTTGAGATCACATACAAACTGGAAGGAAGTTTGTGGTATATATTATTTCTAAAAACGAAAATCTTGTGTTCCTTTTAACATCCTTTACCTTTCAAGTTTAAATGCTAATACTTGAGAAATCACCTCTTTGTAGTACATTTTCTGATATGTAACTAAAACATAATGCTGAGCAAATTGTTTTATGATGTGAATGCCCAAAGCCAGCTCTAATCAACACTTGAAAGTACAGGCTCCACAAGTTAGAGTGCAGGTTTGAGTGACACTAGGCCCAAATAAAATCTACTCACTTTCGGAGCTGAGATCTCTACAATATATGAAGACCCTTGAGTTCATGCCTTGATTAAGACTACCTCATAAGATCATAACCCCTCTAACCACTATAAACTGTCAATCAACCAATTCATGACCATAATTCACTCCTTAATTCCACCAAAAGGGCAACAATTCTCACCTTCTATCACCATTTTATACGTACATAACCTCCATCAACACACCCACAGCCCCTTCACTTTATACCAGTTCCCCGTTGTAGCCTGCCAAAGATACTAACTTAAGCATAAAAAAGTTTCACCTTTGATTTCCTTTCTTTACGCAGATCCACGAATAAGCTAAGCTTAACCAATCCAGAACCAGGTTCATTCCTTACTTCTGTACCCCAAAACTCCCAATTTAACTTCAGATTAAGAACCAGAGGAGCTGAGAAAAAAAACAGGTGCATTTCCACTAATCCTAAAAAAACCCAATTTCATTATCTTGAAATGTAACAGAAAAAACTTTAACCTTGACAGTAGCCAGTGCAGCAAAGCATAGAATCGAGAACAAAAATACTACTCCACACAGATGGCAGAGAGCAGTATAATTTATTTAGCAAACACATTAAAAGCTCTAAAAATACAGAAAGAACAAAAGGGTATCTAAACCAACTGCCATACCACGAATCAGAGATTGCATTTCTACAAAAACTCTTGCTTTTACAGTACAAAATGGAACCAAAACTAAGAAATGAAGCTATTAGAGATAGCATGTCAAATATCAATGATAATAACACACACTAGAGTGGCAAAGATGCAATTCATGTGGCTAGAATGTTCACATTTTAAGCTCTTAAAAAGCAGAAAGCTCTTAAATTTTGTTTTTAAGTCACCAAGAAATGGCAGAGCTGCTGCGTGGCAAGGAGGAGCAGAAATTTGCAGCAGGAGTGGTAGAGGGGGGGAATCGGACGGCTGT
>Ga0307512_10007305_pt1 | contig 10977 bp, 10 predicted proteins | sample 14_EM_MG_FD_200267 | JGI IMG/M metagenome (GOLD analysis project Ga0307512, IMG submission 200267) | Populus trichocarpa ectomycorrhiza microbial communities from riparian zone in the Pacific Northwest, United States - 14_EM | ecosystem: Host-associated > Plants > Roots > Unclassified | place... | reverse complement strand
AATAACTTGCCATCGTTTTGACTCTGCCTCATCATCACTTTTCTCTTTAATCCTAGCTCCAGCATTTCCATTTGAAATGCTTGAACTCTGTTGTTCTGATTCAGGCACATGCAGAGATGAATGTCTGCCATCAGCTGAACAGACAGAAATATCCAGCCCAACTAACTTCTGAACCGAAGGATCTACAACTTGACTGCCTATGGTATGCTTAGCAGATGATACAACCCTGATGCGTTTCTTTTGAGGAGGATCATGATGGTGGTCACCTATATAAACAACATCAACGACACGACCAGATCGATCACAATGTTGAACCTTCTTCTTAGCATAGCAACTAGAATAGACACATCTATAGTAGCTTCTCAAATTTTTAGAACCCTTCACCAGCTTCCTGCCATACTTCCTCCAGTTATAGCCATCAGCAGGGGGTGATTCCACAACGTGTGGATGTCTGGTCTCACAGTCAGACTTTTGCTGGTTTATTACTAGCCCAAGTGCACGCATTGACCGTGGCTTTTGTGGTACAGATGCTGAATACGGGACAGATATTACAGCTGGTGTAAGTGACAATACTTCACTAGAAGTATTTGCACATTCAGCTTGATGTTCTAACTGTACCCGGTCTGCTTCAGGTTTTGTACCCGCACAAGCATCCTGTTGGAACATCTCATTTCCCCCCTACAAATCAATTATTCTTATATAATTGACTACATAAACATTAAAAAGAAAACAAAACTCACATCAAGCTTTTTGCGATTTGGGCAAGCAACATATTTAAATTTTTCTCTGATGGATTCTCTATAGTCTATATTAATACTAATTATCAATGATCATTATAAGGTGTTATCAACAAACCAACACAATCATTCCAAAATATACTAAACTAAACAGAAAGCCTCATCATTTGTCCACACTTCATACCAGCCCCCTTCTTACTAATCAATGTTTCCCTGCAAACTCAACCAATTTCGTACATAAAAATGAAAAAAAAAATAAACCCAACACAGAAAACAACCCAGTATACCACCTTTTAAAGAGAAAAACAAATTCTTGATTAGAAACTACACAAGCATTTCAATCATTATAAACAAAAACAAAAGAAGAAACCCCACAACACAAATAACAAACAACAGCCAGATGAGTTCATCTATACACATAAAAGTTGATAAAACACATTAAGTGTATGAAAAGAGTAAAAAGACGAAGGTAGAAGAACCTGAAATCCAAGAACTGGTGAATTGGAAATAACTTTTTTGAGTGACTGGGAAAAAGAAGAGCAATCACAGTTAAAGCCAATATTAGAATCTTCTTTAGGGTCTTTGTTCTGTTCTTGCATGGTTCTTTGATGTAGTGGTTTATATTAAAATGTGAGAGTGTTTGAAAGAAACAAAACAAAAATGAAAGACAGGAGAGTTTTGTCTGTCTAAAACAGGGGTCTAGGATTTGGTTATACAGGTGGAGAGGGAACATCTGTGCTTTTTGTTTCCTTTTTGACTCCTGTTGACCTGACCAGGCGGTTTTGTATTTGACTTCCACTTTAGGGTTTTGACCATGACTTTGTTAGATAGCTCTATTTGTTTATTATTCATTCATTCTTCCAACTTGTAATTTTGAATCAAATTCTTTTTCACTTGTTTCTTAAAATAATACCACAGATTCACAGAAGGACAGGGAAAGTTTTGCCTTGGTGGACTAACCCAAGTCATCTATCCACATGATTTCTGCGATGATGAATGGCCAAAAGTGATAACATGTTCAAATCCTACAAACTCGTTAGGATCAAGCCACGAGGACATAATTTTCGTTTGATAATTGTTTGGATGACCATCCTAGTTGATTTGTAAAGATAGGTTTTGTCGTACAACCACACTGGTTCAAATCCCACCAACTAATTGCAGTCATGCTATAAGATGAAAATTTCTTACGATTTTTTTTTTCTGGACTTAAGTAATATGGCTCTATTCGAATTGAAAACTCAAAACAGCAAATGTTTAGGTCAAGAGCATTAATGAAACTTTCACAGATGCATGAGAACGATGAAGGTTCGACTAAAGAGTCAAATAGGTTTCAAGATTGCAGGCTATACCATTCATGATTCAAAATATGGAACCCGAGTTTACGCTCCTAGTCCATCATCATTTCATGGTTAGAGCCTAAATGATAAATGGTCCCAAAAAGGGGAAAACATTGTAACTTGCCATCACTAGATTAAGGAACCTGGCTTACTACTTGTATATGAACTGATCAAACCATACCATACACAGATTCAGGGAACATAACTTTGAAAAACATATCCTACAAGAGTGAAACTTCCATAAACATGAAGGCAACCGGAAGAAACACCAAAATAAGAGCTCAAGAAACCCTGGTATCAAATTTCAAACTTATGCCCATGCTGAAAAGCTCCTGGCACAACAACTTCGCCCCATAAGGTACACTAACCTTAACAAGGTCATCAACAGACTCACAAACCCGGCAATAGGGACCCCTAATCTTGCGGCCACCAGGCACACCCCGTTGGATCACGTTGGCCACATTTTTGCATTTCTGGCAGATATGCATTTCAGAGGAGTCACTGAGAGTAAAAAGGCGTTCGTGCAGGTTTGCAGACGCACCATGAGCTATGAGGCAGTCACGCTCCATCTCACCGAACTTGATACCACCAAAACGCTTACGGTCTGCAACTGGCTGTCTTGTAAGTGGGTGTACTGGTCCCGTGTTGCGAAATTTTACTTTGTCTTCAGCCATGTGGACCAGCCGCTGATAGAATGTTGGTCCCATAAATATGAGAGAACGAACCATTTCACCAGTTCGACCATTGTAGACTCTTTCATTTCCCCATCTTGAAAATTTAGCCCTGTTGTACATATTCAACAGATTGTCGCTCTCAGAATAACTTGAAAACAAAAACGAGATCATGAACAGAAGGAGAGGACAGGAACTTGAAATAGACAACAGCATGAAATTTGACAATGACATATGCTGGAAAGTGTAGTCCGGTACACCAAACCACCGAGAATGAGACAGCATTGACTTTTTTTTTTTTTAATTCTAAAGCATTCTTGGATAAAATGGAAGTTGAAATAAATTATGCATCAACATTTACAAATAGCTCAATTACAGAGCAAAGAGTGGTGTCTGTGAATGCAACGTCACCTGTGAAGCTGGTCTATGATGTCATCAACCGAGAGAGTGGAGAAAGGGGTAGCATATCTCTTTGAGCCACCACAGGCAATTCCCTTTCCTAAAGCAGCCTCTAATAGTTGACCAGGAGTTTGTCGTGACGGAAATGCATGTGGGTTTATAACAATATCAGGAACAACTCCTTGAATTGTGAAAGGGAAGTTCTCCTGAGACTCCAAGAAGCCCAGAACACCCTTTTGCCCATGCATGCTTGAGAACTTGTCTCCAAGACAAGGAGATCGAACCTGCAACAGCAATTCAAGAACATCACCAATGACAGGAAATGCAATTTAAAGGCGTAATACAACCAAGCAAAAGAACATCAATAATATGCAAAACACACGCACTCACACACATGTACATTTGGTTCAAAAGGACAAAGGGCGTACGCCCAAGGAAAACCAACCCCAGAAGCATCCGCTAACTATAAATTGCATAAAATAGGTCTAGAGGAAGGCAAATTCAAACACCATTGGGAGCTCTTCACATGCTAAATTTGTTTCACATCACCAGACCTTACATTTTCTGCCAGTGGGACATGCATGTGTGAGCATATAGGTAGCCATGCAGAAACTGAACTTGCATGCAGACACAAACAGAACTGTCTTTATGTTACTAAAACTTTTTTTTATGTACCTGTCTCAAAGACACCACAGCAAAATTCTTTCCCTCATCATTAGATGACAATACCACTTTCTGAACCATGCCCCTCTCCGTGTGCTTCAGTTTTACACTATGATCTGCCCCAGATTCTGCACACTTCCCTATCACAATATCACCACTTTGCATATTAGCACCAATAAAAGGAAATCCATCATCATCAAGGCTGTCAACCCGTCCAATTTTACTTTGTATTTTCCCAAAAGTAATAGAATCCTCGGACTTCCGCCTCTTGTCAGTTAGCTCCTTGTTGTCCACCTCCGCCTTGTAGCTTCTAATGTGCTCAGAGCGGAACATACCACGCTCTAAAGAAGCACGATTCATTACCAACGAATCCTCTTGGTTGTAACCCAGATGAACATTAACTGCCACTATAGCATTCTGACCATTAAACAACTCTGGCTTTGGCAGCACTGCATTATGACCAAGTGGGTATCCAGGTTTACCGAGACAATCAGAAATCATTGTCCGAAATAGAGGCCTTTGGGGGTAATGCAATTGGTGAGACAAGGTGTCAACTCTGATGTTGGGATTTGTTGTGGAAAATCCAATAGCCTGTTGAGAATGTTTTTGAGCTTGGTACAGGACCCTTCGTGCATGGTCATGATTGGCAAAGGGAATAATTCCACAACTCAAACCTAATAAAAAGGACATGTCAAGTTCACAGTGTGTATACTTCATAGGTTGCTTCCCCTCAATATCTGCTAAAAGAAATTTGATGCCCCATGCAGTACAACAGTCCTCTTCCTCTTCTGTTCCAATAAACTCAATAATCCCCTTGTCCAGAAGAGAAGTGAAGATGTAATTTCCCCCTTTAAATGCTTTTATTTTATCCAAGTTCTCAACAACTAAAAGAGGGCGTAAGATCCTTCCAGCATCAGAAAATATGCGTACTTCTCTCTGTTGTTCATCCCTTTTGATTTCCACCTACATGAGAAAACCATTACTGAAATGTTAGGAAGGCAACAAAAATAAATCAGATCAAGGAAATCCCCACAACCATCCATTTAAAGGATAAAGGAGAGTAAAATCTACAAATGCTGAATACTTTATCATAAAAAGGAAAAGTATGAAAGGGACAAACAAAAGAGATAAGGTGACAACAATTCAGACATGCATCCAAGCATTTTCTAGAAGCGAACCGATTCCTTAAGAGGTAAAAATAATGAAGAAATCATGTGTTGACTACCTAACATCAACATTTTCCAACACTTGGTCTGGATGAGGCCTGCATGATCACTCTTCTGATGGTTTATAACTTGGACAATTGTAACAAAATGTTCATTTTAAAGGTTTTCAATAAAATCATCAACTTCTTTTTACAAGCTTCCCTCTAGTATATAATGAAACTTAGGGACATTGCAGGGTCAAACATGAATATCACAAATAGCATGTATAAACAAGTTTAACTGCAACTTCTCAAGGCAGCCGTTATAAAGAAACAAACTATCAGTCGTCATATATTTCATTTTTGACACCTTTGATCAAATTTTTGGTCTCAACAGTAGCAGCAAATTGATGATATGCATAAACTTTATTTGCTAGAAATTTGGAAATAAATCATAAATGAGACAACCTGATAGGGCAATTCTCTCCTGCGTCGCATGCTTCTTAGCTCACCAACAAACAAACAAGAATCTTCGCAGACTCCAACCCATTCACCATTTAGAAACACCTTATGCTTCCCATCCAGTTTAGTGTAAGTATCATCAACCAGTTTCTCCATCCCACTATCAAACAATTTATCAACTAGAGATTCTGATATATTGGTACTGACAACTCCAGTGACAGCCAAGTTTTTTACAAGGCCACAGTTTTCACCATCTGGAGTAGAGAGAAAGCAAACTCTACCCCAATGAGAAGGGTGGCTGCAACCAAAAAATTATGTTACAAAAACATAGAAACCACTAACACTGGATCATCGAACAAGCACAAAGGATAAAATTTCTTGAATGATCAAATATGCATGAATTAGAGCACACGTAATCGTATAATTCAATCCTAGGGAGGAAACAGTTTATAATCATTAATATTCTTAGAAAAGGCAGATAGACATTTTAAACCAAAAATGAGAAATTTCAACTTGTTAACAAACACAGCATCAGTTTTTGAGATCACACACTCATCTACAAACAAAATGCTTATGCTCTCACTTGCAGCTAAAATATAACCCTGCATTTTGGATTTCTAATTAGCCCGCCATTTCAAATTTAGAAAGCAACAAAATGAATTAAGAAAATTCATGCTGTTTGATGTCAGATTCTGCAAGAACCCAAACTCATTCCATCATAATAGCTCATAAAAGCTTCCACTAATAAAAATGAATAGATTAAGCAACAAGTGAACCGATTGCTTACTGATTAGTTTCCTCCCTAAAATCAAGGATTTCAAGATTTCCTACAGGTTATATGTTGCTAAGAACAAATAAGAAAAACAACCAGGATACTTTTGACTTTTAGATCAGGACATATCGACATAACACAAGCTGCTATAGCAACCAGGTGTGGTCAAGACAGTTTAGCACAATAATCCATGAACACATCTTAACCAATCAAGGAGTGGAACTTAGTTCCAGTTGTAAAGTTGACGCACCTGAATGGCAAGATGCACAGAAACAAGAACCAGTTCATAAAATATGAATAACTTACGGGTATCTGGCATCTCCAACCTTTCCTGTGTACAGAACTTGCTGCCTTGTTTTCCGCAGATCTATCATCGTTTGCAATGGATTTGCACGCCCAAGATTTCCCACAACTCCGGAAACCCTTTCCATCCACTTGAAAGGATGGCACCATGCCCCAGTTGAGAATGCTCTCGTCAAACCATTGGTCACTATTGAAGCATCCAAATAGTGTTCAATTGGGTGCACATCACGGTCTCCATATAGGTCTCTCTGCAAAGCCTTGGTCATGCGCCTGAGTGCATGTGAAACATGCACTTTTAGCTCTCGTTCAAGCAACTCGCTAGCCAACTCAAACCTCTTGTTTCTAAAACTATCCCTATTGTCACATTTCCTGTGGCCAGTATAGGCCTCCAAAAGACACTTCACCATGTATCCAAGAAAACGAGCCTTGTGCCTGCGGCTATTAAGCCTGGGAAACAGATATGCACTAATGGCATCTTCAATAGATTCTTTTGGTGGGAATCTGGTCTTTTTTAACAGTTTATCCACATAATCAAGTGCTCTGTCCTCCCTACGAAAATGCTCGCATTTCTCATCAGCATCATGAATTGAGGCAAAGAATATATTCACAATGCTGGCATCATTGCTGGCATAATCAATCAAATCTATCACTTCTTTGTCAGACCTTACACCAAGGGCAAAAAACAATATCCATAAAGGGATCTCTGTCGACAAGAAGTATACACAGAGGCCTTTCTTTTCTCCTTTAATGTATTCTAATTTAGAGAGCTCCACTAGTCTAACAATCAACCTGTTCCTCTTAACTTCAGATTTGTATGAAACGGTCCAGCCCTGACTATTTGAAATCCAAAGTCTCTTCATACAAATTTGTTCTTGTGCAATGAACACCTGCAGTAAATTGAAACAAATACAATAAATATTTTGGTAGAATTAACTAATACAATCAACAAAAGCACATTCAATAAATGTTAACTAGAGAGAGAGAGAGCATGTGCAAATGAAAAAAAAAAACAGAAAACCAATAGAATGATATAGTAAGTCCTGGTGCCAGGGCTTGCTTCCCAACCTCAGAGAGAAAAAGAATAGCATTAAAACGGCAAACACGTGACAAGGTCTCTCAGTCCAAATCACTGATAAACTTATAATCACTTTTCTCTTGAAGTTCTGCTGTTTTGCATTACAAGCTGCACAACTGAAGAGAAGGGAATATATTGGTTCTGGTTGCAGTTGATAATCAAACCATACAAACGATTAATAACAAGCATATGTTCAATTACAGCAAATACAAGCTTAGACATGATTAGGAACTGAAAGTACAGAGGAAAAGAAAACTAAACAGAAAACTTCAAACGCACCTTCTCTGCACCTTTGATCAAAAAATAGCCTCCATGATCAAAATCGCAATCCCCCTTTTCAACTGTTGTCAGCCAGCAAAGGTCAGACTTCACCATAACAGGGATCCTTCCAATAATGATTTCCCTGTTTTCAGTATGTACAACATTCTTCTGAACAACTTTGTCTATCCCTGTTTTGAACTTGTCACTTCTACCAACAGTTTGTGTGTATACCTGACATAATTGCAGAAAAAATATAGGAGATTAAAAAACTTAAAAAGGCAGAGAAAGTATCCGACAATTTATGGCATCTTCATAGTTTTAGCTGAAACAATCTTGCCTAAGAGAATTGAGACAGAATGAAAACGCTATGATTGCAAAAATTGGTGCATATGCATAGATGACAGTGCAGTTCTTTTTTCTTCTCAAGTAAATAAGAGTCCACTTATTTAACAGTCAATTGGTGTATCCACAAACAAACAAACAAAAAATGATTACAAAAAAAGGAATTAATTAAAAGCAGAAGACACTTGAAAATTGAGTCTTCAAGCCATTGGTGCCTATGTGTTAAAAATGGACTACCATCACTGCCTAAGAGAAATTCTGATCATCAGCATCATTGGCAAGTTCAAGTCAACTATAGAGTTATTAGAACTAAATCAAGCTTAAAACAGTCCTGGGAACATCAAGGCACTTGCCCAACAGCACAAGTTTTTGAAATGTGATTAAGAATTCTAAGAGTCATGAAATTATCAATATGACATAGTAATATAGCAATTAAGATATATCATGAAAGAAAACCAGAGATCAACTCTAAAATTTGCTACTTCAGGGAAAATCATAACCTTTCAACTAAAGAGTTTGACATTACAGTATCAAGAATTACCCTATCAAACACGATACAGATGGTATAACATCAAACTGCTATCACCAATAAAAAACAGAACTGTTAGATAGAATTATGTACCTGAACATTGACATGAATTTTCATTCTCGCTGAATATGTCATATTCTGAAGTCTGGCATGTCTGGGAAACATATTATGCTCAGCATCACTTGAAGTACCACCCCAAAAACTTGGTCGATCAAGGGTGACCTTTCCAAACCTAACTGATGCACGTCTCCATTCACCATCCTTCTGCTTAGATGAGTCATATCCAGGCTCAACAGCAACCTCACCAAATGAATCAAAGACCCTCTGGAGTCCACTGTTGATGAAAGCATTATATGAGTTGATTTGGTGACTGATGAGACCATACTCATCAAAAAACAAAGACGCTGCCTTCTTACAGAAACTTTGCAAAGTTTCTTTCCCCAATTCATTTAAGTTAGTTGTGTCCATCAAATCCTCATCCATATCCATATCCATATCATCAACTTCACCCTTACTACTCGGACCCACATCCTCCATGTAATCTGATGATGCACCCATCTAATTCAAAATCTGAGAATAAACAAAAGACAGAACATCAGTGCCGAAGGTGTGATCACAACTGTGATAATTTAACCCAAATGGAAGTGGAAGCAGCATGAAACATATCAGTGAAAACAACTTAAGTTTTCAAGGCTCATTAAACAACAGATATGAGAACCATTTCCTGCTTTTATTAAGAATGTCCTCAGAACATCACAAGTACTAAAACCCAACAAGCCATTATGCCCAAGTGCCCGAGCAGCATCAACATTTCCTCCACAAATACATATCTTCCTCTACAACAAATGCTAAGCATTTGGGGTTCACTCTGGATTCCAAATGATAAACTATTCGATCATCCAGACTTCCTTCAAAACACCTTAACACATATCGTTCATTAGAACTGTAATCAACGACAAAAAAGAAATGTGAAAAAAAAGAAGCGCAAACTTTTATTACATTAAAAAAAAACAAAACTTTTAACAAAAACCCAAAAAAAATATTCAACAAGATAACCATGTCATCATATACATGCAAGAAAAGGCCCCCGTTTTTTCTCTCTCACAGTAATTTTTTCCTTCCAACAACAGCAGAAACACAAAAACTACTACAAAACAATCTTAACCATCTGGGTTTTTCCCTAACACAACGGGACTGTCATAAAAACCACTATATTTCCACTAAAATGTGTAAAAAAAAGAAAAGTAAACACCTTTACTGATCAGAGACACGACAAGGCCCCAACAAGCTACAAGCTTTAACCAGTTTTAACAAAACAAGCCCAAAATAGGAAACAGAAGGCATTAAAAATAGAGAGAGGAAAAAAACTTACATTAAACCCTAAAAACCCTCTTTTCTTGATCAAAGTTTGAACCTTTTGGCCTTGAAATGAGTAAAAATCTCTCCTTCACACAATGCCAGTGTTTAAATTTTTAAGGGTTTTTGATTTTTGATCAAACAAAGCTCTCTGTGAGTGACTTCACAGAGAAAAATGATTCCTTTTTGAAATTGTGGGGTGCCCTGTCGGGTGCGCCTGATTGTTTTCGTGTGTTCATAATTTTATTTTTTTTGAAGTATTTTTTTTTAAATATATTAAAATAATATTTTGTTTATTTTTAACATGATTTAAAAATAATAAAACTGTGGTTAGAGCGTTGTGCAAAAAATGCTCTTGGTTTGAAAAGAGGCAATATTGTCATTTAGTTGGCGAGTACCGATTCGGGAGGAAGGAGTCAGATTTAGTAAAAGACGCATGTACCCATATTATGAGGAGAGTATTTGTCTTGGTAATGCCGCATAAGAGTGGAAGCTTAGGGGTAGAAATGTGAAAATAAGTTTTTTTTGGGATTTTTCTTTTTTCTTATACTATATTTATTTTTTAAAATTCAATTTTCTAAAAACTACTTTCTAAACTTTCCTGTATTTATTTGTCATTAAAAAAAATAATCAATGAAAAACACTTTTCTGTTAAAAAAAAATTTATCTTAGTTTTCAGAAAAGTGTTTTCCTAAAAAATTTGGGCGAAAAACACTTTCCAGTCAAAGAAAAATTTAGCTTGGTTTCATAAAAGTGTTTTCCTAAAAAGTTTGGGCGAAAACACTTTTCGGAAGTTATGAAAAATTTAGAAATATCATATTATTTGCTGATTATATCAAATTTGGTAATCAAACTTTTGATTGTTATATATATATTTTGTTTTGAATATTTATTTTTTAATTTCATCTTTTAAAATTTAATTTTTA
>Ga0307512_10007302_pt1 | contig 10980 bp, 12 predicted proteins | sample 14_EM_MG_FD_200267 | JGI IMG/M metagenome (GOLD analysis project Ga0307512, IMG submission 200267) | Populus trichocarpa ectomycorrhiza microbial communities from riparian zone in the Pacific Northwest, United States - 14_EM | ecosystem: Host-associated > Plants > Roots > Unclassified | place... | reverse complement strand
CTAAGGCGATGGGGTCAGACTTGAATCCATTGAAAGACAGCCGGACCTGTCAATCAGATAGAAAGGACTGGACCTATGTACAAAGATTGGGGGCAAATTCCAGGTTGCAGAAGATGTGGATGATTCGTTCGATGTTAATGTTATTGAAGAATCCGGAGATGTCGAAGAGTACAATGGAGGCAACAAAGTGGGATTTGACAGCTGCCTGAGCATGGTGGACAAGACAGAGGGCGGCGTCGGTGGCGCAGTGGTAGTCCTAAGATCCGAATTGGGAGTTGGGGAGGATGTCGAAGGTGTGGGCATCAGAAAGGATATGCCTGGCAATAATTTTTTCTAGAAGCTTACCACAGCACTCGAGGAGGCTGATGGGGTGGTAGGCTTTGGGTAAGCTGTAGTTGGGTTTGTGGGGTTTGGGGATGATGACCACAAGCGTGTCTTTCCAGGGATGATATCCAAGAGAGATGGACATGTTGTAGATCGACGTGAATCGATCCGGTCTGGCCCTAAAAGCCCATTTGAGGAGAGCATAATTGATTCCTGAGGAGCCCGGGGTGGACTGATTAGAAGTTGGCACAATGGCAGCCTTAACTTCTTCCTCAGTAATTGGGGGGAAGTCATATGGGGGTAAAGGAGGGGGGTCATCGGGTTGGATGGGTGCAACTTGGGGGCGGTCCATGACAAAGAAGCATTGTTGTAAAGCAGTGCTCATTTGGATGGGATTATATGAAAGAGTGGAGTGGGAGATGAGGAGTGGGGGAATGCGTTTAATCGAACGGCCTTTGCGCCAAGCAGTGGCCTCCCAAAGATTTTCAGAGGTCGTATGGTGTAGGAAATCGTGGGCCCATTGCCTCTTCGATTGTGCGATGACGTTACAAAGAGTGTGGATGGCAGACTTTCGCACCAGCCCATGAAGGGCGACCAAGTAGACTGCCAAGAGAGCGAGAGCACAGTCCTTGTTCCACCAGTGAACACCACGGGGATCAGGAAATTTGTGGCATTTGAAGACCAAGGCACTGGCGGCGTCGATATCTTCGTGAAGAGAGATGGATGCCATATGAAGGGCATCGACAGTGAGAAGGGGCTCAGGGGTAGGTCATCATCGACCTGGTAACCCATGAGTTCAGGAGGGGGAGCGATGGCAATGGCTTCAGCCGGGTACCAGAAGAGAGAAAGGGCAGCATGGTCCGATGACATGGAGTCAACGAATGAGATGGAGAGGGGGGAGATCTGTCCAGAGATCGCCATGGCCTTGTTTATGAGAGCAAGGTCAAGGACGGAGGGCTGAACCCTGTCTTGATAGCTCCTCCACATCGCAGTGCGAGGTGGGTTCAGAAGCTCAAGGCCTTGGTTGTCAAACCAATCGACAAGTTCTGCGGCCCATGGGGATATAGTAGCGGAAGGAAAAGACCAGATATGAGAGTGAGTATTAAAGTCGCCTAAAAGAAGGGTAGGTACAAAAGGGTCAAGGGAGGAAGAAAGTAAGTGAAGAAGGTTATGTCCGTCTCTATCATCAGAGGTTCTGTGGTAGATGTTTACGACATGTAAGAGTTCCTGTTCAAAAGATATATCGAGTATCATAGACTCAGGAGTAGAAATGGGGTGGGAGAGAACATTGGTGATTGCGAAGGTACATGCAAAGTCAGTCTTAACGTAAGCAGCGATGTGAACGGACGAGGGTCAGTAAAGGAAGGGAGGTAGCATTCCCACATATTATTGTAGGTAGCACCTGGAATCTCGAGACCAGAGGGGTCAGAATCAGACTGCCCAATTTGGACGGTACCGATCCAAGGTTCCTGAATAATTAGTATATCGGCGGAAGAGGTTTGTAAGAGAGAGTGAGTGAGAGCACTCTGTCAGTTCATGTTAACTGACATGATCTGTATGGGCCTCTCAGACATTAGAGAGGGCACTGCGAAGAGATTCAAGATTGATGTCAAGTTGGTAAGCTCACATAAGCCCCAGAGAGGGAATGTCAAGAAGCTCACTGAGTGAGAGACGATTGAAATCGTCGATGGAGAAGTCCATCCAAAATTGGATATCCTTGGCAACGGCCCAAGCTTGGGCGTCATTGCAAGCCTGTTTAGAAGGAGGGTTGACAGAGCCCATGTCATCGACTTGAGCAAGAACTGAAGGGACTGGCCCAGGACCCCTGAGGGCCATTCCTCCCATCAGACAGGAGTCGCTACAATCTTTGGCAGAGGGGATGTCAATTGGGGGTTCTGGGGCGAAGACGACTTGGTCATCTTTGTCCAGTTGGGAAGAAGGAACAATAATGTTAGTAGAGTTGTGGATGGGGTCCACGATCATGGGTCGCAAGGTTTCTTCCTCGGATGAGTTACCCATACAGTTGTCCATACGGTGAAAAAGTTTACGCAGGGGACAAGAGAGGTCCCAAGCAACATGACCTACTGGTTTAAGGCCTTTGGCCTTGCAATTGATGCATGTTGGTGGACATATGCAGGAGAGGCTAGTGCAGTGGGCTTTGGCATTGGCACACTTGAAGCCATGGTCTTTGGCAAGGTGGTGTCCGGCGCAAAGTGGGCAGATAATGGCGTTTTTAGGGCGATGGCAATTCTTGACGTCGTGGCCTAAGGTGTGGCAACGGTCACATTGTCTAATAAGGGGAAGTGAGTTGAACAACTTGATGATGCAAGGAGCGCTGAAAAGGAATAGAGGTCGGTTAGTGAGGCGGCAAAGCCTGGACCCATCTTCGTCAAGGAAGGTGAAGAGGATGGATGATTGGGCCTGTTCAGCTGAGAGGGTAGAGTGAAGCCACTTAGGCTGCTGGATAACGCGAAGGCCGACGCAGGCTTCGTTCCAAGCGAGCTCAGCAGAAAGAGATTTAGAGTCCGGTCGTACTCCGTTAGAGTAGACGATGGGGACAGAGTGGACGATAACTCGGATGAAGCCCTGTTGAGGGACAATGGAAGAACCCGGACCAAAAGGAGAACATAAAGTGGAAGAGAATTTAAGAATGTCGTCATTCGACGGCGTTCCAGAAAAGGTGAGGACAAAATTGGATGAGAGCTGGGAGCTCCATCTCCCGCTAAGGAGGGTGATGGGCGGGTTGTTGTTGCCAAATGCCTGGCGGATGGCAGTTTGGAGGGAGCGGATGATGGCCGCTGGATCCCCTTTCAGTCCCTGGAGGGTACGAGAGGAAGGGGACCTGGTGATAGTATAGTCAGTGGTGACAACCAGAGAGGGTCGAGATTTTCTGGAGCGGGTTGGGGCCTTATCGCAATTAGCGACGTAGGCATCCGCTTGACCAACTGGGACAACTTGGCTGGCATAGGGGTCCTTGGCGGCGAAGCGAAGGTACATCGCAATAAGCGCGACCTTGCTTGCAGAGCGGGAAATAACTTTGGAGTGGAAGCAGATCTCAAACACATTTATAATCTTCTGATTGGAAAGGACAGTGAGCTGTTCATGGGTGAGGGTATGAACAGGATGGCCTGGTATGGCTGTGGCAGGTACAGGGTCCTTGGTGGATGGAGTGGTAGTCTTATTGACTGACTGGGCAGCGACGGCTGCGAAGCTCTTTGGCTTACCTGACTTCCCCATGATGGACCAGCCAAAGTTGGTAGTGGGCTGGTGATGGGGTTGTTCGTTGAGGGTGGCGATAGGTGGGGCTGAAGGTGGAAGGTCTGGGAAAAGTTTGATAGAGCCGGGTTGGTTTGAGGGGGCGGGTGGGACAAATGCCATCTGGGCTTTGGAGGCCGCGTCTGTGGAGCGGTGTTCTTCAGCTTGGAAGGCCCAAGCTTGGAGGACCATTGTGCGCCATTGCTGAAAGTTGTAGTCGATACGGTCAGACCAAGGGAGGGGACCGGTATCGGAGCTAAGCCACTCCATGCGGTAAGATTTGACATTGTCCTCGAATTGGCGAAGTTCGGTGTCTTGGAAAGTGGTGAGGGTGGCGTCTGGGTGGACATTGTAAAGGCATTGGTAGAAGTGTTCGACGTCTTGGGCGACTGGAAGAAGGTCCGGGTGGACTGGAGGGACATAGTTGTAGTCGTCGTCTTGTTGTTTCATATCGTAGTCGTAGTCGACACGGGGCTGGTCGAGGTACATTGGGAGGGAGTTCTGTTGGGAGATCTCTGGTTGTTGCCAGCTGGTGGGGTTAGGGGCCCAGAGGGCAGCTGGTGCAGACAGTGAGTAAGGAGCTCCTGCGGCGTCAGCAGCCTGATGGCTCTAGATTGTGTCGCAACAAGAAGAAATGACAGAGACTTGGGATGTAAGGGGCTGAATGGCTTCACTTATCATCCCTTGGATCGCTGAGAGGATCCCCGCGGTTGAAGGGTCGAAGGACGACCCGACGACGGGAGGGGGATCAGCGATGGTAATAGGAAGTTGTGACATAGAGACATCAAGCATAACGGCCTCAAGAGAATTCTTGGGAGGGCCAACCATTATGTTAGTGGGGGGTGGTTGGATGCTCAGAGCTGGCTCCGTCAGAGCATGGGTGAGGGGAAACTCCACCACGGGCGAGGCCTGGGGTGTGGACTGGTCTGGTAAGCGAGAAACAGGAAGAGGGAGAGTATCAAACAAGGCAATCGGGATCTGTGATTCAGGAGAGGGGGCCCGAGATTGGGAGACCGATCGGGAGCATGTGGGTCGTGCGGTGGGATCAGCACATTGTTTAGTGTGGTTAGTGCATGTCACAGAAGTAGAAGAAGAAGAGGGTTCTTTGATCCATTTGATCGAATCAAGATGCAAGGCTTCCTTGCATTCTTCGGCCTTGATTTTAAGGTCCAATTTGAAGATGGCGACCTTGCGTTCAGCGTGTTCAACAGCTTCTGCTTTGAGAGCAGCGAGGGTGGTGGTATAGAAGTTGTTGGCGTCGGAGATTGCCTTTGCCTCAGCAAGAGTGCGTTGGTCTTGGGAGTAGTTGAGGAGGAAAGTGTTGTTCTTGGCCAAAGCAAGGGCCTTAGCACCTTCAAGAGCTTTGGCCACCCACAGGTCGACAATATCTATGATAGCTTCATGGGTAATATAAGCAAGCGCAGTGTGGCGGACAGCTGCCTTCATGCGAGCTGCCCACTCAACAAGGCGTGCGTCAGTGACATGTTCGTCATGAAAATTAGGAAGGTCATCATTGACGACAGAGTTGATAAAGGCGTCTTTGATGTGGGCCTGGGTGTTGGAAACCCAAGAGTCCATTTCTTCTGACAGTTGATGGAGTTTGGAGTTGATGATAGTGTGGTGGGCAGCCTTGATGTTCTGGCTGCAAGAGAGGAGGACTGCCTCCCACTCAGCTTTGGTGACAGGAACTTTGCACTCTTTGAGGCAACGGAGGCAGAGTTCATGTGAAGCGGGCTCTGAGTCATCGTCCTGACGGTTAGTGAGAAAAGTGGAGAGAGTAGAAATAGTAGAGGCAAAGAGTTGAAAATTGGTGTTTTCAGAGGGAGAAAAGGAGGAGAAGTGGTGGGGATGGGAGTCAGGGACATGGGTACAGCAGATGCTGTTATGAATGGCGGCCAGGAGTTGGGTGGTGAACCCAAGCCACAGGGAACAGGTAGGGGTGGTGTTGTCAGGGTTATGGCAACCATGAGAGAGGAATTCCTCGACCCTTGAGAGGGCTTGGAAGACGACAGCACCTTGAGGGGTTTCGGGGAAATCATGAAGTTGGAGAGGTTCGGTAACGGTGATGGGGTGAGGATTGGTATGGTCTTCAACGGCAGAGAAGGTGAGCTCTCCATAGGGGATGGGGACAGGGGCTTCAGAAATGTTGGGGATGTAGGAATCCATGGAGGTTGAAGTAGGAGGCCCAAGGGCGGGAGAGGTAGTTGGGGGAAGGGACAGCGACAATGCGATAGTAAACAGGGGGACAAGAAATGGTTTATTGTGTTCGATGTAGACAACAATCACCAGCAGTGTGAGTCGCAAGAAACAGTTGTAAACTTGTTTATGCAGGCGGTTTTCACAGATGATGGTGGTTAGAGAGAAAGGAGGATGCATTGTTAGGTGTCCGCGTTGTGTGGGAAACAGAGCGTACATGACCCCATACCTATCCTCCTTGTGGTTATGCTCCTCCGTTATCTCCTATCCAGATATAACTTTCTATTCCTCCTTGAGATCCCCTTTGACATTGCCCCGATGCCTCTTGTGTCCCAAATAAAGCCCTCATTCATGCTCTCAAGCCTCGATTCCGATCTGCTTTCCCAGGAACTCCATTGCGCAGCCCTACCTGTGCCACAACATAAACATTTCTCTGAGCCAGGCTCCTCTGAACCCTCTGAATCGTCTCCCATGGGCCGTTCTGTTGCGCAATTTATTCTCTCTTCAGAGACGAGAACTTCAAAGCTCCCACAATTTCTAACATAGGGTGTGATCTCCATGCTGCTTGGCGTGCAGCCCAGTTGTACGAGCAGCGTCGCACCCTCCTAGTACCGATATGAGGTTGACATAGAGAGCGGCGACGACCCACATGAGGCGGACTTGCCGATCAAAGAGCAACCGCAGGCATGAAAATCGGGCCAGGAGGCACGACATAGGTGACGTCACACCGCGCCCTCTGCCAGGTTGATTTGTGTCATATGAGAAGGTGCCTGCTACCCCTCATCTCCCTTCACCATCTCATCACTCTACCCTGTCCATTCTGTCAATCGCAGCCGCGTCTGTCCCGCCATTAGTCTTAGCTCCTTCTGAGCCAGCTCGAGTCGTAGCGGCGGCCGCCCCTGCCCCTAACCCTGCTCCTGCCCCCGCTGTACCCGCTCCCCACATTGGAACCCCTCCTGCGTCCCGTGCCCTCTTACCCTTCCATGAGGATCCATCCCTGTGGCCATACCTGTGCGCACCACTTGACGACCACGACGATATCGTCGAGCTCGACTTTGCCAATGCCAGCGCCCTTGGTGATGTCAACGCATTCGAACGCCGTCAACTGTGCGGCAGGAACGATGCGAAGCACTTGAAGAGGAATAGGGCAAGGGAGCACGACAAGATTGAGCGTTCGTGGGATGTGCCCGGAAATAGCATTACTCTCGATCTCCACTCGGGGTTGTCGCACGCGTGAGAGATTTTGGGGAGATCGTCACAACCACGGGCACATCTTGCCGTTGGAGGTGCATGTGGGTCGGCAGCAGCTTCGCTTTCTCTGCACTTGCAATCCGGCGCTGGATCATGTGTCAATCCTAGTCAGCCTACTAATAACTCTACATCTGTGCTAGCGAGATACCTCCGAGTCAGCCATCGTCATTCGCTGGAGGAACGGCAACAGCACCTCTGCCGTGCAGCAACAACAAATCCGAGTCCAAGGCCAGTCCTTCCAAAATGGACCCAATGACAAAGCGTCGACTCCCATCACGACGCAGGTGCAGACTAATGTGGCAGTGACGCTCATCATGTCGGCAGCGAGAACCACGATTTTCAAGGCCGCACATGCCCATCCAAATGGTAACTGCTCGTTAGCGATGAGGGACCGTAATGAAATTGTGAGAGAGGCTCAGTCTGAACCTCTTTTCATCTGTGGCGTTTTCATCCATTTCCTGTGGTTCGATTGGATAGAATGATGCCTTGTTCATGGATTGGCTTTGGACAGGGTATCGTGTGCGGGCGTAGCATATCTAGTCAGCCTTGTGTTCTAATTGCTGTGTTGTTCTGTCTCTGCCCTCTTCTCCCTTATTTACCCCCCTCCCTCCCTTCTCCCCTCTCCCTGTCCCCGTTTCCCTGTGTTGCACCAAGATATTAGTGTCGATGTATTGTCGCGCCATGTACCTACACCTGCACTGACATGTTTTGATATTCGATGCAGAGTTCCTGCGCGTGTGTGTGTGTGCCTCAAGAGAGCCTTTGAACCATGTGAATGAATAAGCGATTGTGCTTGGAACTTGATACCTGTACAGTATACGCACACCGGTTGGTTAAATGTCCCTGAATTTCATCCGTCAGATCAGTCACGCGCCCAGCGGAGCCCGGTACCAAGGTCAAAGAAATCCGTCTGTATCGGGAATATATGGCGGTATGACTTGGGCATACCATATGGGCTACTGACCGATGGTGAGGTAGATGAGCCATTTGAGGACACCGTCAACATCCCGACTGATCATTGATCAATTCCTGCGCCTAATTCAAAGTCTCCATTTGTGGGGTCATGAAAGTTGGCATAAACACATGGATCAAAACAAATGCAAGGTATCACAGAAACTGAACAAGATCGACGACGATGATGGTAGAAAAAAGGTACAGCTGAACTGGTGTCTCTGGGGCCAAACAATACAGGAGAATAGGTAACGGTTAAGCGATGAGATCAAACGTTTATGGAAAGGAAAGTGGAAGTGCCTATCAATCATTGACCCCTCGATCCATTTCCTTATTATCTTATCCTCAAATGTAAACCCCTCCCCTCCAATTGTCGATAAACACAGGGTGGCCGGAAAGCTGTCACGCATCAGCAAATTCAGAAATTGCTTCCCGAACAGGTCCCAAGGGCCTGAGCCATGCTATGAAAACTTTTTCCAGCGCTGGTAGTACTTCCACAACCCGTTCCGCTGGAAGCCCTCTCAGGACTTGTGTGACACAGGGAGCGACATCTCTGGATAGGTACAATTCCTTCATGGAGTTAAAAAGGCATAAAAGTTCCAGCCATTGCGGATCCGGGTTGTCTATGATGTCTTTCCACCTGTAATAACGTGAAACGCAAATTTTGAGAGATTCAAAAGGAGAGAGGGTAGGCAAGCATGATGCACAGAACTGCACAAGATATGAAAGCCGCAAAGCTAACTTGTGGCATGTGAGATTGAACATAAGAGTTTTAGGATCAACATGCCATTGTGAGTCCTGTGAAAGCAAGACGGAAATGCGCTCAGAGTAAAAGGTAACCTGTGCTCGATCGAGTAGTGATGGCTTGTCTACACGACAGACGAACTTTGCCAGCTCTGAAACTTCTAGGATTTCCCGATTGAGTAATGTAACACCCATACTCTCCAGTAAAGGGGCATCAATTTGGGCCACAAGGTGCGCCATGTACTCAGGAGCACCCTCAAAGCGAAGATCAGTGAGAGCAGGGAGGAGAGTGCGTGTGTGGGGAGGTGGAATCTTGACTGCCCTGTCCGGGAGAGATTGAGGAGATCGGAATCTAAGGGAAAGTGATTCAAGGAGGTGTCCATGTAGCAGTTTTGTAATGCGGCCCACAAATTCCACAATGTTGCATAACAACGTGCCACTGTGTTTCCAAGGAATTCCTAGGGCTGCAAAGTGCCACACATTATAATGTACATATCCCTTTACAAGCATTGCCATTATAATGTACTTCCCCCACACTTCTGCTGCATTATGATCCCCCCCTCTTGGAAACACGGAGCTGGCAAGTGGCTACCGTCATGCGCATGCCCCACCCCCGGTAGCCCTGGGTAATGCGATTCTGGCATCGCTTGTTGTCCCTGATAGCAAGCACGCTTTGCCCCGCCGTTGCCACCATTTTCGTCCTCAGTCCGTGGTGTCGCGCCGTAAGTTCCTCCGCTGCTGAGCTGGGCAGCGCTGGCAAGTTCTGAGGCCTGCGTGTGGCCCTCGACGATGGTGCTGATGCCGTGTGTGCATGCAGTGTACTGCTTGCACGTCATGATAACGAGGCAGCGCGGTTTGAGCAAGAGCGAGAGTGCGGGCATTCACGCATGCAGGTCGTAGTAGTGCATAGTGGGCTGCACATCGTGAGCTGCGTCCGTCACTGCATGGCGCCTTGGTGTTGGTGGCCACAGTGGTGACGGCGATGATAGCGATGGCGACAACGACGGTGATGTGATGCGATGGCGGGGTGTGATGGCAACGAAGCAAGGGTGTATGTGACCGACAACACTGGCGTGGGTGCAACCACTGAACAGTTCACCTGCACTTTGGGCTGCGCAGTGGGGCGAATGAGATCGCGAGCCTTGCTGGACTTACTGAAAGGCCTGGAGGAAGGAGGGGAGGCGTCAGCAGTGGCCAACGCACCCATGTCATCTCTATCCTGACATTCTTGGGCATGCTGGCACGGTTATGAACGCCGACACAGATGGGAAATCGAACCCCCAGGCGTTGACACGCACAGAAGAGGGGGAGCGCTGCCCGTTGTGGGCGCTGCACTTGCCATGGCCAAGAGCACTTCTGGTGTCGGGTCTGCTAGCGGGGCTGATAAAGCCACCGTTGCAGTACCCAAGGCGTTAGAGTCTGGGGCATACGGCAGAGCAGGGAGAATAGGTGCCGAAAGGCCACTGCATGGCAAGGCCTGGCGCGGAGTCGACGCACCGTCGCAAAAGGCTGAGCAAGCGCTTGTTGGGTTGGAAAGAATAGAACTTCGCAAGGGGAACCGACGTGTTGGGGCCCGCAGAGAGGGACTTGTCAGGACAAAAGAATGCAACCAGGTAAAGGGTACTCACCTCTGGAGACCACAGAGGAAGGGATACGTCGAGATACAGGAAGAATGTGAGCACGCGAGGGGCACCGACGAGCTGGGGCCCACAGACCATCAGGACAGGGAAGGGGTGCAACCGAGTAAACAGCACTCACCTCTGGAGGCCGCAGAGGGAGGATACATCAGCACATGAAAAAAAGCGACCTTATGAGGGGCACTCATGAGTTGGGGATAGCAAAACGAGGGAAGGCACACCAAATGCTTTGGTGTGGTGATACTGGAAATAATTGAGGCTAGCTAGGGAATCATAGGTGAAACCAGGCATTGTAGCGTTAATGGAGTCAGGGCTCTTGGGCTGCCCAAGGACTTGCTTGAGAAGGCCTCCTACTGTGGTTGTAGGTAGTGGAGTGAGGGAAGAGTGGTTGTGAAGATGTCGACCAATAGATGGAGCAGAAATAAAGGTCTATTGCTATGGAAAGAAAGCGACACGCTGCCTGACACTCAGTTGTGTTCGGATCCTGTGGTTAAGGTTGGGGTTTAAGGCTGTAGTGTATTGTACACGGCAGGCAAGGGCGGATAAACAGGGTCTGCTTATAGTTAACTTATGGTCCAATTGATATAAAATTAACCAACAAATAAGTGGGTTCTGTTGTCGT
>Ga0307512_10007300_pt1 | contig 10983 bp, 10 predicted proteins | sample 14_EM_MG_FD_200267 | JGI IMG/M metagenome (GOLD analysis project Ga0307512, IMG submission 200267) | Populus trichocarpa ectomycorrhiza microbial communities from riparian zone in the Pacific Northwest, United States - 14_EM | ecosystem: Host-associated > Plants > Roots > Unclassified | place... | reverse complement strand
AGTTCGGTGTGTACGAATGGTGCATGACTGATGATTGGGACCCATCAATCCCAGAGCACAAGGCTCTCGCCCACGAGATCGAGCTCGGAAATGGCATCCCCGAGATGCGCCAATTGTCCAAGTGTCGGGAAGCTCTCAAGGCGGTCGGTTTCGAGGTTGAGCACGAAGAGGACCTGGCGGACCGACCGGACGAAGTGAGGTGGTTCTACCCTCTTGAAGGAGATATTTGGAAGGCCCAGACCGCTTGGGACATGGTCACCGTCTGGGGAACCTCCTGGAGCGGGATGCTTATCACCCATTCGGCAATGTGGGTTATGGAGCTTCTCGGTCTGCTGCCCAAGGGGACTTTACAGGTCGTAAATTCCCTCAAATCGGCGAGGACCGGACTCGTCAAGGGCGGCCAGTTGAAGTTGTTCACTCCCATGTATCTCGCTATCAGCAGGAAACCCTCGAATTAGTAGTGGGGAAGGGCTCGTCGTTTGCTTTCTGGTCGTTGTTTGGTAATTGCTGCATCTTATCCTATTCGGAGATTGTGTTATCGTGTTGGACACATAATATACGCACGCAACTAGAGCTTTTTTCCGCATACAATTTTCTGAAACGGTCGGGTATGCATGTGGAGCTGAAAGTTTCATTCGAAATTCGTCGTCTGAGGATACAGCAGCAGCGGATATGATGGAGGAATGCGGCCACGAGGACATGATGAGCCGTGGGTACACGAAGGTATTACTGATGTTAACACTCGGGAGAGTCCATATAAACCTGGGAAACGGTCCGTTCGTCCATCTATTAAAAAAAGTTTACCTTCTCATCCTCTTTGGGTCTGGACCCCCACCCCCAACATCTTCACGGCCGGTGAAGAGCGTGCCAAGAGGTTCCCGTTTGACTGTAGTGTTCATGTTTCCGTTCCCGTTATTCCCGTTATAGTTTTTATTGCCATTTCCATTGGATTCGTTACCACCGTTACCGTTTCCATTGCTGTTCCCGTTTGTGGGCATGGCCGAAAGGCCCATCCCGGTCGAGACGCGTTTGAAGCCCGATCCTCCGGGTCTAGATATATTTGCGGAGAGTGGTCAGTCGCTCGAATCGGTTGTAACGAGTTTGGATTGCCGACACTCACTGCTGTTGTGGGTGTTGGAGCATCGATTCTGCGGAACGTTTCGAGCCTATCCCAGACTGGTTCTGGTTATCGTTACGGTCGCGGACAGAAAGATGGAAAACGTAACGTACGGCGCCGGGTGGGAAGGAAAAACCGCCTGCTGAAGGTCTACCGTTGCCTGAGCCAGTGGGTTGTACGGTCGAGGTCGAGTTGGATGGGTTCGTCCTCCCTCCTCCCCCTCCGTTTCCATTGTTTCCATTTCCATTTCCGTTGAGGCCGTTTGGCGGTTGGCCCCGATTGTTCCCGTTTCCGTTGGACGTCCCGTTACCACCGGGGCGTACATTCTGAAGCGGCTGAAAGCTGACCGCCTTGTTGCCGCTGCCGTTATTACCATTACCCCTCGGGTTGACGCCCGTGGAGGTAGAATCTACAGGGTTAGGTCCCCCCGATCGCTGAGCAAAATTGTTGTTCCCGTTCGTCGAAGAGCCGAGACCAGAGCCATTGACGCTGTTGTTATTATGACCAGAGAGGGAGGCGGTGGCGTTCCGCTGAACAGAAGCAGAAGCCACGGGACCTGAGACAGAGGGGGTTCCCTTCCGTGCGTCCAGGTTCTCCGAGGAATTGACGTCCATGAATCCAGAGTCATCTTGATTTGTGGCCGATTCATCCGCTTCGAAGTCAATCGGGCGACCCAAGTCCACGTCAAGATCGATGTCAAAGTCTCCCATCATCCATTTCTCGTCTTCAGATGCGAAGAACGTCATGTCGTCCTCCCCGGCCATATAGTCTACGTCCATCGAGGTCGTGGCGGGTTCTGTAGTGTCTGGCTTCGCAGCCGGCTGCTGTGGTTGTTGTTTCGGGGCAGTAAGTGGGGCGTTAGTGGGCTGGTTCTTCGGCGGTGGAGGTCTGTATACATTGGTGGCGACATTTCCAACGTTAGGGGTGGGGCGCGAGCTATTCTGCTGTGCGGCATTCTTTCCCTTCCAGGACGTATTCGTGGTGGCATTGGGCTGGATGGAGCGGTTAACCGCTGCGTTGAGTCCTGGCGGCTGGTGTGTCACTGATCCGGATTTGGCGGGCTGATCATTTGTGGTAGAGGCGTGGTGATGATTGGTATGAGTCTGATTATCATTATTGTCAATTGACGGTCCGGCCGTTGGCTTGATGAGGCTGGGGTCTGGCTTCTGCTCGGTAAATTCAGGTCGGCGATGCAATGAATCCTTGTCCAATTTGGGCTATCGGGAGAAAGAATATCAAAGAGGGGGAATTACGAAGCGGCGCATATGATAAAGAGGCTATACTTACCGGTGGAGGGGGCTTGATCTTCTGGATTTCTCTGGTGTATTCCTTATCGTAAAGGCAGTTTCCAAGGAGATTCCCAAAGTTACGCAAGGCTCGCTTCAGGGCATCGGTAACGGCCTCTTTCCGACACTAGAAGGTTGAGCCCGGAACGGGGGTAAGTACGAAAGAAAGAAGAATATGAATGGGGTGTCATGCGTGCCTTGTCAAAAGCAGCACCTTTGCTCTTGGAGTTCTCCATCATCCCATATCCAGTGTCTTCGTGGTATGTCCCATCTCTGAGTGTGACTCGGACGATGGCAGCAATTCCGACGGTATGTCTTTGAGTGTTTGGATCGTAGTCTGCGAAATCACAAGTAACGTTCACGACGGCAGTGCTCCAGCCATTGAAACCGAAGACTTCATTGGCGAGATTGATGACCTTCCAACCCTCGGTATAGGTTAGCTTCATCCCGCCTCCCCCCGGTCGCGTGGAGATGTATTCTGGACCAAGTTTCTGGTTTAGCTTTGCTTGGAGAGCTGCGAGCTTCATCTCTGTGTCCGCAGAGAGGTTAAAGAACGCGGAGTCATTGGGAGTGCACGAGAAGGCGTCTTGGGGCCGGTAAGTTCCGTGCATCGTTGGATTGAAAGACGTTTGGCCGTGTACGGATATCGAATCGTGTTGGTATGTCGAGTAGGGCATATGGGAACCCCTGGCGCGAGCTTGGTAGGAATCTAAGAGTCGTTTGCTGAAGGGATCAGACATCCAACGTGAAGGTCAAGAAAGAAAGAGAGATAACGAAGGTGGTGACTCTGAGGTGAGGAATAAACTGTCAACGCGCCGGAGTCAAATTGCCGGACGAGACTGAGTCACGTGGTTGCTGTGTAGAGGTCTCGTGACTTTTGTTTTGAGGTCTCCCACGGTCGCATCTGACCACCTGGCATCGGCCGAAGGGGGGATTTTGCGCGGGGGATTTTTTATTTTATTTTTATGGCGCTGTTGCAGATCAGGAGAGATCAGCATTGCAAGCGAGGAGCAATAGAGTAACGAACTGCGACGGCGACCGGAACAACAGAGAACAAGGCTCAAGCCATACCAGTGTTTCCCCTTGGTAACCAACCAATGGCTCTTCGCGGCTCGATCTTCCTTTTGTCTCATTACCTTTCATTCTACATCAACTCGCCACATCCTCCTCTTCCTCTCTCTCCCCCTTCATCATCATCTCCATCTTCTAATGCCCGCTGAGCAGCAGCCCCAGCCCCAGAGCCAACAGAACAACGCTGCAGGGTCTAAGCAGCCTTCAAAGCATGGTCATGCTGCTTCTCAAGCACAACCTACCCCTCGCAAGGTCAGGTTCAACGTCGGTCCGTATTCCTTTGCCTCTGTTCCTCCTCGTGCTCACCTACCGTGCTTCACAGGCTCTCAATACCAGGTCCTCGATGTCGTAGGAGAGGGTGCCTACGGTATCGTCTGTTCTGCCGTCCATCGCCCAACGGGCAGAAAGGTCGCGATCAAGAAGATTGCTCCCTTCGACCATTCAATGTTTTGTTTGAGGACTCTTCGGGAGCTCAAGCTGCTCAAATTCCTCAGCGAGGCCGGTGTATGCGAAAACGTGCGCCACCCATCGACTACACCCACACATATTTGCCCGCTTATGACCGTTGGCTGCAGATCATCTCGATTCTGGATATTATTAAACCTCCTTCAATAGAGGCCTTCAAAGAGGTCTACTGTGACTATCCTTCCAACTTCGCTTCGTTTCTTCGCGCTCAACTCATGGACGTCGTACAGTGATCCAGGAGCTTATGGAAACCGATATGCACCGCGTGATCAGAACACAGGACTTATCTGACGACCACGCCCAGTACTTCATCTACCAGACCCTGCGCGCCCTCAAGGCCCTACACTCCGCTGATGTTATCCACCGAGACCTCAAACCATCCAACCTGTTGCTCAACGCCAACTGTGACCTCAAGGTTTGCGATTTCGGTCTCGCTCGTTCGGTTAAGACGGCGGAACCATCGGGAACCGAAACTGGTTTCATGACCGAATACGTCGCTACTCGCTGGTACCGTGCACCCGAAATCATGTTGACGTTTAAGCAGTATACCAAGGTGAGCGTCCCTCCGCGTGTTCGGGTTCCGTATACCGACAGTCGTCTATTAGGCTATCGACGTCTGGTCGGTTGGATGCATCCTTGCCGAAATGTTGTCAGGAAAACCCTTGTTCCCGGGTAGGGACTACCATCACCAGCTGACCCTCATCCTCGACGTTCTCGGAACACCCACCTTGGATGAATTCTACGCAATCACGACTAGGAGATCCCGAGATTATATCAGGGCGCTGCCGTTCAGGAAGCGACGCCCGTTCTCACAACTATTCCCAAACGCCAGCCCCCTGGCTTGCGACTTCTTGACCAAGACATTAGTGTGTCCCCCAGCTCTATCTATTTCGGGCATCGCTCACCCTGGTGTGTCCTTAGACATTTGATCCCAAAAAACGTATCACAGTCGAAGATGCTCTTGCCCATCCCTATTTGGAAGCATACGTGAGTAATACGGCCTTTGGGTCCGCTGTTCGATCCCTCATCACGATTGTTCGGCCCGGCAGCACGATCCCGACGATGAGCCGGTCGCGCCACCTCTCGACCCCGAGTTCTTCGAATTTGATTGTCAGTCATTCTCGTAGCCATTTTCTCTCTATCACCTTCTGAGCGAATGCGGTTCTACAGTGCACAAGGACGATATCAGTCGAGAGCAGCTGAAAGAATTGCTGTACGAAGAGATCATGACTTTCAACCCACCTCCCATGACATAATGTCGTCCAACTCACCCTCACACTTTTTCATTTCATCATCGAACTTAATGGCAAACAGCTCTCACAAGGTGTACCGAGTATCCTTTTCCTTTCATTTATCCCCCCCTTTGTCATATCTCCGCTGCTGTTAACGTTTGTACCACGATCTTCGTCGGCCTCAAGGGATTGCCATGCTAGAATTACGATCCATTTCTCTCAAGCTGGGTGGGATTTTTCAAATGCTTCTTGGCGTTTCTGGTCGAGCTGTACCTACTTTCGAAAAACGAGCTACGCCCCTCCACGCTTTAAAACGTAACATGAACCCCACTCGTTCGTCGCAAAACAATCGAGAGCAATCACAGAAATGTAGCGTAAAAGAGAGACGAGGGAACCGGCTGGAAAGGACAGTGGTTGACAAGTAGCGGACATATGCGAACACACAACAAGAACGGTGAATGGGGTCAAAGAATGAAAGCGTGAGGCGCCGGGAGGAAAAGGGGAGACGAATGCAAATGCAAGGGAGAAAGGGAATAAGGACATTGAAAACAATAAGGATCCTACAATCGCAGGACACCAGTTACAAGTTTTTAGGCTTTGGGGCCGCCACGACCGCGGGGCGGGCCTCTGCCTCGGTATGAACCACGACCATCACCGCTACCATTAACGCCTTGTCCGGGTCCTCCCCTCGACTTGCTCACAGGCCTCTCACCACGCTCCTTCTTGGTCTCAATGAAGATCCTAACGTTCTCTCCACCTCCAATTTCGATCCTGACGCCACCCTGTCCTCCTTGACCTAGTGGAAGCGAGGCAGTAATGGCGCGTTTGGCAGATTCAAGCTTCTCGAACTCGAGGAAGGCGCAGGCTTTGTTACGAACAATCTCAAGATCCTTGATGGGTCCGAAGCGCGAGGTGACTGCCTGCCTCAGCGTCTGCTCAGCAACGCTGTCCACTACACCCTGCAAAAGATTATCAATGTCTACGAGAGGACGCACAACTTATTGCACATACCTTAACAAAGCATTGGGGGTGCGTAATGCTTTGCGCGGCGATGAAGGCAGGGTGCTGATCACGACCAGGTCCAGGAGCAGGCGACGCGGGCGCGTTGGGAGGGGTGCTGGTTACTGGAATCTCGGAAACGCCTCTTGACTCCTGTGCGACAGCAGAACCCCACTTCTTCGAATTAGCAGCAGCGAGATTGGCCCACGTTTTTGGCTGAGGTGGCACCTGTGGCTGAGGTGGCTGGGGTTGGAATGGTGATTGCTGGATCGATGGCGCGGGGGAAGGAGAGGATTTTGGAATAATGATGGCTGCGGGCTCGGGTGCTGGGGTAGAAGGTGGTTCAGGGGTAAGGGTGGCCGATGGTGGAGCTGGAGATTTTTCTGCAGGGATGGGCTCTGGTTCTGGGGAAGGCTCAGGTTCCACAACAACGGGAGTCTGATCACCGTTCGTCTGGAGCTCTGGAACCGGCTCGGGCTCCGGTTCTGGCTCCGTCACTGGAGAAACAGGGGAGGTCACGACGGGCTCCGGAACAGGTTCCTGAGGAGGGGTGAGGACCGGGGCAGGCTCGGGAACAGGCGAAGCGGCGGGCCTCTCATCAGCGGACGTCTCCTCATCCTCACGTTCATCCTCGCTCTCAGCAGTCTCCTCTTTGAGGAAGCGGAAGATATCGTTGAGGACAAAATATCCATTTGGCTGCTCCGCAAGGAAGAACGTCTGAACAAACTTTTTCCAAGCCTCTCCGCGATTGGACATTTCACCGATGACCTGGATGATGATGCCACCATTCGCGGAAGACTGAGCATCAACGGAGTGAATGAAAACCTTGCAATCCTCGAAACCGATGGCAGTAATACGATTGTGAATTTCCTGAAAGACAGTGGGAAGTCAGATCCCGGATCGTGTGTGGCGGGTAGAAGACCGCGTGTGCGTGCCTACCTGTTGACCAAACGCCGGTTTGCCATCCTCACCCTCGGTGCCGTGGATGAAAGTGGACGACTTGGTGTAAAAACAGTGCAGACGCTGAGGCTGCTTGTTTACATATGTGTAGTACTGCGGCACGAACTGCCACCCGACTTCAGAGGGAACAACGTTGTTGTGGATTGATGGAGAAGCCATGACGAGGACTGTGCGGTGTCCAAAAATCGCAAAAAAATCAGACAAAAAAACCAAACAAAAGTGTTTGGAGCGACCCACAAAGCGATGGATGAGCTCGCGGGAGGATTGGAGAAGAAGTGGACGACCTGTACGACCTTGAGGCGTTGAGTGACTGGTAGAGTTGCAGAAAAACTGCTTACGTAACCTTGTACCCGAACACAAATATTTGTGTTTTTCGATATATTTCATCATTCCATTTTTGGAAGTGCCTCGCAGGTGAGCGGACCTTTTACTGCGGTTGCTCCCTTTGCTCTTGCGACGACATCCACCATGTCAAGAACGAACGCAAATATCAGAATACTTCTCGTGTTACTCTTTGTTTTAGCAGTATGCATGCGCAATAGCCACGTCGCCGCTTTCGGTGCCGGAAACATTCCAAGGTGAATTTCGCCAGTGGGTTAGATCTTATCGCAACCACCCTGATCGCGATTCCAGCTTCGCCTATCTCGAAGGCAAGGCTTTCAGACACGGTGACATCGTGCGTAGTTTCCAGGTAGTTGTTCGTTTGTCTGTTCATGATTGTGCCCGAGTAGGAAGATACGCTCAGTGACCTTGTCAAGAAACATGGGGGTAGCCTCGCGGTTCTAGGAAGCTTGATCGGTAAAGGAGGCTCGAAGTTTAACAATCTTGATGTCAAACGAGTGTACTTCGGGTTCGTTTGACCCCTGCACCTCCTGAACTTCCTTACTGACCACAGAGTAGAAACTGGCTTCGGGACTACAGTCAGGTACTGGCCAGCACATTATTGTGCAGGGAACCCTGACTCACCGAGTTACCCAGGCTGTTGATGTCGCCGGCCTCAAGAAGTTGCAACTCCAGGTTCGCAGTCTCTTACCATGGATGTATTCGTTAATTAAAATTTCCACAGACTATCATCAACCTGTGCATTGCACTTGGTTTCCTCGCCCATGGGTATGCAACGGCCGAATTTGAGGTCACACAAGAACGTCTAGGATGCTATCTCCCAGTTCGTATTCGCCACAGACGCCACAGACCTTCACCCGCTCAGTGCTGCCATAGACAGAACACATAGACAATCCCAAGGGTTACGGGGATGGTGGAGACCCGCGAAAATATGATAAACGACTTCGTGGAGTGAGTAACGCCCAAGTTCTTCGGCTACATCCCCGCTGATCTCTATATTTATAGCCTGTGGACGTACGTAACGCTTCGGCACATCCCAGTGGCAAATCCTGAATGTTTTACTCAGCCCCGAGAATTGGAGATCGATCCGCGAACCGGGATGAAGAACTACATTGCCAATGGTCAGATCCGCGAGTGTATCGATGTTCCACATCTCATGGATTGATTGCAGAGAATGGCGGATGGGATACGAGCAGAGCCCTCGTCCGCAAGACCCTCGAAGAGTGCATTCGGCGTGGTCGGGCACAGCGCGCCAACGGCCAGAAGGCCGATGAATATGAGGCTTACAGGCTTCTCGGACAGGCTGTAAGTATCAAACGGCATCCCTTGTCTGCGTGTTTAGTGATGTTGGTTTCGTAGTTACACACCCTGGAAGATTTTCCCGCCCACTCAAATTTCTGTGAACTTGCCCTTTGGTCGATGGGTCATACCGAGGTATTCCTACACGTCGGCGATCAGATGAGGATCCAAGCCCCCGGCGGAAAATGGGTCGCTCCATTGGTTACAGGTACGATATCTATTCCTTTCCATCGGACCGCAGATCTCACGAGTTTGCCTCAGGAACATTTGGATCTAGGTAATGCACAGGTGAACTGCAAGTAGTAACGTAGGCCTGACGATTCAACCTAGTGATTTCGTCCACAGTCTCTTGGGAGAGGCCACAGACCACATCGTGAGCCCACCGCCACGGCTGAGGGTACGATACTAAAAGTACCCATATTCAGAGTCAAGCATCCGTCACAGACCTAAATGCCGAGCTGAACAAGGCCAAGACGAAGATGTCGGGAGGCGGTTCCCGTGGCCCCGGAGATGATAACCGGTGTAATTTTTCGCTCCTTCAAGACCTGGTTTCAGCCATCCCATCCGGCGGCGGATCAGATATGAAGAGTGATTTACAGGAGATGGAAAGGCTCCGCGCTGAGGGTGGCACTATGAATGGTAAACCTCCTGAAGAACTCAGCCCGCAAGAGCTACACGCGCAGTTGTGGGCAATTTTGACTCTCCGGGACCGAAGTATGTCCTGGATCTCCCCTCGAGCCCTAACATGTGACTGATAGCCCCGCCATGCCCTCAGTTGTGAAGAAGATCGAGAAGACGATCGGTACGCATCACTATCTGCAGGAGCTGCAAGCAAGAATTGACACTACCACAGAGCGGATCCCGGGCCTTGGACCTTTGATCGAGAGGCTGATGGAGAATATATCTGGTATGATCGACCACTACGTAGCATGGACGCTTACCTGACAACTATCCGTGACGTAGTGTTCGTGTTCACGACATTGGAGGTAAGTACGGTGGTGCCGTATAGGATGATGGATCCAGGTTGACGCTGGCTACCGCAAAGCCACTGTTGAAGCCACTGATGAAATCAGCTACGGCCGGCCTCATGGCAGCTTCTGGTGAAGTTATCGATAGCCACGATCAATACGAGGTTGGTTCAGTGACGAGCGTCTGATGCGATACAGCCAAGTTCACCCATTATTTTTCCAGGTTTTCAACATTCCTACTGCGGTAAGCACTTCAGACAGAAAGTTGCAGATTCGAGAACGTTCATGGGCATGTACAGTCGGATCCGACCCATTCCTTCTTGAGTAAAGATCACTTTGTGAGCGCCAGATATCCCCTTGTCTTGATTCGGCAAGTTGACGGCACTCGGTTAGAACTTGTTACTCAACGAGCCTGCTGGAAACCTGGCCAAGATTGTCGTGGTACGATATTTTTCTCAATGGGGAAAGGTGACACAGACCAACCGATTGATACCCAGGCGCATGCCGTAAACCTGGTCGTGAAAGCCTGGGATGATCCGAATATGAATGTTCGCAATGTAACCGAGGAGATCTTGGAAGTGTTGTGAGTCCCCGGCCCTGGTGCCGCTCCCTAGAGATCTAACAGTCATCCAGCTTCCACCCCGACTTCCACAACACCAGATCTCAGGTCCAACGAGAAATGATGAAATACATGTACACGTGGGTCAACGGGTTAGGTGAGAAGAGGATGAGGTCCACGCTCGAACGGTTGCGCAAGGAATCCGTGAGAGATCATAGGAACGTCCGACTTTCAGGAGAAGGCGGAGTAGGCGAGGCACAGGGCAGCGTTGGGCAGAATTATGGGCTCCAGGCACAAGCTGCTGTTCAAGGCTACGTCCAAAACATAACGGGCGGCGGTGGAGGAGCCTCCAACCTCTTTCCCTCAGGTGGTGGAGATGGTCATGGATCATCACATTCGCACTCTTCAGTGTATGCCCCAGGTTACGGCAGCGGCGGAGGTGGAGGATTCCCCAATATTCCAGGCGTTCCGAGCCAACTTCCCAACCTATTCGGTGGTTCTGGGCATGGAAGAAGAGAAGGCCCTGGAGATGCAGCTCCACAACCCAGCCCCTATGCCTCATCGTACGCACCTGCTGAGCCATCATATGGCGACACATCGTATCGGTCTATTCCACCAGAGCCCCGTACAGACCAACCTTCGGTCTACGCATCATCCTATGCGCCGAGCCGCCCCGAGCCTTCCG
>Ga0307512_10007299_pt1 | contig 10983 bp, 12 predicted proteins | sample 14_EM_MG_FD_200267 | JGI IMG/M metagenome (GOLD analysis project Ga0307512, IMG submission 200267) | Populus trichocarpa ectomycorrhiza microbial communities from riparian zone in the Pacific Northwest, United States - 14_EM | ecosystem: Host-associated > Plants > Roots > Unclassified | place... | reverse complement strand
TCCAGCGTGGTCCATCGCGTGATCGGTCGGGTGGCCAGGGTCAGGTCTATGGTCGATTCGCCTTCTTCGCCGTTTCTCGCCCAGTGGTGAGTGGGCCGGTCGTCATTCCCAATCTCTAGCCCGTACTGGTCTATAATCTCCTCCCAAAAAGTCGCACCGCGTTGCTCCCTGCATCTCAGGTCCAACCTTCAGCTGTGGGCATTCATGTCGCCCGCGATTATTGTGCCGCCTCCCTGTCGGATGGCTCTGTGCCAGTCTAGCTTCCTTGCCCGTCTCTCTCCAGTCTGTACGTCTCTTTGATCGTAAACATTGATAATCCTCGTCATCATTTCTCCTCTTCTTCTTACGTCGGTCACCATGACATCGTCGTTCGCGCCCCTGCTCAGGTCTGTCCGTTCGTCCGTTGCAAGGCCACTTCCCTTGCGCACTGCTGTCCAAACTGTCTTTTGTTTTCTAATTTCATACGCCAGGTGACTGATTCCGATTCTCCCTTTTTCCCCAGGCGGCTCCTGCAAATGTACTAAGTCTGCCTTTCGATCCACTCCCGGCTCCAGCGCTGCCATGGTCCACGTGTAAGACCTGGCGCAATTGTGCTGGATTGCTATAATCATTGGAAGCGGCGGCTCCCATTTCGATCTCTGCGGTGGTCTCACTCATGGTTACGTCTTTCTCCACCTCCGTCCCCTCCATCTCCATCTCTCCGGTCTCGCCTTGCTCTTCATCGGCCGTCGGCTCCCCTTCTCTGTTTGTTATATCCCTAGCCTGCCTGGTGCCGAGCGCTACTCTGTTCGCCCCCGTTACCTCCCTCGTCTCTCGTCCACTCGGTTGCACTTTCCTGCTCTGTCGCCCCATTGAGATGGCCTCGATTTTCTTCGCACACTTTCCGCTGAATGCAATATGATTACCTTTGCAGTTCGGGCATTTTTCTTGTGTATGGCTGCATACTGCCCCTTGTTTCGATGCGCACCCGACCACGTTGCACCTGTGCTCGCTCGATCGGTGTGGTCCGGCGCAGTAGCCGCACTTCGGTTGATGGTGGCTGCACTTGCTCTCGATGTGGCCCCATCCACAGCAGAGCTCGCAGAGGCTGTCGGGGCCCGCATTCGTGTACGGTTCGACTTTGTATCGTACTCCTGCAGCAATTACGCCTTTGTTCGCTAGTCTCTGTGCCACCTTCTTCCCCCTCACAATGAAGACCACCGATGATGCCTTGATCTCTCCTCTCTGCTCTCTCTCCCTGATGATTCGGGGGTTCGATAGCCATCTCACTTGAGTAGGAATTGCCACCCCCTCATTCTCTGCCTGAATCTCCTCCCTCATTTTTTGTAGTCCTTCGGTGCACTTGCCCATGTATCTTACCAGCGGGACGGTGTGGATTTTCAGTCTTTCCCAAGATTCGTTTCCTTCCACGTCGATGATCCCCTTGTCCACTGATCTAGCTCCCTTGATAATGATATCTCGGTACAGGAGCGCCATCTCTGCAGTTGCGTTTTGGTGCGTGATTGCGGTTATTGTGCCCTTCGCATTCCTTCTCGCGTTCATGATCCGGACATGTGCCGGGACCTGCTGCTGGAACAGTGCTCTGTTGACTGCTGATGCGATTTCCTCGTCCATCTTCCTAGGTAGAGGGATGTTTTCGTCCCTCCTCAAGATCAGCCGTCTGTCTGCCATGCTCGAGCCGGACTTCGGAGCCGGGCCCGGGAGCGGTCCACTCTCGTCTCTCTTTAATATCAAGCGTCTTGCTGCCGTGCTCGATCCGCCTGGGCCGATGGGTGCCCTCTGGCTCTGGGTTCGGGGTGGGACTGTCTCCCACCGTCTCGCCGGTGTGGGTGCTAACTTTGGCTTGGGTTCGTGCTACGGTTTCGGCTGCACCTTGAGCAGCATTATGGTCTCCGGCTGCTGCTGCAGCTGTTGGCGCTTCTCTGATCCTCCTTCCTGCGTTGTATCCGCATGTTGCGACGCCTCTAGCCCCCCGCCGTCCATCCCCGCGGTCTAGTCTCTTTCTTTCTCTCTCACTTCCTGGCCTGGTGCTACTCCGTTCATGACCTTCGCGATCACATTCGTGATGCCCGCCCCCCACAGCTTGTCGTCATCGTGGCGGGCACCCCACTTCTGCTCTCTCTCCTGCATCCACGTCCTCATTCCCAACCACTGTGCTTCTTAGCGGGCAGCCTGCGCTTGCACCAAGTTCGTTAGGTGTCCAATAGTTCGGTGCAGCTGCGTTAGCTCCTGCACTTGTTGTCGCATTGTTATCTCCATGCGGCTCCTCCAATCGCTGGGGGTCGCCGGGGCCTCGCTCCTCCTTCTCCGCTTCCCGTTCTCGTTTCACTCCATTGGTTCAAATATGGTTACGCCCGCAGTCTCCGCGGCAATGGATGTCGCCGCTGTCGCCATCTCCATCGCCATGTCCATGGGCGCGTCGCTCCTCCCGTCTCCCGCTTCTCCCGCGTCCAGGTCACTCCTCTCGCTCCCTCTGAATTCGGTCATCACTTCTGTAAAGCAAGCCTCTTAGTCCTCGTCGTCGCTTGCTCGCTGGCCGACGCGTCGCGTCAATCGTGTTTTCTGCCCAGCCTCTACGCGAACCAACTCCGCTGCGTGGATTCTTGAGCGCGCTCTCCTCCGGCGGTGCAGAAGGTGCTGGGAAGCTCGTTCTGGGGTCAATACGACGTTAGGAGCCGATTCCCGCTGTCCGTTTTCTGATTGCTCTCGTTATTGTTGACTTATTGTGCCGTTTTCTTTATGCCAAGACTTTTGTCGCGTTGATATTTTCGGCAATGAGTGTTGCCTGAAGCGCTTTAGTTCACCGTCGTGACTGTCTCATTAGACTTCACACCATGACTGTCCTTTTAAACATCACATGATGCTCGCCCTCATGCTCATGATATTTAAGACTCACCTTTGTCCGTCTCATGTGTACCTATACTCAACTCACTCACTCACATCAATATGTTATGAGCCCGGCGGTCACTACTGACCATAATCACCTAGTTTTTTTCGTTTTCGTTCTTTCATTCCACGACCTTCCCAAAACCTCATCGGCTTCAAAGATTTCTCAAACCTTGAATACACTGTCCTCCCACTCTCACGAAGACCCCCAAAACATCCGTTCTCTCACTCTCACCAAGACCCCCAAATCCTCGGTCCTCACGCTTTTACGAGACCTTCGAAGCCTCGAAAACACCACCCTCCCACACAATGCCTCCCGACACTGTCCAGCTCATGTACTGCAACATCACTCAATTGACCGAGAACAACTACGCCATGTGCAAAGACAAAGTGAGGCTAGTAATAATGTGAGCAGCTGCTTACGAGATCATGGCTAGAGAATAGAATGGACCCGAAGGCAATACCCGGGAGTGCTGTACTGAACTGCGAAACTGGCGAAAATGACAAATCAACGCCCAATCCATCAACTTTGTGAGATTCTCCGACCGGATCCTTCCATAGACCGAACACACTGTCCACGCTGCAGAGCTCTGGGTTATCCTCTACAATCGAATTGGTACCACGATCATCACACTCGGTTGAACCCAGATTGTATGCTCATCCCATGCCTCCCACGCAACATATGACGAGAAGATGACTACCTACTTCACTCCCCTACTAGACTACCGCAATCAACTGAGTGGCTCTAGCGAAGAGATCTCTGAAGACACCTTTGTCACTCATCTCTTTTCACACATTGCGAAGGAATTTGCCACAATACTCAACATTTTCAAGAGACAAGCTCTGCCTCCAACCTGCGAACACATCATGGATGCGATTCAACCGGACGATGAGAAGTTGGCCTTTGTGTCCGAAATCGCTCACGCTTGTCCTCGAGCCACTCGTTATTCACATAGCGGAGGTTATCGTGGTTGTAGGCGTGGTGTAAGTTGGAGATATGGACACCAGATGACGTACCGATGCACCTACTGCAAGATGGAGACTCACACCTCCGAAGCATGAGCCAAGCGGGAACCGCGTACACAGCGGAAATGCCAATTCTGGCGGAAACGGCAACTCTAGTAGAAACATCAGCTCTTCAGACAATGCTGGAGGAAGCGACAAGAAAGCGTGCTACTATTGCAGAATTCCAGCGCATATCAGACCCAATTGTATTCACTACAACCGAGAGAACAAGTAACGAGACAGAATTCACAAAGGGACAACTTCAATCGTCACTGCTGGAGATCGAGATCTCCTCCAACTATCCAGTCATGCTCTCACAGCCTCTGCCTGTTCCGCCCATATAACTTTGGTCATCAACTCCGGGGCCTCTCACTATATGTTCAACAATTGAAGCTCATGCATGTCATTCAAGAAACTATGCCGACCTATGCTATTTGAACTTGGTTATGATAACACAGTAAGTGTAACTCATCGTGACCTTGTTGATGATGCTCAGGGCTATGAGATCGATGATATTTACACACCTACATTCCGTCTCTCACTCTTCTCCATCAATCAACTGGACTCTGCTGGAGCTACAGCCAGGTTCGGCAGCAGCAAATGATCCTTATCATCGCCACAATCACCGATCACAATCACCGGTCATTGTGTCAATGATCTCTACTTTATATCTCCCAATGTCGCAAGCCCATATACAGCATCAACTGGGATCACAGTTCCACACCTGTGTATCTAAGTGGCCAGGCCAGGACGCCCTTAGCAGCGGCTTCTAGATGTGGGCCGGGCCGGGCGGCCAGGCTTTGGGCCAGGCCTGCAGGCTTTTCCGGCCAGGCCTGCAGGTGTTGGCTTGGCAGCCGGCCTGAAGGCTATTTCTTGGCAATGAGGCGGCCAATCCGCGGGCCCAAGCCTGCCGGCCGGCCTGCAGGCTTTCTTTGCTAACGTATAAGTTCAATCGAAGAAGCATATAAATATTTTGTTCAAATGACACCCATTGCTACTGCTTAAAGTCTTGAACTCAGAAAGCCACCAAAGTAAACTCATCCATCATCCATCAGAAGTTCATAACATGCCATCTGTTGTGGTGAAATGGTGGGAGCTAGATGACAGAGAGCCCATCCTCAACACTGCGCTGCTCCTCTCACGGCATCCAAAGGCACTTTGTGACAAAGACTCATTCTGTCTCGAGGAGCGTCGGAAGAGGGCGAGAGGATGTGATGCTACCCACCGGTGAGGATCCACAAAAACTGCGCCCATCTCTCTAATCTTGCGTGGGAAACAAGAACTGGGAAAGATAGAGTGTGTATTTTTGTCATATGATAAGATGAGCTCTATCTGCTCTGGGGTGTCTGAGATATATACTCCCCATAGCCCAGTCCACCTTCGTTATCCCTTTATCTCCATCCGCCCCCCAGTCACTCTGTCCGTCTCCGTTGTCCCTGAATCTCCGTGCCACCCCCCCCCCTCATGCCGGCTTCCTCCTGCCCAAGTTGTGGTTGTGGTGAAAAACCTATTTTCCCACCACACTATCCATCAATGCAGTCCAACACTTCAAATATCCACCTCTCCAGTCCTCACCTATTCCTTCCATGTTTCCTGCGCAACCAGTAAGTCCTCCACCTGCCAGATCTCTTTCATCTCAATTTATCCTGCCCTCTCCTAGGACTTTAAACATTAGACTGCTGATATCACCAGATCCCCCAGATGATAGCGACAATCAGATATCAACAAGTTTGAACTACTGGATACTCTTTCTACTTTGGATGACATCGCCGGAATGGAATGGATGGTGAGAGCCATACGCGCAAGCTAGGACCAGTAGGGTGAGTTCAATCTCTTCGCCCTGTAATGTATGAGATCTGTAACATCTTCTGCCTCTGGTGACGATTGAAACCGCTGCATTCTGTCAATGTCTGCAATTTCCATGGTCAATCGCGCACGCTTTCACCTTCATTGTGGAATGGAAGGTTCAGGTGGTGGAGGCATTGGAATTGCACCGATAGTTGTAGACTGGGATGGTGATATATCACACAATCCAGGGAGGTCACGGTACTCGGTATCCCACATGATGGTACAGTGACTTCTAGCCAATTCAATCCAGTCTTCACGTTCATTCCATTCATCGCGAAAGTACTTCAACTTCATATCCGGATGTAGTGCCACTGCCGCATACAGACGAGGCTGATTATCTACCAGACTATAGTGCTTATTGAGAACTGACCAGGCAATGTTAATAGATGAGATGATGTGGTTGCTGTATACTGATTCGTCTCATTAGTTGTGCTTTGCTTGTTCTAGATGGGATAGGGGCTCATCCATTGCTGTAATAACATCTCCAACAACTCCATTTGGACGATTCTTCTGTGAACTGAGTCCTTGAAGCTGAAGTGAGCACACTTTGAACAAGCTTAGTATATCATGAAGGACTATCAAGTCCTCCCAGTCATCATCAGATAATTGATCCTTGACAATGAGCTCGGGATCCAACTTATCGTCTGCAGAAGTGTATTGTGATTTACTTTCCTTTTTTCATTGATCCTGCCGGATGGCAGTAAATACAAATTCATCCAAAAGAACTCTTAAAATGAAAACACGTTCAATAGCATCCACATCACCATGCCAGCGTGTTATGCCTCCAATGGGTGGGATATATACAGTAGCATCAGATACCATCTGTTTAGCCTTGTCAGTGAAACAATCCCGCTGCTGAGGAGAGTGTGAGATTCATCCGCAGCTGTCGTGGAGACATCCAATTGGTCCACCTTTCTGCCAGAGCTGTGGTTTTTGCGTTGTATCGACATCATCATCTAAAGCCGCAAGCTGTTGTACAACTGCATCTGCATTCTGACCTCAGAGAAATGCCTTTACGATGAGATTGATGAGATGTCCAAAACGCCACAGAGAAGTAGAAACCTGATCGAAGGCTACGTTACCATTTCTGAACATCTTTCCAAGTTCATTCCATGCAGTGTCATTGTTGGTTTCTTTGTTGGTGGTAAAGTAGCCAACTTTGTGTCTCAATCTGTACTGTTCAAGAAGCTTCCAGATTATCTGGGCTTGATTTGCACCAGGATGAGTTCCACTAAAGCGTTCCATTCCCAACAGCACAGTGACCAAATCACCGGTAGCACTAATCCAATGGCCCAACACACCACAGAATGCATGGTGGTTTGGTGATGTCCAGTGATCAAGACTGAAGAGCACTCAGAAATCGGTCTCCTGCAAACGGGTCATAATCTGCTTCTGTCCTTGTTGATATTGTACAATTATCCAATTTCATATGGTGTCGCCACTGGAAGGAAGTTCTTCTGGAATCACTGTAAACGAAGAAGTCTTGAGAATATTCAATGATGTTTAGCCCATATGACAATGACAGATATTATACCATGCGATTTTGCATACACAGCCCATCAAGTGACTCAGATAAAGGCGTAAGGTACGCTGCTCAACTACACGAAAGCTAATGTTGTTTGTGACAATCCATTGGATCAATAGTCCATTGAAGAGATCTCTATTGAACTGAAGTTTGTGAATTGCATTTGCAAATGCCGTATGCAGTGTGCCATCTGCTGCCGCCACGGTAACTACCCCAATGGGATTATCTTTGTTGATACCATATGTAACATCAGGATGGCTATTGATATTGCGATTAGAGCCACCGGTGTATGAGGGTGCCAGATTTCCAGTGCATCGAGCACATCTCCAACGTGAGATGCCTTTTGAATCTTCTAATTCAATTCCATTGCAAGGGAACCAACAATAGCCAGTGCGGCATTTCTTGGAAGGAAGAAACGTGGCAGGAATTTCGAGGCTAGACATGTCTAAATCTAATTAATAATCTCATTCATTAGTAACTGACTGACTGACTGATTCGCAATCAAAGGTTTAGATTCATCACCACCAGCATCTCCTGGGTTACTGCCCATGGTTGAAGGAAAGAGGCAGCTGTGAACCGAGCTCAAATAGCTATCGTTGTCATCCATCCCAAAGTTAAAGAGAGATGGTGTATCTCGCTGTAAAGCGGATGCGTTTGGAGTAGGGCCTTTATCGAAAGACATGATTCGATTGTTACTCGTAGATGGACCCAGGGCATGGACTGACTCGACTGGACTAACCACTAACTGACTGACTGACTGGCTGTAGAAAACGGAGAATGAACTGTTCTGATATACAAAAAGCAAGCCGCCCGAAGCCTGTAGACTTTGCCTACATTCGTCGATTTATTGCCTATCGTTAGGCTTCTGCAGGCTTTCACAGGCTTCTGCAGGCCATTCAGGTATTGATAGATTTATACCGGCCACTGCAGGCTTCTGCAGGCTCTTTAAATATTGTAATTAATATCTAGAGATTTATGCAGGCTTCTGCAGGCTTTCGCAGGCCTCGGCAGTCCTCAACAAGCAGATGCAGGCTTCCACAGCCCAATGCAGGCTTATGCAGGCTTCTGCAGGCTGCTGCAGGCACCCGCAGGCATATCCGATATTGCAGGCTTATGCGGGCTTATACAGGCAGATGCAGGCTTTTAATATATCTGCAGGCCGGCTAACTGGCCCGGCTCAGGCTGATTAAATCACGTGCAGGCCGGTGTGGTGAAACGGCGGAGCTAGAATGGAGAGAGCCCATCGTCAACACTCCGCCGCACCTCTCGCGGCATCCAAAGGGAATTTGTCAGAAAGAGTGGTTCTGGCTTGGAGAGTGTTGGATGAGGGTGAGAAGATGTGATACTACCCGGCCGTGTGGATCCAGGCAATTGCGTGGATCCACGAAATCTCGGAAAGTGCGAGTTTGATCAAAAGTTGGGAAAGATAGATTGTGTATTTCGTTGTATGATAATAAGATGAGATGACGTCTATCTATTCCGGGGTCTCTCAAATATATACTCCCCGTAGCCCAGTCCACTTCCGTCATCCCTGTATCTCCGTACACCCGCCATCGCTCAGTCCTCTGCCAAGCTGAGTGGCGGTGGTGGTGAGAAACGGATTTTCCCGCCACACCGGGCCTGCAGGCTTTTCCGGCCGGGGCTGCGGGCTTTTTCTTGGCGGCCGGGCGGCTTCTGACCCAAGCCGGGCCGGGCCGCCCTTAGCGCAGGCTTTCAGAATGGAGGCCGGGCCGGGCCTGCAGGCCGCTAAAAAGCCGGGCGGCCGGCCGGGCCGCTTAGGAACACTGTTCCAAACACGCCTTTGAGCACCGATGCAAGCACAATCTCCAAGTCCACTCGGAGGAAGAGAACACGAAGGACACTCACCACTGAATCTATGAGTCTATCTCCGACTACTCTTCTGTCCGCACCTCTGTACTCATCTCTAAGCACACCTGCTATCTCATCTCTGAATGCACCTCGGAGTGCACCTATATCTACCTCCCCAAGCACACCAACCATCTCATATCAGAACAAACCTCCGAGTACACCTACGTCTCCCGTTACAAGCCCAATCGCCGCCACGAAGTTAAAGGCCACTCGAAAGACTCTCACCATCTCACAGTCAAGACTATGGCATCGGCGCTTCGCTCAAATACAGCCTGCCTCAGTGGGATCTCTCATCCCCGAATACACAAACGACGATTCGATGTGAACCGTGTGCATCCAAGCCAAGTACAATGAAAAGTTCATTCGAGTCAAAGTCAAGCGCACTTCGAAGCCCTTTGAGCTGGTACACTCAGATGTATGCGGTCCATTCACAACTCCCACCTTCGGTGGCAACAAGCATTTCATAATATTCGTTGACGACAATACCCGCGTCACATTCGTATCGATGCTCCCACATAAGAAGTCGGAAACTTGCACTACCGCGTACAAGGACTTTCAGGCCCGAGTCACTACTTTGGGCTGTCCGATCAGACTGTTTCGGTGCGACAATGGCCGAGGGGAGTATCACAATGAGATCTTCCGCTCGGTGCTCACCGCCAGCGGCACAGCATATGAATCGTTCCCGCCTTACTCTCACCAGAGGAACGGTGTCGCTGATAGAATGATCCGTACCATCACCGAAAAGGCTCGAGCTATGATGATTGACTCCCAAGCACCTGTCCAGTTTTGGGGAGAAGCCGTCAACACTGCGGTCTACCTCCATCAGCGATCTCTGAACGAAGGCCCGACAACGCGAGATGACCGAGATGGCTACAAAGCACCATACGAAACTCCATACGAGATGCTCCATGCCTTTGGCAAGACAAACCACGATGATGCTGGCAACAAGATATCATACAAAGCCCCAATTCACCACCTGCGCCGATTCGGCTGCTATGTGAGCAAGCTCATCCCCGAAGCCCCGCGCCGAAGTAAATTCAGTCCTCGATCAAAGCCCTGCATGATGGTAGGCTATACCCACGATTCGACGACATTATGGAGGATTTGGGACCCAAATTTTCAAGTGGTTCGAGCACAGGCAGAAGTCATCTTTGATGAAGAGCGGAACACATACATTTCATGCACCACAGAGGGAATTAATATTTTTGGACTGCCAGAAAACGCGGAATTCATTGAGGAACTTCATACTAGAGATGGACTTCTCCATGGCAGTCCCAAGGATATCAGTGGAACGGGTGAAGGCCACAGCGGTGGTGATCACGGCCATACTGAAAATGTCACAGATGTCCATTGGCATCAGTCCGATGACCATACTCATCGAAGTCTCCCTGCCCGTACAGGTTCGAGATTATATCATCCTGACGAGGGGGATAGAATCATTGTCGCACACAGTCGTGATCACAGCTCGCGCGAGCCACCGGCGTCGGGACAATATACTGAGCACAGCCGGCGTCTCCGCCGCCAGAATCACACTGCCCGCAGGCAAGCCACGGCCATGACCAAGAAGTCAACTGGGCCACCATCGACCACACGGCGCGTCACAAGAAGCCAAGGCAAGGCCTCAACGGAAGCATTGATGGCATCAGCACTGGCATCAACCACTATCAATGGGGACCCATTGACATATGCCGAAGCTATGGCAGGTCCACTTAGAGATCACTGGAAGCGAGCCATTGATGAAGAGAGCGCTTCCATCCTCTTGAACAACACCTTCACCACAGTCAACTCCAAAGAAGCCAAGCAATTGCTTGTGAAGCCAGTTGGCTCCAGATGGGTCTTCAAGACTAAGA
>Ga0307512_10007298_pt1 | contig 10983 bp, 18 predicted proteins | sample 14_EM_MG_FD_200267 | JGI IMG/M metagenome (GOLD analysis project Ga0307512, IMG submission 200267) | Populus trichocarpa ectomycorrhiza microbial communities from riparian zone in the Pacific Northwest, United States - 14_EM | ecosystem: Host-associated > Plants > Roots > Unclassified | place... | reverse complement strand
CTGCGCGGCGAACGGAGTCGACTTGCGGGAGCCCTTGAAGCCCACCTGGCCGGAGGAAGCCCAGGAGATGACAGCACCGGTCGGGTCGGTGATCGACACGATGGTGTTGTTGAAGGTGCTCTTGATGTGCGCCTGCCCGTGGGCGACGTTCTTGCGTTCCTTGCGCCGGACCTTCTTGACTGCGGCCCCTGCGCGTGCCTTCGGTGGCATAAGTCAGTGCGCTCCCATTACTTCCGACGCCATTACTTGCGACCTGGCTTCTTCTTACCGGCAACCGTGCGCTTCGGGCCCTTGCGGGTACGAGCGTTCGTACGGGTCCGCTGGCCTCGCACGGGAAGACCCCGGCGGTGGCGGATGCCGGCGTAGCAGCCGATCTCAACCTTGCGGCGGATGTCCGCGGCGACCTCGCGGCGCAGGTCGCCCTCAACCTTGAAATTGGCCTCGATGTAGTCGCGGAGCTGGACCAGCTCCTCGTCTGTGAGGTCCTTGGCGCGCTTGTTCAGGTCAATGCCGGTCGCGGTGAGCGCCTCTACGGCGCGGGTCCGACCGACCCCGAAGATGTAGGTGAGCGCGATCTCCATCCGCTTGTCGCGGGGAAGATCGACGCCGACGAGTCTTGCCATTAGCGGGCGTACTCCTCAGGTGTCTCACGGAGGTCTGTGCCCGACCCACCCCGCCTGCCCGGACGGGCCCCGGCCTCCGACCGGGGGTGACACCACGCGCCATCATCATCATGGCTCGCGGCTGGGACGAGCTTGTTCTCTTCGTACGGATCCAGCAGTGCAGAGCTAGAAGATCAGCCCTGGCGCTGCTTGTGGCGCGCGTCGGTCTTGCAAATGACCATGACGCGACCGTGCCGCCGGATGACCCGGCAGTTGTTGCAGATCCGCTTGACGCTCGGCTTGACCTTCACGGTTTGCCTTAACTCTCAGTCAGAGACGGGATGTGGAATCCCCGCGACCCTCTACTTGTAGCGGTAGACGATGCGCCCGCGGGTCAAGTCATAGGGAGATAGCTCCACGACGACTCTGTCCTCGGGAAGGATGCGGATGTAGTGCTGCCGCATCTTGCCGCTGATGTGAGCCAGCACCTTGTGACCATTCGCAAGCTCCACGCGGAACATGGCGTTCGGCAGGGGCTCGATCACTCGGCCTTCGATCTCGATGGCTCCGTCTTTCTTTGGCATGTCCTCCGCTACCTGACATCGGGTTCTTGGGGTCGACTCGCAACGCCTTACCCGAGCCCTGGGGACTCGGACCAGCCGCGGCTCCGGCGCCATCTGGAAGCGCGTGATGGACATGCCGGAGTGGACGCTGCGCGCCAGCTAGCCAGTGTACGCGCGCACATGCATCGACACCAAACCGAGGTCGCCGCACCCCGGGGTCGGGTGTGTCGCGCGGTCATAAACCAGACAAAGACCGCTAAATCCGCTCAGCCGGGCGCGGTTTCGCCTTTCCGGACTTCTTCGCCCGGATCGTCGCGCCCCTCGGCCTGATCGAGCGGCGCCGGCGTCGGTTCGGGCGCGCGGGCGCCTGGCACCGGGTCGGGATCGGTGGATTTGCCGCCCTTGGCCGGCTTGGGCGGCGGCAACTCGCCCCTGGCGATCGCCTCGGCCACCAGGGCCTTCCGTTCGCGCTTGCGCTGCTTGGCCAGCTCCTTGCGGTCGCGCTCGGCCGCCGCCTTCCGCGGCTGACCGCTGGCCAACCCGCCGATCGTCTGCCAGAGCAGCACCACGCCCCACGGCCCGGCGATCCAGACCGGCCAGAAGTACAGCAACTCCTGGGCGGCCAGGCTGGCCACCAGCCAGATCGCGGTGGTGATCGTGACGGCCGGAAGCCAACTGCTCCAGATGTGCATCAGCCACTGCGCGGTGACGTGCTTGTCCCGTCCGGCGGGAGCGGCCACGGTGGCCGACGGCACCGGCACGGGCGCCACATTGGGCAAATCGGTCAGCAGGAGATCAAGCTCGCCGTAGGTCTTCGCCGCATAGGCCTGCTGCAGCCGTTCGTCGTACTCGTGCAGGTCGAGGCGGCCTTCATCAAGCGCCGCCCGGAGCTTGTCCGCCACCGCATGCCGGTCGGCATCGGCAGCTCGCATCTCTTCCCGCCCCATACCGTCCAGCATGCCAGCCCAGTTCCAGAATCGGCATTCTCGAACCGGGGCGGCGGCGGGCTAACGACGGCGGTCGCGGCGGGCCGCACGGCGGGCGTCGCGGGAAGACTGCCTGCCGGGTCCGTTGCCGGTCAGCGCTCCGACTAGGCCGAAGAGCAGCGGGATCAGCATCCAGACCGGCCAGAAGTAGTTCAGCTGGCCGCTGCTGATGCTGGTGATCGCCCAGATCGCCACGCAGACCGCGATCACGCCCCCGTAGGGCCCGAGCCAACCCGCGACCCGGTGCGTGCGACTGTCGGGCTGCTGAGCGGGCGCCCCGGGCGGTGCAGCCGGCGCCTGGTACGCCTGCACCTGGGAGCGTTCGAGCGGAACCGTTCCCGGCAGATCGTCGAGCAGGCCGGTCAGATCGCCGTACGTCTTGGCGCTGTAGGTCTTCTGCAGTCGCTCGTCGTACTCGGAAAGATCGAGCCGGCCCTCGTCAAGTGCCGTCTTCAGCCGGTCGGCAACCGCCTGACGGTCGCTGTCCCCGGCCCGCATGTCCTCGCGCCCCATGCCGTTTAGCATGCCAGCCGCAACCGCGAGTGGCGAACGCGGAAATCAGTCGACCGAGTTCGGCTGCGGCTGCCGGGCGGTGACCAACTCGCCCAGCCGGGCACGGCCGCCGTCGGGGGCCGTGGTCACCCAGACGCCGTCGGAAAGGATGGCCATGGTGTGCTCCACATGCGCCGCGAACGAGCCGTCCCGGGTGATCACGGTCCAGCCGTCGTCCAGCTCGACCGTGCGCGGCGAGCCCATCGTGATCATCGGCTCGATCGCGAGGGCCATGCCGACCACCAGGCGCGGGCCCTTGCCCGGCTTGCCATGGTTGAGCACGTGGGGGTCCTGGTGCATCTCGGTGCCGATGCCGTGCCCGCCGTAGCCGTCCACGATGCCGTACCGGCCGGCCTTGCGGACCGTCTTTTCCACGTTGAAGGAGATGTCGGTGAGCCGGCCCCGGCCGTTGGCGGCCCCGCGCGCGGCGGCGGCGATGCCGGCCCACATCGAGTCCTCGGCGACCTCGGCCATCTTGAGCAGCGCCGGATCGGTCTCGCCCACCCCGACGGTGATCGCCGAGTCGCCGTGCCAGCCGTGCAGGATCGCGCCGCAGTCCAGCGACAGCAGGTCGCCCTCGCGCAGGACCTGTTCGGCGGCCGGGATGCCGTGCACGACCTGCTCGTTCACCGAGGCGCAGATCGACGCGGGAAAGCCGTGGTAGCCCTTGAACGACGGGATCGCGCCGGCGTCCCGGATCACCTTCTCGGCGATGGCGTCCAGATCGGCGGTGGAGACACCGGGGGCGACCGCCTCGCGCATCGCGTCGAGCGCGGCGGCGACGACCAGGCCGGCACCCCGCATCAGGTCGATCTGCTCGGGAGTCTTCAGCTGGATGTCCAGCTGTGGGCGGCGCATGTCAGCCTCCGTACGACCGCAGCGCCTCGATGGCGCGCACAGTCACGTCCTCTACCGGCCCGGTCGCGTCGATGCCCACGAGCTTGCCCTGGGCCCCATAGAAGTCGACCAGGGGCGCGGTCTTGTCCGCGTACTCGACCAGCCGGGCCGCGATCGTCTCGGCCTTGTCGTCGTCGCGCTGGAACAGCTCGGAGCCGCACCGGTCGCAGATGTTCTCTTTGCTGGTCGGGTCGAACTCGATGTGCCAGATCTTGCCGCAGCCGCGGCAGGTGCGCCGGCCCGACAGCCGGCGGACGACCTCGTCGTCGTCGACGACCAGCTCCATCACCAGGTCGAGCGCGGTGCCGAGGTCGGCGAGCAGCTTGTCGAGCGCCGACGCCTGCGGAACGGTGCGGGGGAAACCGTCCAGCAGGAAACCGTCGCCGGCGTCCGGTTCGGCGAGCCGGTCGCGGACCATGTTGATGGTCACCTCGTCGGGCACGAGGTGACCAGCATCCATGTAACGCTTGGCCTCGACCCCGAGCGGTGTGCCCTGCGACACGTTCGCCCGGAAAATGTCACCGGTCGAGATCTTCGGTACGGCGAGGTGGGCGGCGATGAACTCAGCCTGGGTCCCCTTGCCGGCCCCCGGAGGGCCCACCAGCACCAGCCGCACCTACATCGCCTCGCTTTGGTGAGTTGAGATCCTCGACGCGCGAGCCCCCCGGCTCCGCGTCGCCACTACCGGAGGAACCCTTCGTAGTTGCGCTGCATCAGCTGGCTCTCGATCTGCTTCACCGTCTCCAGCCCCACGCCGACCATGATCAGCACGGCAGTACCACCGAACGGGAAGTTCTGATACTGCTTGTTGTTCAGCCAAATGAAGAAGAAGTTCGGCAGGACCGAGATCAGACCCAGATAGAGCGCACCCGGCAGGGTGATCCGGCTGAGGATGAAGTCCAGGTAGTCGGCGGTCGGCTTCCCGGGCCGGATGCCCGGGACAAACCCACCGTACTTCCTCATGTTGTCCGAGACCTCGGTCGGGTTGAACGTGATCGAGACGTAGAAGTACGTGAAGAAGATGATCAGCAAGAAGTACGTGGTGATGTAGATCCAGTTGCTGGGGTTGGCCAGATTGTTCTGGATCCAGGTCTGGTAGCCGTTCAGGTTGTTACGGTCGAAGAACTGCAGGTAAAGCTGCGGCAGGTAGAGCAGCGAGGACCCGAAGATGACCGGGACGACACCCGCCTGGTTGACCTTGAGCGGGATGTAGGTGGACGTGCCGCCGTACATCCGCCGGCCGATCATGCGCTTGGCGTACTGCACCGGGATGCGCCGCTGTGCCTGCTCGATGAAGACGACCGCGCAGATGACCACCAGGACCAGCACGATGACCAGGGTGAACTTGCCCCAGCCGCTGCTCTGCTTGATCGTCATGCCCTCGCCCGGGAGGCGGGCCGCGATCGACGTGAAGATCAGGACGGACATGCCGTTGCCGACGCCGCGGTCGGTGATCAGCTCGCCCAGCCACATGACCACGCCGGTGCCGGCGGTCATGGTGACGACCAGCATGACCAGCGTCAGCCAGTCCGGCAGCCCGGTGCCCTTCGGGATGATCTCGTACTGGGACTGGTCCTGCGGGCAGGCGTTGGCGAACAGCTGGCCGGAGCGGGCCAGCGCGACGAACGCCGAGGACTGCAGGATCGCCAGGCCGAGCGTCAGGTAGCGGGTGTACTGCGTGATCTTCGCCTGGCCGGACTGGCCCTCCTTGCGGAGCTGCTCGAGCCGCGGGATGACCACGGTGAGCAGCTGCAGGATGATCGATGCCGTGATGTACGGCATGATGCCGAGCGCGAAGACCGACAGCGACAGCAGCGCCCCGCCGGAGAAGAGGTTGAGCAGGTTCAACACGCCGCCGCCGGCGTTCGTGTCGTTGATCGTCTGCAGGCAGTTCTGCACGTTCGTGTAGGACACACCCGGGCTGGGCAGGGTGGCACCGAGCCGATAGACCGCGATGATCGCTACTGTGAACAGCAGTTTCTTGCGCAGGTCAGGCGTCCGGAACGCACTGGCAAAGGCGGAGAGCAACTTCTTCCTCCTGCGCGAAGTGACCGCCTGGACCGGCGGATGGTGGTAGGCATCGGTCCGGACGACCGATTTACCTAGCTGGGATCGGACTCTAACAGTCTTGAACGGCCACGGTGAGGCACGGTGGCCCTATCTGTGCCATCCATCGACGATGGACGACCCGGCATCCGATGGTACTTTGCCGCCCGACCCGCAAACTCGCAGGTCAGAAGCCTAAAGGGGATGCCTGCCCGGGCCACCTCATCGGCGCCCGGGCAAGCACCCCCAACAAGCCTTACAGCTCGGTGGCGGAACCACCGGCAGCTGCGATCTTCTCTTTGGCCGACTCGCTGAACGCGTGCGCCGAAATCTGCAGCGACACGCCGCCCAGCTCGCCCGAGCCGAGGACCTTGACGGGCTGGTTGCGGCGGACCGCACCGGCCTCGGCGAGCTCGGACGGGCCGACCTCGCCGCCGTTCGGGAACAGCTCCGCCAGCCGGTCCAGGTTCACGACCTGGAAGACGACCTTGTTGCGGGGCTTGTTCTTCAGGCCCTTCAGCTTCGGCAGGCGCATGTGGAGGGGCATCTGCCCGCCCTCGAACGCCGCCGAGACCTGGTAACGGGCCTTGGTGCCCTTGGTACCGCGACCGGCGGTCTTGCCCTTGGAGCCCTCACCGCGACCCACTCGGGTCTTCGCGGTCTTGGCACCGGGCGCCGGGCGGAGGTGGTGGACCTTGATCGCCATTACTCGACCTCCTCAACACTCACGAGGTGGCTCACGGCGAAGATCATGCCCCGAATCTCGGGGCGGTCCTCCTTGACCACCACGTCGTTGATCCGCTTCAGCCCAAGCGAACGCAGCGAGTCCCGCTGGTTCGACTTACGGCCGATCTTGGACCGGACCTGGGTGACCTTCAAGCGTGCCATCAGTGCACCGCCGCTTCCGCACGCGCCGCCAGCATCGCTGCCGGGGCCACGTCCTCGACCGGCAGGCCACGGCGAGCCGCGACGGCCTCCGGCGACTCCAGGCCCTTCAGCGCGGCCACGGTCGCGTGCACGATGTTGATCGGGTTCGACGAGCCGAGGCTCTTGCTCAGGATGTCGTGGATGCCGGCGCACTCGAGCACGGCACGCACCGGGCCACCGGCGATGACGCCGGTACCGGCGGAGGCGGGCTTGAGCAGCACGACACCGGCCGCGGCCTCACCGATGATCGGGTGCGGAATCGTCGCACCGATCCGCGGCACCTTGAAGAAGTGCTTCTTGGCCTCCTCGACGCCCTTGGCGATCGCCGCGGGCACCTCCTTGGCCTTTCCGTATCCGACACCGACGGTGCCGTCGCCGTCGCCGACGATCACCAGGGCGGTGAAGCTGAAGCGACGACCACCCTTGACGACCTTGGCGACGCGGTTGATCGCGACGACCCGCTCGAGGTGCGGAGTCTTGTCGACGGGCGAGTTTCCGCGACCGCCTTCACGACGGTTGTCGCGCCGGCCGCCTTCGTTGTTGCCGCCGCCGGTACCGCCGGTACCGCCGCCACGGCGCTGCTGTCCAGGCATGGGTCTTCCTTCCTAGAACTCGAGTCCGGCTTCGCGGGCAGCCGTCGCCAGCGCGGCGATCCGGCCCGCGTACTGGTTGCCGCCGCGGTCGAAGACGACCTTGGACACGCCCGCGGCCTTGGCCCGCTCGGCGAGGAGAGCGCCGACCTTGGCGGCCAGAGCGCTCTTGTCACCCTCGGTGCCCCGCAGGGAGGCGTCGAGCGTGGAGGCCGAGGCGAGCGTGTGGCCCTTGAGGTCGTCCACGACCTGCGCGGTGATGTTCCGCGTGGACCGGGTGACGACCAGGCGGGGACGCTCGGCGGTGCCGCGGACGTTCTTGCGGACCCGGAAGTGCCGACGCGCCTTTCCGACGGCGCGCTTGGAGGCGACACCGCCGCCATTGCGGCGCTTGAGCAGCGTGGCGGTCACTTCTTACCTGCCTTTCCAGCCTTGCGGCGGATGACCTCGCCCTGGTACTTGACGCCCTTGCCCTTGTAGGGCTCCGGCGGGCGGATCTTCCGGATGTTCGCGGCGACCTCGCCGACGAGCTGCTTGTCGATACCAGCGACAGTGAACTGCGTGGGCCGCTCCACCGAGAAGGTGATGCCGTCCGGCGCGGGCACGTTGACCGGGTGCGAGAAGCCCAGGGCGAACTCGAGGTCCTTGCCCTTGGCGGTCACGCGGTAACCGGTGCCGTTGATCTCGAGCGTCTTCTTGTAACCCTCGGTGACGCCGATGATCATGTTGGCGACCAGGGTACGCGACAGGCCGTGCAGTTCCTTGGCCTTGCGCTCGTCGTTGGGGCGGTTGACGTGCAACTCGCCCGGCGCCTGCTCGACCTTGATCGGCTCGGCGACGATGTGCGAGAGCTCGCCCTTGGGGCCCTTGACCTTGACGGTCTGGCCCGTGATGGTGACATCGACGCCGGCCGGGACCGGGATCGACTTACGTCCGATTCGCGACATGTCAAAGTCTCCAGTTACCAGACGAAGGCGAGGACTTCCCCGCCAACGCTCCGCTTGCGGGCCTGCCGGTCGGTCAGCAGCCCCTGGGACGTCGAAATGATCGCGACGCCCAGGCCGCCGAGCACGCGCGGGAGCTCGTCGGACTTGGCGTAAACCCGCAGACCGGGCTTGGACACGCGCTTGATGCCGGCGAGGCTGCGCTCACGGCTCTGGCCGTACTTGAGCTCTACGACCAGACGCTTGCCGACAGCGCCTTCCTCGGGCTCCTCGGCCGTCCAGGACGCGATGTAGCCCTCCGCCTTGAGGACCTCGGCGATGTTCGCCTTGATCTTCGAGTAGGGCATGGTCACCTTGTCGTGGTACGCCTGGTTGGCGTTGCGCAGACGCGTGAGCATGTCTGCAATCGGGTCCGTCATCGTCATGGGTATTCGTCAACCTTTCTCGCCGGGGTTCCCAGGAAGCCCCAGGCCTACGGCGAAGCGGTATTACAAGTCAGTTACCAGGAAGCCTTGGAAACGCCGGGCAGCTCACCGCGGTGGGCCATGTCCCGGACGCACACCCGGCACAGGCCGAACTTGCGGTAGACCGAGTGCGGGCGACCGCACTTCTGGCAGCGGGTGTAAGCACGCACAGCGAACTTCGGCTTCGCGGCAGCCTTGATGATCAGCGCCTTCTTAGCCATGCTCAGTTCTCCTTGAACGGGAAGCCCAGGAGCTTGAGCAGCGCCCGGCCCTCGTCGTCGGTCTTGGCGGTCGTGACCACCGTGATGTCCATGCCCCGGGTCCGGTCGATCCGGTCCTGGTCGATCTCGTGGAACACCGACTGCTCGGTCAGACCGAACGTGTAGTTGCCGTGCCCGTCCAGCTTCCTGCTGTCCAGGCCGCGGAAGTCACGGATACGCGGCAGCGCGATCGACAGCAGCCGGTCCAGGAACTCCCACATCCGGTCGTTGCGAAGGGTGACCTTCGCGCCGATCGGCATGCCCTCACGCAGCTTGAACTGCGCGATGGACTTGGTCGCCCGGCGCACCAGCGGCTTCTGACCGGTGATCGTGGTCAGGTCGCGGACGGCGCCGTCGATCAGCTTCGCGTCGCGAGCGGCCTCGCCGACACCCATGTTCACGACGACCTTGACCAGGCCGGGGATCTGCATGGGGTTGCCGTAGTTGTACTGCTCCTTGAGCGCGGGCACCACGTCAGCGCGGTACTTCTGCTTCAAGCGGGGCAGCGTCTTGGTCTCGGTTGCGGCAGTCATCACAGGTCCTTACCGGTGCTTCGCGCGATGCGGACCTTCTGGCCGTTGTCGTCGAACCGGTACCCGATGCGGGTGGGTTTGCCCTGGTCGTCAACGATCTGCACATTCGAGATGTGGATCGCGGCTTCCTGGGTGACGATGCCGCCGGTCTTCGAACCACGCTGAGTGGTGCGGATGCGTTCGTGCTTCTTGATGCGGTTGACGCCCTCGACCAGGATCTTGTCCTGCCGCGGGTAGGCCGCGATGACCTTGCCCTTGGCGCCCTTGTCCTTACCGGCGATGACGACGACCGTGTCGCCCTTCTTGATCTTCACGGTCAGAGCACCTCCGGCGCCAGGCTGATGATCTTCATGAACCGCTTGTCGCGCAGCTCACGGCCGACCGGGCCGAAGATGCGGGTACCGCGGGGGTCGCCACCGTCCTTGATGATGACGGCGGCATTCTCGTCGAAGCGGATGTACGAGCCGTCGGGCCGGCGCCTTTCCTTGGCGGTACGAACGATGACGGCCTTGACGACCTCACCCTTCTTCACACCCGCGCCCGGGATGGCGTCCTTGACCGTGGCCACGATGACGTCGCCGATGCCCGCGTAACGGCGACCGGAACCGCCGAGCACCCGGATGCACAGAATTTCCCGGGCACCCGTGTTGTCGGCGACGCGCAGTCGCGACTCCTGCTGGATCACGTCTGTCTCCTACTGTCTGCCAGTTCTCCGGCTCGTGGCCGAAGCTTGGCGGAACGATGGTCTGCCGGGCCGGCCAGTGACGGCCGACCCAGCTGACTCACTTGGCCTTTTCGAGGATCTCCACGACCCGCCACCGCTTGGTGGCGGACAGCGGACGGGTCTCCATCAGGGAAACCCGGTCGCCGATGCCGCACGCGTTCTGCTCGTCGTGCACCTTGAGCTTGCGCGTACGACGAAGCACCTTGCCGTAGAGCGCGTGCTTGACGCGGTCCTCGACCTCGACGACGACGGTCTTGTCCATCTTGTCGCTGACCACCAAGCCCTCGCGAACCTTGCGGTTGGCGCGCGGCGTGGTCTCGCTGTTCTCACTCATGCTGTCACCTCATCCGGCGCAACCGAGAGCCCCAGCTCGCGTTCACGCATGATCGTGTAGATCTTCGCGATGTCCTTGCGGACAACCTGGAGCCGACGGTGGTTGTCGAGCTGACCGGTCGCACCCTGCACGCGGAGATTGAACAGCTCCGCCTTGGCTTCCCGCAGCTTCACGACCAGCTCCTCTTCGGAGAGTTCGCGCAGCTCGGCCGCCTTAACGCCCGCTGCCATCAGCTTTCACCCACTTCGCGTGTAACGATGCGGCACTTCATCGGGAGCTTGTGAATCGCGCGACGCATCGCTTCGCGCGCGATCGTCTCGTTCGGGAACGACATCTCGAAGAGAATGCGGCCCGGCTTGACGTTCGCCACCCACCACTCAGGCGAGCCCTTACCGGAACCCATCCGGGTTTCCGCGGGCTTCTTGGTCAGGGCCTGGTCCGGGAAAATCGAGATCCAGACCTTGCCGCCACGCTTGATGTGCCGGGTCATCGCGATACGCGCCGACTCGATCTGCCGGTTGGTCACGTACGCCGGTTCCAAAGCCTGGATACCGAACTCAC
>Ga0307512_10007294_pt1 | contig 10991 bp, 14 predicted proteins | sample 14_EM_MG_FD_200267 | JGI IMG/M metagenome (GOLD analysis project Ga0307512, IMG submission 200267) | Populus trichocarpa ectomycorrhiza microbial communities from riparian zone in the Pacific Northwest, United States - 14_EM | ecosystem: Host-associated > Plants > Roots > Unclassified | place... | reverse complement strand
AAAATTACAGCTCCTGAACACATCGATATTTTGTTTTCGACCAGGCTGGTGTTGAGGTGCGCTCCTTCAGGCAGTAGGCTCACCCTTTCCCCCTGAGTTGACATAGACTGATTTGACGTTGGTGTAACTAGCAGGTGCCAAGGGTCAGTGTCCCGACAGGTTTCGTACGCGGTGAGAAAGTATGTGGACGACGTACGTGTCTAGCGCGTATTGGCCGCACTCGCGTCCGACGCCGGATTGCTTGAACCCTCCGTAAGGCACACCCGGGTACAACTCATTCACGCAGTTCACCCATACGGTGCCCGCCTGTAGCTTGTTCGTGACTTGAACCGAGCGCGTGAGATCCTTCGTGAAAAAGGAGGCCGCAAGGCCATATGGTGAGTCATTCGCGAGCTTCAGGACGTTCTCCTCGTCTTCGAACTTGATAATGACGGCGACGGGACCGAACATCTCCTCTTTCACGATCTCCATGTCAGGGTGCGTGTTGGTGATGATGGTGGGCTTGACCCAGTAGCCCTGCGTGCCATATTTCTCGCCACCAAGATGCACCGTCGCACCTTGTGCCTTGGCCCGTTGAATGCGCTCCATGATGTGCTAGGTGACAACCATCCATCAACCATCGTGACCTTTTAATAACTAATAAAGGGGGGCGACTTACGTCGAACTGCACCTTCGAGACTTGGGGACACTGATACGCCTTTGGTGCGAAGGGATCGCCGATCTTGAGCGACGTCGTCTCTTCGGTGAAACGCTTGAGGAACTCGTCATAGATTCTCGAGTGGACGAAGATACGAGAGCCCGCACAACAGGTCTGACCATGATTCCAGCTAAGGGATTATCCACCATGAGCAACGCACGAACGGACGTACGACGACACATTTATGAGATTACGCACAACATACCGCGGACAAAGCATCCCACGGCGAGCTCAAGGTCCGCATCATCGAATACAATATTTGGGGATTTGCCGCCAAGCTCGAGGGTAACGTCCTTCAGGTTGGACTTTGCTGCCATCTCCATGATCTTGCGCCCAACCATAGTAGACCCGGTAAACGCAATCTTGTCGATGCCCTTGTGCTCCGAAATAGCATTTCCGACGGTATGGCCATAGCCAGTGACGACATTTACGACGCCGGGAGGGAAGCCGGCTTGGTTGATGAGTGAGCACATGCGGAGCGCCGTCAGGGGGGTGAGCTCAGATGGTTTCAGCACGACGCAGTTCCCCGTGGCGAGAGCAGGGCCAAGTTTCCAAGCCATGACCAGAACTGTCCACCAGCGGGTTGGTCACATATAGAAATAACAGGTGGGCTGTTCACGTACGAGGGAAGCTGCTAGGAATGATCTGCCCGACAACCCCAAATGGCTCATGGCGTGTGTATACGAGTTGGTCTTCTTGCGTCTCGATGACTTGCCCATGGATCTTGTCTGCCCAGCCAGCGTAGTACCGGATTGTGTCGATGGCCAGTCGAAGGTCCATCGTCTTAGCACAGTAGAAGGTCTTGCCATTGTTGAGGGCCTCGATCGCTGCTAGTTCGTCGAGGTGCTGAGCCATGAGGTTGGCAAGGTTGTTGAGGAACTCCCCCCGTTGAGTACCGGAAACCTTGAGACCCCATGAGCTATTGAAAGCATCCTTAGCAGCACCAACGGCGCGATCGACGTCGTCCTTTGTACCTTCAGCGACGGAAGTGATGACCTTCCCGTTTGCTATTTACACTCTGTCAGGACCCTGTAAATTTATCGTTGTAATTTCGTAAACTTACAGGGATTGATCACACTATCCAGGAGTGAGAATGAGCAAAGCGATGCGTCTCACTGAGGTTGGGGAGCGCATGGACTTACTCGATGGTATTGCCCTCCTTCCCGGCAGAGAACTTCCCATTAATGAAGAGACCGGTGGGAAAGTTGGCCTTGCCGACGAAGGCCTCAGACTTGAATTCGTGAGAGAAGGTGGTTGTCGACATCCTTGGGTGGGAGTAGGAGTTCTGAAAAGAGGGCGATCATCACAATTTATCGCCATTAAGTATTCGTCTGAATGCTTGGGGGTGAAGTCATCCTATCCGTCTATGTCATGGGTTCGCGGGAGAGACAATGTAGGAAGGGACATCCGGCCGAATTCTTCCGCCTTGACCCCTTTAATTGAAGTCGAGACTTCCTCAGACCTACGGACTGAACCCATACTCGCTGAACGTCTGACGTTGTTCATCATAGATTCTTTGGGAAGACCGAGCACGGGCTGTGATTATTCGTAGTTGGTCGTCGCGGTGGCATCATTCGCGCATCCTCAGAAAGTATTCTGTGGTCGCTCGAACAAGATCTGTGTGCGCAAAAAGGGACCACTGACGAATTTGTACTTTGGTTCGAGGGTTGGCCTCGACTCCTCAGCTCGGTGCCGCTCAGGAGCTAGTATTGCGAACTCCACACATTAATAGAGCTGTCTTTAGGAAATGCACGTGCGACCGTTACCTGTTTTAGAACTAGTGTGGGGAGTCGGCGCTTCTGCTTCCGACAGCGCGCAGATCAATGCGTGCGATATATAAGTTGCAGAGTTCAGGATGGTACTGTAGTCGGTGACGAAGTGATGACTACCGTACGTCGTGCTGAGTAGTGAGCTGATGACCGTAAACAAGACGTAAACAGAATGAACGTAAATCGGACCGGATAGCCGCCAAGTCGCCATGGCTGTCCAGTGACTCGGAGCCCGGGTGAGCGTGGGCCAACACTGACTGTACCGGGAAGCTACTAACCTATCCAATGGTGCCCCCAAAGTCAAGTTGAACGTGGGAATGGACCCCAGAGCCAACACATAACACAGTGAAGGTCATGATTCACCTCATCCATTTCGCCTCGACGTTGCCCGCGTTGCGCATACTCCGCATAGTCATAGCCTGAGACAGAGTACTCAAATCCATGACAGTCGCAACTAACGAAAACCTCGCGCTACCCTGCCTCCGTTAAAAACGACAGCCAGCATAGCTCTCGGCTAGCTTGACTCCCGCGGAGGATTTTGAAGAAACCAACTGTATGTCTTGAGGTACGAGACTAGCTGGACTCCTTGGCTCAAGTTGGTTGATGTGAAACGCTTTGGCGTCGGTGTAGCTGGCAAGAAGAAGCATGTGTCAGAATCCCACAGGGAAATTCTCGGATGTGGTAGAAAGCAGAGTTGATGATGCACTCACTAGCACACACTACACGCGCCGCGCGTCTCGAGTCATACCCCGACTGCCAGTGAAACGGCACATTCGGGTACTGGCCCCACGCGCTGGTACTGGCACGCAGTAGACCTGCAGTAATTTTCCATATTCCCCACCGCCCCCAGTGCGGTTATTGGCGTCGCTAGGCTGTATCGAGAAGGGTGGCACTAGCCTCGTTAAAGAGGTTCCAAGTACCATCCATCCGCGTCAGATCTAGAATATCCACCTGAATCGGAAGTTCCGCCGATGACCCCTTGCTTTTCATGTTTTCCCGTTCAACACGGCCTCGCGAATTCATTTCAAAGGAGTTCGGGCTGGTAGATGTCGATGAAAAGAGGCGTGTCAGCATTGGCCTGCCGGTAACCTAGTCTGCCAGTCTGGAGTTTCGAAACGTTCCACACGCGCCTCATCCTTCGTTCACTTTCTCATGCCATGACTTTTAGTGCAATTATTTTGTGCCTTTTATTCCAAGTTACTTATATAGTCGTCAATTACTAATTTAATGTTATAAAATGAGACAATTGAAGTTAACGTCCTTACGGCTCCAATATTGATCCAATCAAATTAAAATCCTTCTCTCCCAATCCCGGACTCTCTCGCCCACCAGCAATGATCACTTTGACAAACGCAGCAGCAGTCTATTTCTATATTGTTAATGATTCTAATTTTGACTTTGCTGCGTGGGAGCAGATTCCGAGGACAGTCCCTTATGCCCTCAGATATAAACTCTTGAATGCCCAAGAGCTCATGCATCCCCTTCGTCCGCCACGCCCTCCTTGGTAGATCCAACACAAGCTTAACTTGGGCATCCGTCCATACCAGGGGTTTCTTGCCTAGTCAGCGTCGTTTACCGAGGCCAGACGCGTCGGTACAGGTCTTGAGTGCTTGAGTAACGATAATGGGCTCCAGGTCACACTCCAAGGTCGCTTGGCCGCAAAATCCCGCCCAACTTATCACCCAGACACGTGGCCCACTTAGCGATTTGGAGAAAATCTCGTTGCGGGCCCTGATCGAGACGCGCTGTCCGGGTGTGTTGACGCCCTTCAACGCGGCATGGGGTCTTTTCAAGCGAGTCTATACGCTCGTCATCGCCGTTACATCGCCCCGTACTCACCGAGATGAAGTGGTCATTTGCAGACCGGGTACGTAGCTTCCGGGAAGTTTATTCAAGAAGATGTCGTCGTATATGACAGGTTCGCCGCAACTGCTGTTCCCGTTTTGGACGACAAATGTTACAGTGTAGTTGTAACCATTGACACTGGCAGGAAACTGCTCAAGCTCAAAGATGGCGGAACTCTGTCTGTGATTACCCTTCGGGAACATTGATTCGCGAAGCTAAAGGTTTCTTTCACAGTGGGGTTGACTTTACGCCACCAGCTGCTGCTGGTCGTGTATTTCAGGACACAACCCCTGTGGTGGTAGCCTTGCACGGTCTGACTGGAGGTGCGCCAGCGATACGCCCGCGCGATATCGTGCCGAACCTAATCTATACCAGGCTCACAAGCAGCCTACGTACGTAATATCATTGCCCCCGTTACCGCCCTGGTCGAGGAGGGAGGCCTGGGATATCGTGCTGTGGTGGTAAACTTTCGAGGATGTTAGCGACATTTTTCTTTTCTTCTGCAACTTTTGACTGAGGAGCTGGCTGTTGTCTGCCCACAGGCGCAGGGGTGCCATTGACAAGCCCTCAGCTCTACGGACTTAGCCACACAGACGATCTCCGGCAGGCAATATATTATATCGCACAGAGACACCCCAATGCGCCTCTACTCGGCATTGGGTTCTCCCTTGGTGCAAACATTTTGACACGCTACGTTGCCGAAGAGGGAGAATCGTGCCGGCTCGTTTCTGCATGTGCACTCGCTTGTGTGATTGCGCTCTCGAATTCTGTAACGTTTGCCGTGGTTAACGCACTCTCATCCCAGCCCTGGGATACAGTGAAAACAGCTCAGTCGTACGTCCTGAGAGCCGGTATATCTCCCTTTTGACTGAACACACCCACACATACGCGCGAATGCAGCTTGGAGTCCACCTGGTTCAACCGCACTGCCTACGCTAAAACCTTCGGGACGAACCTGAAAAGCGTGGTCGCCCGGCACGCCGACTCAATCCGACAGTTCCCCGACTCGGCCTTCGCAAAGGCCCTCCCCACGCTCTTCGCGAACCCCGGCGCGCGGCTGACGATGCGCGAATTTGACCAGATTGTCTCGATCCACTGCGCGGGCTGCTCCCCGCCGTTCCCCTTTTCGGACGAGTGGGCGTACTATGCGCACGCGTCGAGCCACGACAAGCTCGACACGATCCGCATACCCTTCCTCGCGCTTCACTCGGACGACGACCCGATCGTGAGCTGGCTCCCGGAGAATACGATCGCAGCGGCTGGGTCACCATCGTCGTCACTCGCGGCGGCGGACACATGGGTTGGTTCCAGCCCGGCGGGCCTGCGAATCGCTGGGCTAGGCGGCCTGCGCTCGAGTGGTTCAGGGCGACAGCCGAGGATGTCACCCTGGGACCCAGATCAGCGCGACCTGTGGAGTCCGTAGATGGTCGGCTGGTAGAAGTCGGAAGGGATGACCTCGGATGTCAGGAGATCGGGGACGGTGGATCGATTCGAGGTGACGAGTACCATGTCCAGTTTCGTAAAAGGACGCTAGATTTAGTTCCTCTTTTTCTGGTTTTCTTTGGACGCGATAAAATTCTGGCAGTGTAAACGAGTGGAGGAAACATTTCAACCGGTTCAAATTCCCAGTCGCGCTGCGGCGCCTGCGGCGCAGACGCTAGACACACCCGGCCGCCCTCATTAAGGCTCCGGCAAACAGATCTCGGCAGGTCCGTAGGCGTTCCCTCCGTACGATAAACCAAGGCCTGGCATCACAGTGCATAGCTAGTGGAACTCCAAGAAGGCATGCCTCATTGGCTAAGCGGACGCTTTTTGCCATCGAATCCAGCTCCTCTCTTGGAGTCCAAATCAAATCTGCGAGATTCTCCGCTCTGTGTTCGTCATCGGGTCTCGCGTTCTTGCCCGAAGGATGCGCCAGAACCTCCAACAGTCACGGCAGCATCCTCTACCTTCTTTTTCTTCTTCGTAGATGACTTGAGTTGTTCCGGCTCTGCCTATGCGGCACCGGGCTTGCTGAGATCGGTCCTCTGCGAGATTGTGCGCGCGGTTGAAGGGAGGAGTATAAGGCAGAGAATCGAAAGAGAGGGAATCAGGGGATGGAGTGCCTCACTCTGAGCTTCACGGTTGTTGGTGCGGCGAGCTCGCGGCAGGGCGTGCGTTATGGTATGAGCCAAGTATGATTGCCCTCACTCGCGCGGATCATCCCCAGTTGGACATTATGTTATCCCATGAATGGCGCGGACATTTCCCGAAGAAGCCGTGCTACACTGTCGGTCTGGACTTTGTTGGCCCTCAATCCCATGATCTGGGTTATGTACTTTAGATAAAAAGTGCACGTCGGATCTTGCGCCCTGCTTTGCTAATTGTCTGCTTGGGCAAGAGTTTCGTCTCCGTTGGATTGATGCTCTTGCTTTGTCACCATCGATGGCTGAAAGCATCTACTCGCACAACTCCAATACAGCATTCTCGAGAGACGGAAAATTGGCGGCGGCGCCTGGCTGTGGTCCGCCAGGGTGATGCAGTCATGTATTATAACTCGCAGTAAGTGCAGCGCGAAGTCTCTGATATGTATGGGTTAAAGCGATCGGCATGCGCTAGGGTTGACAAAAAGTTGTCACCGATTCACCGTGGGTCGTGCTAACGTCTTGAGCGTAGCGAGGTTCTGGCGCATCTCGCGGAGCTTCCCCGCGCCACGCCCGCCACCCTTCCCAAACACGACCACCTTCCCTCTCCCTCCTGCGCGCGCGGTGCGTCCCGCCCGATGGAGGAAGTCCGCCGTGTTACGCGGGGGGTCCAGGACGAATACGTGGGACACACTCGGGTCAAAGTCGAGGCCGCGCGCGAGGAGCGAGGTACTGAGCAAGACACGCGGAGATTGGCCTTCCGTCTCCCCGGCCTTTACCACCTCTTCGCCTCCCGCAAAGGACGGTTGTGAAGGCGAGGGGCTATTTTTGTTCGGCATGGGCTTGAGAAATCCCGCGAGATGTTTATTCGAGCCGTACATGCGCCGCCCATCCCTCCCTTCTCTGTTGCTCTGGGCGTTAATGCCCGAACCCGTCACGACAATGTTGGGCACGTCGCGCTCGGAGAGGTACGCGCCCATCTCGCCTGCGCGAACCCGAGTGTTGGCGAAGATGACTATCCGCGCGCGGCCTCTACCCGCGAGCGCGTCGTCGCGCCAAATGGCCTTGATCTTTGCGAGTACTTCCGCATTGCGATTGCCAGAACTGTAAGGGGCGAATTCGAGCGCGAGGTGTTGAGGGAGGCGGTGCAGCCGCGGGGAGACGAGACGTGTCATAGTTGGGTTGTAGACATCAAGGTGAGCGGCAAGGGCAGCGGGAATAGTTGCGGAGGTGAGTACTAAGTTGAATGGATAGTTGAGGGGGAGGGGCGCCTGTGTCATGTTCCCTTTGTCACGGCCGATAGTAGGGACGGGCCTCCCCCGAGCAGCAGCGACATCACTTAAAAGCAGTAATGTTTGGTCGATGAAGTCAGGGTCTGTTTCATATAAGTCAAAAAAGGGGGTTCAATAGATAGATTCCGAAGTGCGCACCAAAAAGAACGTCCGCTTCGTCAACGACTACCCATTCGACTTCCGACAAGGTTACCTCGGGTCGACCTACAACCCACTTCTTCCGTCGCGCTTCCTCATCCTCAGCAAATTTCTTGTCCCAGCCACTCCCACGTGCCATACTAAGCAGTTTACGAGGTGTCCCCACGAGCACGTCCAGAGCGCAGGCGGTCTCGCTCCCAGGACGTACCTCGAACTCGCCTCCTACATGGTCTCCGTCAAAGGTATTAGCCATCTTTGCGGCGGACACCCGAGGTCTGGTATTGCTCGCAACATTTGCGTGTGACGCGCACTGCACGCGGAGTCGAGAGTGGTGAATCAGTGCTTTGCCAAAACTTGCTAGCTGACGTGAGAGTTCATGAGTTGGTGCTAGCACGAGGGCACGCGGGCCGACACCACGGCGCCGCTGATGTTCGGTCGCCTTGAGGTTGTGTAGCATGGGAAGCAGGTAGGCGAGTGACTTGCCCGAGCCCGTCTCAGAAGCAAGCAGGAACTGTCGATATGTATCAGGGGGTAGGGTGGCGAAGAGATGTTTTAATGAGAGGGACTGAATCGGTGTTGGGCGCGCGTTGGGACCCAGCATGTCGTGAACGGATTGCAGGAGGCCAGATGATAGTGGGGGAGAGGAGAAGGTGGAAGGAAGCGCATGAGGTGATTCGGGTACCGTCGAGAAATCAAACTCGGAGGAGACTGGAGACGACGTGTGGGAAGGCGTACGCGACCGGACATCATCACTCCCAGCCCTGGATTTGCCATTTTTAATACCTCCCCGGCTTGCCAGAGACGTTCTGCGCAAATGCTCTCCCTTTTCCCTTGTTGGTCGACGTCCTGCGTGGAGCGAGTTTCTGTCATACCTCGACGAGTGCGGAGCAGGGTCCCGCGTGAACCTTGATGATGCATCACGCGGGGCCACCTCGATCAGCTTGCGAGTCGACTTACTGGGGCGACCCGGCGCTGGTCTCGGTGTAAGATCCTTGACAAGACGTGTTCGAGATGATCCAGGTTTGGCTGGGATGACAAGTCGGATGCTATTCTTCTAGCAGACAACATGCGCACCTGATGTAAATTGACGTGCTGAGTAGCGTCCTATTAAATCTCGGTTAACCAACTTTACCGCATGCCTCAGTGACATGACCGGGTGCCAGGAGGAAACAACAGACTTCGAGTTCGCCAGACAATGTGTGCCGTGTGGCCGCAGTTTTCGCGACACTGAACCATCCACGTGATCAAGCGGCGACAAGAAAACAGCTGTGCACCGTACGACCGCGGTATCACCACTCTACTGTACCTAATACAAACACTTTTCCACTTCCTCACCTCCTCCCAATGGGCCTCTTTGGGTGACGCTCCTCCTGCTTTGATTCTGCACATCCCATTCTCACCACTATATGTATCTATGTGTTTTAGGCCGGACTCGGAAAACGTAAGCCCTCAGTTCACCATCTCAGGTCTGGACAATAGTCCAGGATCCCTGGCTTTGCTGAGCAACCAACCTTTGTTGACCGAACCCATGACTGTGACCCTTCAGCAGGCTCCTGCGACATGGACAAAATCTGCACCCCCGTCTCCCAAGGCCCCAGCACTGGGGCCTCACTTCTCAGCACCGACCCGCCGGTAGTACGTCCACCCCACTTTGCTTTTACACCAGTGTATGTTTGTCAGACTAGGAGACACGGCTGCAACGATGAACTTTCTATTTGTCGTGTTTGCGTTCGGACAGCATCTGGCTGTGTCTCCGAAGGCCGCGCGAGTTGTCCGGGTGTGGTGCCCACACAACATCAAGGTCAAATGGTCAATTTGACCAGCTTTTCCACGGCACTGGTGGGGTAGTGGTAACCTGGATCGTTGCCACAGTACCTACTTCGATCCGCCCCGGGTTCGATTCCCGGCCAGTGCAGTTAGTTTTTGTTTTCTGTCGATCCTTGCAACTTGGGGGGCTGACCACAGAGACCGTTAAGCTCATACTCAGACCAGGCACTCAAATGCATGCCTATAATCCGTCCTAACCAGACAAATTTTGGGGGGGGAATTATCACCACCCTTTCAATGGATGGCCCCTTTTCGAAGATGATGTACGTCCGTTACTAGGCTGAGTCGGGGAAGCATTTGGCATATGGAGTGTAATTACTAGGAGAATATACCGTATGCTTGAGGTGAGTCTTTCTCCGCACATCGATGATCATGCCTTTTACGTCAGGCGACAACAGCAACACTCGCATCAACGATGGCGATGTCCCCTCGATATTCTCGTTTCGATCCCTCAAAGCTCTGCGAGCATCCGTGTCAGATCTACATGAGCATGATCCATTGTCTGAGTACATGTGGATCTGGTACGGATGCCCGTGAGGCGCAGCGCCGTGTCAGGCAAGAGGACGGACGGCAGCACTGCGCTTCCGTCAGGTGACATTCAAGTTAGCGACATTTGCATCATGTCCCCCTAATATCTCCAATCCTACTGAATTGCACGGGCTGCGTAATTCCTACGCGCTAAAGATGGCCATGTGTTGTTTCTACATCATCACGCCACCTGACTGCGGCTTCTTTGCGCTCACCGAAAGCTTGCTAAGGAGATGTTGGATCACTTGCCGACTTGCTTATCATAATGGAATCCTGAGTCGATGAAGGCTGGATCCCTGGTAAGTTCGGCTCGCGTCTACAAACGTCGTCGTAGATCAGCTCATAGCCGTAGGGTTACTATCGCCTTGTGCCACGTCTGGGGTAGGGCCCTCGTCTGGAGCCGCTGGGGTCGTTCACGGTCGTACCCCGACTTTTGTCAACGCCTACCGTGCGCAGCGTGAGAACCAGATAAGAAACGAGCGCTCGCTAGCTCCGCAGCGTACGGGAGTTGAATAGGTAAGTCGATTCCTCGCATCTCTGGCATTCTGGAAATCTAGAAAAGCGGCCATCATCAAAACCAAATATGTGTACACTCCCCTAGAAAGATGTATATATAGTCCTTGTGCGAGTCTCAAATCCCATAATCATGTAATCAACTTTCTCCCGTACGTATCTTTCTCCTTGTGCCATTAGTCTACGTCGCATCCTCACACATCTCCCAGTTCCCCGGCCCCTCCTGGGTTCCGCCCCTCCCCCCCCAGGTTCCGCCACC
>Ga0307512_10007293_pt1 | contig 10993 bp, 18 predicted proteins | sample 14_EM_MG_FD_200267 | JGI IMG/M metagenome (GOLD analysis project Ga0307512, IMG submission 200267) | Populus trichocarpa ectomycorrhiza microbial communities from riparian zone in the Pacific Northwest, United States - 14_EM | ecosystem: Host-associated > Plants > Roots > Unclassified | place... | reverse complement strand
TGCTCAATGATGGGGGTAGACAAGAGAACAGTCTGAGGACTGTTCGCTCAATTTTGCAGGTCTTATATACTAATACAGGGTGGTCTGTGCATACATGTTTAGGGCAGGCATACATACTCAAACGGGCAGCCCATACTTTAGGGCAGGTACAAATACAGGTAACGGGTGAGCGACTTTACTGCACTTCAAGGTCTTGTGACTTGTTCGTTGACTTGTTGATTCATTGATCGTTCCCACAGTCTTCCATGTGCCGATCAACGGACTAGGCACGTGTCTAAAGCGCATGCGATCAGGTGATCGTGTAGATGACCAATCCCTTGGTAGGTCATGTGATGCTTTCCCAGGATCACGTGCTTGTATATCATGTGATCTCAAAGTTGTTGAGGTGTCACATGATTGAACACGTGATAGGTCAGGTGATAGTTTCCCAGGGTCACATGGTTGAAGAGTAGATTCTACCACATGACTATACTTTAGCTTAGGGGTGGCTTTGGGAGGACTTGGGCTTGGGATTCTTTGAATATGTGATGTCGCGGACTCTGTCCTCAACAGGAAGACAATATACCACCTATGGGCAGCACATCTCCAAGCACACAAAACAAGAAGAAATGTCAACGCGCTTCTTCAGGGGCTAGCAATCTTCCAAGGACTTGCAGCCCAAAGGTAGCTAGGGTGACACGCAAAGCCAAAGGAAAACGGGTCCACAAGGCGGGTTTACGGGGTGCTCATCCTAGATTTTCAGAAGAAATTTTTGACAAATCCTCCCAGGAAGGTAGCATTTCGGAGGAAGAGGCATGTACGTGCACTGTAGATCTGGTTCAACACTTTGCTGACAACACCCACTGCTTGCTACAGGCACAGACAATGGTGATACAAAAGTCAACAAAGATGAGTTTGAGGCTCTGAAAGCCAAATGCAATATGCTCGAGAAGACTGTCAATGCCCTGCAATCCATATGTGAGGCGCATTGAAGGACTCTTGAGAGCTGGTGGCAACACATTTTAATCGATCAACAGAACTGGGGGGGATTGGATCCAAGCTGGGATGGGGAGGGGTTTGAACTCATGAAGTAGAATTTAGCCCAGAAGCAAAGTTGTCATAGAGATTGTCAAGTGGTATTGAAAACACTCTGCAGTGTGATTTAGTACTTGGGAGAGAGCACAGTTGACCAGCTCCAGCTTCTTGGTGCAGGCTGTTCATGCCATGTGGCTGTGCAAGCATGTTTCTGGACAGTCATTGCGCTAGATACAAAGTTATGTGGGCCAACACAAGAGCATTGCATTTCCAGCCCATTAATCATTTGATGGGCCTGAGCAAGCATATGGCCCAGGTATTATAACAAGAGGAGTGGGCCCATATGGCAGTCTTGTATGGCAGTCCATTGTGCATTATGCTTGATTGGTTAATTGTCCACAAATTATTAGGTATGAAATAGGTCCATGCAGGGGGCTTGCGCATGGAAGCTTTCATGCTGCTGTGGGCCGGCACAAGCACGCAATTTACTGCCATGCTAGATTGCCACATGGACCTGTGTGGTTTTCGTCAGCAGGATGCCTGCCAAGAAAAATGCTCACATTGGCCCATCACATGAATGCTTTGCACCTGCTGATGAGCTCAGGTTTGCTCGCAGCGGCCCAAAAGAAAGAACATGCAAGCACTGGCATGGGCCCATTTCATGCACTGTCATATTTATACAAGCAGCTTGCATTGGCCCATTAAATATGCAATGGGCTACCATATGAGACTGCTGCATGGGCCAGTATGATTTTTAGTTAGCGGGATGGCTGCCAAGCAAAATACTTCCATTGGCCCATATACAATGGGCTGCTGCACAAGACTCCTGTAGGGCTTACATGGTTTTTATTAGCGGGATAGCTGCTGAGAGAAATGCTTGCATTGGCTTGTGATGTAACTGCACTGGGCTTGCCGATGAGCTTATAAGGCTTGAAGCTTGAAGACTCCAGCGCTCCCAAGGACTTAGGGTTGAATGCAGTGCCTTGGGCATGTTGGATAAGTCAGTGATTATTTATGCCAGTGTAAGGGATTGAACCTGAGACTTCAGGCTGCTTGGGGACTTCACCAAGTGCTTGTGGGAAAGTTGGTGGTGATTTATATTTTACCAGTGCAAGGGATCAAACCTGAGACTTTGAGCTACTTGGCGACTTGGTGTGTCTCATGGCACTAAATCGAGCTTTGCTGGGTTTTGGTTATTGGGTGAGTCGTGCACAGACCAGTGGCGAGCTAATCAAATACATTTCTTTTCACAGAACTAAAGAGTAACATACAGGTTGTGACAAATTGATTGTATACTGGGCCAAAGCCCCCTCCTCACTCTTCCTCAGTGAAATGCGGTGCCTCCTCATAACCTTCAAGTTCTTCCAGCAGATCGACATGCTTGATGTGGCAATGTTGTGATCGCCCAGATGAGGACGCATGGGAAGAAGAAACATCCTGTGCCTCTATGGGCTCATGGGGGCATTTAGATGTCACATATGAGGGCCGCTCCTGGCTGATTGCATCAGGCCTTGGCTAAAGGGCAGTGTGACAAGGTTAGCTAAACACCAAATGGATTTAAATGCGACATATAGTAGGCATGGATAAGGCGGGTCCCTCTGCAAGAACATCTTCAAAGCCAAATTGGCAGCATAGGCTTGTCCATTGCCAGCGGTGGCAGGTTCTCCTGTGAATTCAGAGAGGATCTGCAGAAGCCTTACTGCCCGATGTTCTTCTCTAGCTGTTTGCGCAAGCTCAGCATTCCTGTCTACCTCCAACATGCAGCAACACAACCTCACCTGGGCCAAGGACTTTATTTCCTCGCCTTCACCAGCAATCTCGGAGAGGATCTCCTGATATCTTGACACCTGGGATTCTTGCATATTCTTGGCCGCTTCATTAACCCTGCTCTCTAGCTCCAAGATGCAGCAACGCGACTTTGCCTGGTCCAAGGACTGTCGCATTTCCTCCATGTCCATGTTCACAGTGCAGAGTAAATTGAGGGGTGGACACAGTGGGTTGTGGAATGGTGATTGATGGTAGGAGTTGGGGAAACATTCTCGCATGTGTCTGTTTATCTCACTTGAGTTGGTGGTAATGTGCCTTAGTGACTGGTGTTTTTCTGGCACTGGTGGCTGCTGATATGGCCCCAACAGATAGTTGGCAGCTGCTGATATATCAGGCTCAGTACATAAGGCTTATCGATTCAAATCATATGGCCAATGCAAGTATTTTTCTTGGCAGCCAATTGTAAGCTCGATGAGCCAATACAGGCTAATTGCCCTAAAAGTACAAAGCATGAAATGAGAGGCGATTGCACATGGATGGTTACAGGCCAGCTTGAGCTCATTGGAAAGGGAAGTGAAGTTGCATCATGGGCCAATGCAAGAATTTTGCTGGACAGCCATCCTGCCAACTGAATATGATGTAGGCCCACATGGCAGTCTCGCGCTGTATCCCTGGTTGATGGGCCAATACAAGCAACTCACCCTGTGTATTGGCATAGGAAATGGGCCCATGCGAGTGCTTGTGTGGCAGTTCTTTCAGGCTGACTCAAGCTTATTGGCAATGTCAGTGCAGTTGCATCACGGGCCAATGCAAGCATTTCGCTTGCATTGTCCTAGAGAGGACACAGAAGGCTGCCGCATATAACTGCCATATGGGCCCATATAATATTTAGTTAGCAGGATGGCTTCCCATCTGTTTGTCTGTATAATACAGTGTATGAAATTGGCCCATGGCTGCTTGAGCATGATTTATTTTGGGCTGCTGTGGGCTAACTTGAGCGCATTGGCAAGGCAGCAATGGGCCTATGCCAGAGGTTTTCTTGGCAGCCATTCTGCTAGCTTGAAATAACATGGGCCCATATGGCAGTCTTGTGCGGCAGCTCATTACATGCTACTGTGCGCCATTTGCGTGCCTTGCACTTAAACCCTGCCCCTGGCATCCACTCAGGTACATACTTCACTGAAGACATAGGCAACAGTTCAAGAGTGCATGGAGCTGAAGGAATGGGCGATGCGTACATGCAGGGGCAATGTCCATGAGGAAGGAACCAGGGTTGCCGGCCTTGTCAATGATCTGAAGGCATTCTTCTGCACACTTGAGATAGGGGTCATCCAAAGTGTGGATATCAAGTCCATAAGTGATGTCAAGTATCATACTGCTGGCCATCCTACCGGTCGAATGCCATCAGCTGCTCTTCAAATTCAAGAACTCAATCCGCGGACTCACAGTTGCATATGCTCATGAAAACACTCCGGATCATCTAAGAGACATCGCTGTTACGATCCGGTTCTGCCCCCATTTTATTTTTCTCTTTCACCTTACCTTTTCAGTCATGTGACTTCTTGTCACATGGTCTATCACCTGATCAGTCACCTGACTTTTATCACATGACCGCCTTGTTGTTCTGACCGGTTCATTGTTCACAAGCCATTGTCCGCCTCGTTAGGGGACGCCTATTGTTCTACCCCTTTATTGTTCCCCTCCCCTATTGTCCCTGCCTTATTGTCTTGATCCTCATTGTTCTCCAAAGACCTATTGTTCGCCCCTTTTGAATGCTTAGTCAGGTAGCTGCCTCTGTAGTATATAAGTTCGCTTGTATCGTAGAGAGAGGCCTTAAGCCTGACTTGGTTTTCCAATCCAAGTGTTGTTGCTTCTCAAACCTTTTCTGTGTGCCCTTCTCCTCTCTCTCTATCTCATCTCCCTTTGGGTCATCTCAAAGTCCTTTAGAGACTCTCCCTTTATCTCCCTTACTCTAAGACGTCCGTCTTAGGGAAACTCTTCCAAGCACTACCGATGTCATTAAGGGTGCCAGTCCCTTGTGACCACTTGCGTCGCAAGACAACCCATGCACATCGCACCTTAAGGCCCTTGGACCTTAACAATCGCAGGAAACCGTGGGCTGCCTTGATCTTCATTGGGCGAAATTGAGGAATGGTGGAGGGCTGGAAGTGTTTGTGGAACAGCTTGCATGAATGTTTCCACCAGTCGTTGTAAGGCGTGAAGCTGAGCGACCAATGGAAACCCATACTATCAACATCTCAATCAGGAGACAATTCTTGACTAACAAAAGAAATTCACATGCAGTTCAACCATCATTGGGAGCCGAGGCCTGGTCCGAAGTAGCTGTATAAGACAAGCAGCATTTGATCAAAGGCCTGACATGACATTACCTATCTGAATATATGGACAAGCGCTTATCAAGGAGGTCATCCGCAATGCCTTTGGTGTTGCACACGATGAAGTGGAAACCAAATACTTGCAGATGGATAAGGTCAGAACCTATGCCCAATGGCTCATCAGCATTCAAAGAGCAGTGGGAAGGAACAGACATACCAATCTTGCAACTCATCTCCCAGAAGCGTTTGTAGATGAAGGCATTCGGGATGTTGAACAGATTTCTGATGATGGGGTATCCCTTGGGACCCAGGGGATACAGGAGACAGGCTGGATTGCGCCTCCAGTCCTGGATGTAGGAGTAGGTGATGAGCAGGGTGACTGTCAGCAAGAGCCCTTTCCCGAGCAAGCTAAGCAAGGCACCCATGATGGTCGATGGAAGGGTTGAACAAGGAGACAAGTCGTTCAGGTTATATACATATATACCAAGAACTTTGAGCCACCGATTGACATATCATTCGAGGCATCCCCCGGGCTCTCGGAGCCTCCCTTGGGTCCAGATGGGCAATGTGAGCCAATTATATTGAATGAAATTGGACCATCCAAGGACTTGCGCACAATTGCTTACAGGCTATTGTGGGCCAGCTCAAGTGTATCAGCAAGGGATAGAAAATTCATAGCATGGGCAAACGTGAGAGGTTTGCTCAGCAGCCATTCTGCTAGCTTGAAATAATGTGGGCCCATGCAGCATTTTCGTGTGGCAGCTCATTACATGCTTAATGGGCCAATGCAAGCCAATTATATGGAATAAAATCGGCCCGTCCGAGGGCTTGCGCATGACTGCTTATAGGCTGTTGTGGGCCAGTTTGAGTATATTGGCAAGGTATGGAAAATTCATAATATGGGCCAATGCAAGAGGTTTGCTCGGCAGCCATTCTGCTAGGTTGGAATAATGTGGGCCCAAGCGACATTTTCAGGCAGCAGCTCATTATGCACTCGATAGGCCAATGCGAGTGAATTATATAGAATGAAATCAGCCCATCTGAGGGCTTGCGCCCAACTGCTTACAGGCTATTGTGGGCCAGTTTGAGTGTATTGGCAAGGGATAGAAAATTCATAATATGGGCCAATGCAAGAGGTTTTCTTGGCAGCCATTCTGCTGGCTTGAAATAATGTGGGCCCATGTGACATTTTTGTGCAGCAGCTCATTATGCACTTGATGGGCCAATGCGAGCCAATTATATGGAATGAAATTGGCCTGTCCAAGGGCTTGCGCATGATTGCTTACAGGCTGTTGTGGGCCAGTTTGAGTGTATCGGCAAGGGGTAGAATATTCATAGGCTTGGCAGCCATTCTGCTAGCTTGAAATAATGTGGGCCTAAGCAGCATTTTCGTGTGGCAGCTCATGGGCTTGATTGGCCAATGCAAGCCAATTATACAGAATGAAATTGGCCCATGCAAGGGCTTGTGGACAATTACTTATGGCCTACTGTGGGCCATCTCAAGCTCATCAGCAGAGGCACTGTGCCCACATTTTGGGCCAAACTAGCTGTAGAAGGAATTGGCCCATATGAATTCAGGGTTGAGAAATAACAGCCTTTACCAATGGGCCTATACATGAAGATATACACCATATCTTGATGGGCCCATATGAATGCATGTGCTCTGTTACTGAAACTTGGCCCATGTTGTTTTTTCCAATCTACATGACCAATTTGCATATGGGTTCTACCAACTACTATGACAACATATGCTACATGGGCTCTCTTCCAATGGGGTGGCAGTCAGAGTTTATATGTGACTTTTGATATTTGGGCGGCTACCTTGAAGGGTCTGTGCCACCTTGGGGATAGTTTCGGAGTGACATTGGCTGGGAGTCTAAGGTTAGTCCCTTCTAACCAGACTTTAGATCCTTTAGCAAATGGCATATGCCAAGGATGTTCTTTGATCCAGGATTCTTGCGCTTTACGTTGTGCCTCTTGGGCAGCTTTCCTGGCTTCTTCTATATTCATGAGTCGTTCTTTCATGGAGGGGATATCTGTGGTTCTGGTTGGTTGGTGAATTTGCGGCATGTACCCTATTAGAAGGTCAAAGGGTGTCTTCTTTGTTGTTGCTGATGGCCAGGAGTTTTTCATGTACTGTGCAAGAGGTAGCCATGTATGCCAGTTGTTCTGTTGGGTGCCACAGAAGACTCACAGATATTGCTTGAGGGTCTGATTGGTTCTTTCACTGGCTCCATCAGTTTGAGGGTGGTATGCCATACTGATGTTCTGATTGATTTGGAGAAGGCAGCAGAGTTCTGATAAGAACTTCAAGATGAATCTGATGTCACAGTCAGAGATAATTTTACAGGGAATGCCATAGTGGGGAATGATGTGGTTGGCATATAAAAGGGCGACTCCTTCTGAGTCAATCGCCTCTTGACAGGGGATGAAGATGGATGCCTTGGAGCAGTCTGTGTCAGTAATGGTAAGTATTGTGTTGTACCCTCCTGACTGAGGGAGTTTCGTGATGAAGTCCATGGTGACTGTTTCAAATGGTCAAGTGTTTTCTGTGGGGGTGATGGGGAATAGCGATAGATGGGCAGGGTGAGTGTTGACTTTTGTCATCTGGCAGGTGGCGCAGCCTTTGATATATTCTGTGACAAAGGTTTTCATATTCAGCCACCAGAAGTAAGGTGCGATAAGTTGGAGGGTTTTGGTGATTCCAGCGTGACTGGCAGCCACATGATCATAGAAAAGGGAAATTACCCCCCTCCTAAGTTTGTTGTCTGCCACAACAACCAGGGCGGTCCCGTGATGCCAGTGGGTGCTGTCTTGTAAGGTAAGGTTGTGAGTTGGGGCCCATTGTTTGAGTGTTTCTTGTTCAGGGTACTGTGCTTGTTTGACTTTCTGGTCCATGTTGTCGTGAATGTTGTCCATGTCGAAGACCCTGATGGACATGTGGTTTTCGCAAAAATATTCGTCAGGCCACACTAAGACATCTTCATTATTGGGGTTTGGCCCTTTGTAATTGGGCTGTTGTAATAGGGCATTGGCGCGGTTAGTGGCACTGGGTTTGTATTCCAGTAAGATGTTGTATTGCTCCCTTTCTGGCAGGTAGCCGGCCACCCTGGAACCAATCTTCCTTGGGTCCTGATAGTATCGTAAGTTGGTGTGGTCTGTATAGACCAAGACAGGGATTTTGGTGCCTTTGAGAAGATACAACCAGCATCAGAGACTGCGCATGATTGCTAAGAATTCACAGTCATAGATGGGGTAATTTTGTTTAGTAGTTGTGAATTTCTGGGAGTGAAATCCCACTGGTCGCCATGGTCCAAGTTTATCTGTGCCATCCTTGCACTTGGTTGGGGGGTCGCATTGGTAGAGGATGGCACCCATGCCAATTTGAGATGCATTGACCTCAAGCTCAAATTGCCTTGAGGGATCTGGTTTGACAAGTACTGGGGGATGCGTGATGAGGTGGATGATTTCTTCTTGTGCTGCTTGTTGTTCTGGTCCCCACTTGAAAGGGATGTCCTTGCTAGTAAGTTGAGTGATTGGTGCCACAATGATCGAAAAGTTCTTGATGAATATCCTGTGGTATCCAGTGACTCCTAGAAAACCTCGTGCTTGTCTGAGGTTGAGGATGTCGTGGGGATATTCTGCAATTCCAGCAATTTTGGCTGGATTGATAGTTCCACCATGTTTGGAGATTCATACACCTAGGAAGTCCATCTGGGGTTGCATGAAGATCGATTTTGATAGTTTCAGATGTAGGCCATGTTTTGCAAGTAGGTCAAATAGGAAATTGATTATCTCAATGTGGAAATTGAGATCTGCAAGTTTTGTTCCTAGTCCAAAGTCATCCATATAGTTTTTGAGACATTGCCATTCCTTGGCACCAAATTTCCTGTAGATTTCTTCCATGATTTTGTTGTTGATGAAGTGTTGGAAGCTGGCTGGTGAGTTGGACATCCCAAAGAACATAACTTTGGGCTTGAATAGTCCTCTCCTTGTCTTGAATGTGCCTTTCCACTTGTCATCTTCACAGATTCAGATGTTGTTGTAGCCCCATCGGATGTCAAACTTGCTGAAGACCTCCATTCCTTGCAGATCTTTGATGCATTGTGCAAGGTTTGGTAGTGGAGTGACATCTTTTCTTGTAATGGCATTGAGGGGGCAATAGTCGATGATGTATCTCTTCTCTTTCAAGTCCTTTTTAGGGACCATGAAAGTTGAGAATCCATAGGGTGAGTTGGACAGTACAATGTATCCTTTGGCCAGGTTTTTGTCTAGGAATTTGTCTTCTGCTTCTTGTTCTCCCTTTGATAGGGGATAGACTTTGCAGTTGAAGCTGGCAGGTGCATTTTCCAGTAGTTCAATTTTGTGATCTCCTTCTCCTTGGCCAGGAGGGAATGTGTTTGCTTCTTCATCTGAAAATAAGGCTGTGTGATGTTTGAATTCCTCAGGAAGGGTGACTTCCTGTTTACTGTGTTCTTCTGTGTAACAGTGGGCCATTTCAATGGCTGTGTTTGTTCATTTGACCTCCACCAGGCCTTCCTGTGTTTCCACAGGAGTTACTCCCGACTGTGGGGTTTCTGCAGTGATCCATGATATTTTGATTTGTTCACATGTTTCTTTGATCTATTCTTTTGCATGTTTCATGATATCATGTCTGATGGTTTTGACTTTGACTTGGGGTCCTTTGAGCTGGTTATTTGTCCAATCGACATCTGGGTTGAATCCTCGGAACCAAGGGTATCCTAAGATGAAGTCGTCTTTTCCTATGTTAGTAACATAGAATTGTTGCCTAAGTTTCTTCTGTCCTTGTTTGACAAGAAGGTTGCAATAGTGGGTGATTTCTCCATTTTTGTTCATGGAGCCATCGACTGTGTAGACTGGTTTGGGAAAGGGGAGTTTCTTGGTTCCTAGTCTGAGTCTTGTTACTGCTTGGTTATTGACAAAGTTTTCCATTGCTCCTAAGTCAAGCAATGCTGATTGTTCTGCCTGTCCTCGATAGTGGGATAACGTGAATGGAATTCACAAGAAATTCTTCTGGCTAATGTACACACTATTGAGGCTGAGGGTCCTAACTATGGTGACTAGTTTGGACCCATCAGAAAACCCATTGGCAAGATCTTTTCAATGATAGATAGCTTGAGGTCAGGGTTGATGGTGTTGATGCTATCTTTCAAGAAGTTGGCCATATTGTCTGCGGTTATATTGAAGGTTATTTCAGGTGGCTTGGTAACTCCTGTGTCGGTTACAGCAGCTCTTCCAGTGTTTTGATTCTGGTCTACTAGTTTCTTGTGACAGTCTTTGGCATGATGTCCACTTTTGGTGCAATAAAAGCATTTGTTTGCTGCCATGTATTTGCTTTTCTAAGCGTCAGATAGGTCTGGTTCTCACATGTTTATGGTGTTAACATCCATGTAGTCTCCACCTTGAGAGGTGGTGAGGTGTCCTCTGTTTCTGTTGCTTTGTCCTCTTCTGTGGTTGGTTTGGTATCTGCGATTAGTCTGGTATCCGCGATTCCCTTGATTGTATGGGTGCAGCGGTCCTCTTCCATTTTGGGGAATGAGGTTGAGGGCTCTGTAAAGTCCCTTGCATCTGGTGTTGTTTTGTTTTCTGAATTCTTGGCTGTGAAGCCATTTGAGATGGCAGGTGTGGGCTGCTTCTTCCCAGGGTTTGAATATGTCCCATGGGTTCTGTGGGTTATATCCTTGACTGGCGATTATTGCTTGGACAAGTGCTGGTTTGAGACCTTTCTTGAATAGGTAGATGGTTCCGTGATCATCAAGCAAGACTCCAGCTGCTACAGCAAGTTGTTTGAACTTGGATATGAAGACATCAAGGCTTTCTTTTTGTCTGAGAGCTGTGAGCTTGTTGAATGCTTC
>Ga0307512_10007292_pt1 | contig 10995 bp, 11 predicted proteins | sample 14_EM_MG_FD_200267 | JGI IMG/M metagenome (GOLD analysis project Ga0307512, IMG submission 200267) | Populus trichocarpa ectomycorrhiza microbial communities from riparian zone in the Pacific Northwest, United States - 14_EM | ecosystem: Host-associated > Plants > Roots > Unclassified | place... | reverse complement strand
CGGATCAGCTTCGCGCCAGTGGCCTCGATGCGCCGAGCCTTGGCGGCCGGGACCGACTCCGGTGTGTACACGGTCGCCGGCAGATCAAGCAGCGCGGCGGCCGTAGCCACCGCCAGCCCGTGATTGCCACCCGACGCCGTGACCACACGCTCTGGCCGTTCCTCGGCGCCGAGCAGGGCGTTCAACGCCCCTCGCACCTTGAACGACCCGGTCAGCTGGAGCTGCTCCAGCTTCAGCACCACCGCCCGCCCCTCGATCTCGACACGCATGACCGGCGTGTGGCGTACGTACGGTCCAATGCGTTCGGCAGCGGCAGCCACATCTGACAGCATGAATCCACCGTAGCCGAGCGAGGAGCCCAAGAAGTTGATCTCTGTCGTGGCGTTCGGGTTCGCCTGGTGGCTTGGCCTGTACCTGCTCGCACGCGACGCCGCCAAGCCGACGCTGCGCCGTGCCGGCATCGGCCTCCTCGGCTACGCGCTGGCGCTCGCGACCGCCGACCTCAGGACCGGCCCACCGCTGCTCGCCGCCGTGCACGCGGTGTTCCTGTCGCTGCCGTCCGTGATGTGGACCGGTGTGGTCGTCGCGCTGGTGCCCCGCCGCCTGATGACCGATGCGGTGTGGCGGTGGGGGCTGCTGCCGGCCACGCTGGTGCTCGCCGCCGCCAGCCCGTTCATCGGCGCGTGGAGCGCCACGGTGGTGGTACTGCCGCTGTTCTCGGCGTTCGGCCTGTTGACGCGCCGCGAGACCGCGAACCGGCTCGGTCGCTCCACGACCCTTGCCGTCCTGTTGATGTGGGGACTCGCGGTCTCGCTGATGGTGGTGAGTCTCAGCACCGGCGACGGGCCGCGCACGGTGCTTCTCCCCGCCATCAGCGTCGACCTGGTGCTGCTGGGCGGCTGTGTCGCGGTGCTCGACGCGTTCGACGAGGGCGAGGCGATCCGCCGCGACATGCTGTGGTCGCTGCTCGTCGCGGGTGGCACGGCGGTGCTGTTCGGCAGCCAGGTGGCGCTGGCGGCGTGGCTCGTCGACCGGCCGCTGGAGCCGCTGGCGTACGGGGTGGTCGGCGCCGCGATCGCCGTGCAGGTCCTGGCGCGGCCGATCAACGCGCTGGCCGACCGGTTCGCGTTCCGTGACGCGCCTGCGCTGCGGCAGGAGCGGACCGAGCTGCGTGAGGTGGCCGCCGCCCTGCCACGACGTGCGGAGGTCCCGCTGGCGGAGTTCGACGACGCCGAGTTCGTCCGCCTCACCCGGCGGGCGCTGTCGCACTACGGCGACCTCGGCAAGCTCGCGTCCAGCCCGCTGACCGCGTTGCCGGTGGTCACCGCGCGGCTCGCGGACCGTGACGCGCCGTTGGCCCGCGCGACCGAGCTGAAGGCGGTGCTGCTGGAGACGATCACGCGGCTCAAGCCGGCGGACGGCGAGTTCGGCACGTCCGAGGAGTGGCGGCACTACAACGCGCTGTACTTCTACTACGTCGTGGGCGTGCGGCCCTACAGCGTGCGGACGAAGCTGACCGGGCTCGACCCGGTGGCCCGGCGCGCGCTCGCGTGGTTCGTGGACCAGGTGCCAGAGCGGACCCTGCACAACTGGCAGGCGGCAGCGGCGCGGATCGTGGCGACGGAACTGCGTCTGACCAGCACTTGGCAGTAGTTGGCAGGCTTTGGCGTGGCATTGGCAGTGCGGGCCGGGCGACCTTCGGTGGCGTAACCCACAGAAGGAGATCCACACATGACCACCCATGTCCTGCTGCGTGAGTCCATCAAGTTCGACGGTTTCATGACGCTCCCGAGCGGCGTGCTCGTCGCCGCGCTGGCCGGTGTGCTGGCCGACCCGCTCGGCATCCCCACGGGGGTGCTGATCGGCGCGGGCCTGTTCTTCGTCGCGTGGGGCGCCGGGGTGCTGTTCCTCGGCATGCGTCCCACCATCGACCGCCGCGCGGCCATCGCGGTCGGGGTCGTGAACGTGGTGTGCGCGGTCGACGGCGTCGCGGTCGCGGTCGTCGCCGACCTGACCACGCTCGGCGCGATCGCGTTGCTCGCGCTGTCGGCGGCGGTCGCGGGGATCGGCGCACTGCAGCTGTTCGCGGCACGCCGCTAGATTGGCCCGGTGCCAGCACAGTTTCCGACCGCCGCCGCGACCGCCATCGGTTCCATGCCAGGAACCGACCCGGTCGAGGCGGCGGCCGTCGTCGTCGGTGAGTTGCCCGACCTGCCCCACCTGCCGGAGCTGCCGAAGCGCGGCCTCGGCGCCGACCTCGTCGGCCGCACCGCCGCCTTGCTGGTCGACCTCGCGGTGGAGGTGGTGCCGTCGGCGTACCGGGTGACCGCCAGGCCGGGCGGCGACCACCGCACGGCCGTCGACCACCTGCGCCGCGACCTCGACGCGTTCGAGGAGGCACTGGAGAACGCCACGCCGTCGCTGGTGAAGGTGCAGCTGGCGGGGCCGTGGACGCTGACGTCGGAGGTCGAGCTGCCTCGTGGCCATCGGGTCATGACCGACCAGGGTGCGCTGCGGGACTTCGTCGAGTCGCTGTCCGAGGGCCTGACCCGGCACGTCGCGGAGGTGCGCAAGCGGACGGGCGCCGACGTGATCGTCCAGCTCGACGAGCCGTCGTTGCCGGCCGTGCTCGCTGGTGCTCTGCCGACCCCGTCCGGCCTGAGCATGGTCCCGGCGGTGGCGGACCCGGACGCCCGCGACATCCTCGCCAGCGTGATCGACGCGGCCCGCACGGCGACGGGCCAGCCGGTGATCGTCCACTGCTGCGCGCCCCGCCCACCGGTCGCGCTGTTCCGCGCCGCGGGCGCCGACGCGATAGCCCTGGACGCGACCCTGCTGGACGGCACCCCGGCCGTGTTCACCGACCACCTGGGTGAAGCCTGGGACGATGGGTGCGTGCTCCTCCTCGGCCTGGTCCCGAGCACCGCCCCCCGCCGGCCGTTGTCCCTGCACGACGCGGCCCGCCCGGCACTCGAACTGGTCGACCGGCTGGGTTTCCCCCGCTCGATACTGGCCGACCGTGCCGTCCCGACCCCAACCTGCGGCCTGGCGGGCGCGACGATGTCCTGGACCCGGCGTGCACTGGAACTGTCGCGCGAACTGGGCAAGGGCTTCGTGGAACCGCCGGAGTCCTGGTGACTCAGTCGAGGTTCGGCCTGTTGTCGAAGACCTCGAGGATGGCGTCGTGCATGGGGTGCGGCAACCGCACCTTGAGACACACCGGGGAGACGAGCCCGCGGGCTCTGTGCTCGATTCGCAGGATGTTGCCCGGGTCGTAGTAGAGCTCGACCAGGTACGTGGCCATGATCGTCCGCACGCGGCTGAACGGTGCCCGCACGACGATCCGGTCGGCGTAGACCCGGACACGGAATCCCCTGACCGTGAGTCTGCCGACCCGCCCGCGAAAGGTGCCCGACTCCATCAGCGGCCCGGTGAGCGGGGGCGGCGGGTCGGCAGGTGAGGTGAAACGCGGTGCGGACGAGGCCGCGGTGATGGCGGCGGTAACCGGGGCGGGCACCCCCAACAGGCTGAGCAGCACGCTGACCGGTTTGAGCACGCGTCGGCGCCACACACTGGATGTCACAACCGATCTATCGCCGGCGGGGCAGGTGGCGTCACGCACGACACGTCACCACCGACGATCAGCGCCAGGGCCGCCGGATACGCACTTCCCTGGTACCAGCGGGAAAGTATGTATGTATCCAGCGGCCCACCCCCGTTATCGCCGTTTGAACGTCAGCGCCACCAGGAACGTCAGCAGCACGATCCCCGCCGAGACGGTGAACGCGGACGTTGCGCCCGTGACTATCGTGTCGGTCCCGGTCGTGCCGCGGGAGGCGGTGCCGGCCACCGTCACCAGGATCGCCAGGCCGAGTGTGGAGCCGATCTGTTGCATCGTCTGCAGCGCTCCGCCTGCGGCGCCCGCGTCCTCCGGGGCCACCGAGCCCATGATCAGGATGTTCAGTGGGGAGAACGCCAATCCGCCGCCGATGCCCATCAGCACCATCGGGCCGAAGATCGCCGAGAAGTACGTCGAGTCGGCGGACAGGCCGGACATCCACCACAGGCCGGCCGCGATCATCAGCGACCCGACCAGCGCCACCGGCTTCGGGCCGATGGTCGGCAGCAGCCTGGGTACCACGCGGGACATGGCGAAGATGCCCACCGCCATCGGCAGGAACGCGAAGCCCGTGGTCAGGGCTCGGTAGTGGCTGACCTCCTGCAGGAACTGCGTCATGAAGAAGAACGCCGACATCATCGACAGCGGGCCGAGGAAGAAGTTCGCGTAGCCGGCGGCTCGGTTGCGGTCGGCGAACAGTCGTAGCGGCAGCATCGGGTGCGCGACCCTGGTCTGGGACACCACGAACGCCACGACCAGGACCGCGCCGAGCACGAGTGGCCACAGCGCGGACGACGCGCCCCAGCCGTTCTCGGCCACCTGGATGAACCCGTACACGAGCGACCCGACCCCGACGGTGGCCAGCGACGCGCCGACCAGGTCGAGCCGGGCGGGATGCCGGGGCGGCTCCACGATGTGCCGCGAGCCGAACACCAGGACCGCGAGTCCCAGCGGCACGTTGATGAACATGACCGACCGCCACGTCAGCCACTCGGTCAGGAACCCGCCGAGGATCAGGCCCACGGCGAACCCGGAGCTGGCCATCGCGGAGAACAGGGCCAGTGCTCGCACCCTGGCCTGAGGTTCGGTGACAGTGCTGGTGACCAGCGCGATCGTGCTCGGCCCCGCCATGGCGGCGCCGATCCCCTGCACGATCCTGGACGCGATCAGCAGCCAGGCCGAGTCGGCCAGTCCGCCGGCGAGGGACGCGGCGATGAACACCGCGACACCGGTGAGGAACACCCGCCGGCGGCCGAACAGGTCGCCCAACCGGCCGCCGAGCAGCAGCAAACCGCCGAACACCAGTGTGTAAGCGTTCATCACCCATGACAGGTTGGCCGCGGTGAAGCCCAGGTCGGTGCGGATGCGGGGGAGGGCCACGTTCATCACGGTCGCGTCGAGCATGAGCATGAGCTGGCACGTGAGGATCAGTGCCAGTGCGACGCCTGGCCTGGCCACGACGGGCCTGGTAGGCGTCTGAGTCTGGACAGACAAGACATACCCCTAAGTGGAGACATTCTCCGTTTGGACTTCGCTATCATATGGAGAGCATCTCCGGATGCGCAATACTAACCGGAGAAACTCTCCGGATGGAAGGGGTGCACCGATGCGCGCCGATGCCCGCCGCAACTACGAGCGGATCGTGGCGACCGCACGCGAGGTGTTCTTCGAGCAGGGCGTCGACGCGCCGCTCGACGACGTCGTCAAGAAAGCCGGCATCGGCGCGGGCACGCTCTACCGCCACTTCCCGACTCGCGAGGTGCTCACCGAGGCCGTCTACCGCCAGGAGATCGAGGAGATCGCGGAGATCGCCCACCAGGTCGGCAAGGAACTGCCGCCCGCGGAGGCCATCCGTGAGTGGTTCCGCGCGTTGATCCGGTTCCACATCGAGCGATCCGGGCTGACCTCGGCGCTGAAGGCCGCGATCGACGAGGAGTCGGAAACCTTCCGGTACTGCAAGACCGTGTTGAAGGACGCGGCATGGTCACTGCTCGAGCCGGCCCAGCTCGCCGGCGTGGTGCGCGCCGACCTGGAGGCGATCGACCTGATGCGGCTGTCACACGGCATCGGCGCGAGCGCCAAGAACGCCGACGAGGCCAGCAGGGAGCGCATGCTGTCCGTCCTGCTGGACGGGTTGAAGCCGTGAAGCTCTTTCGTCGCAAGGAGAAGCTGGCGCTGGACCGGCCGGATCCCGCCGCGCTGGCCAAGCGGTTCTGGCAGGGCTGGTACGACCTGCTGCCCGAGGTGTCCTCCGCGCTCGGCGACCGTGAGCCGCAGCGGGTGGAGAACCAGCTGTGCGACCTCGTCGCCGCACTGCACCCCGAGCTGCACTTCTCGCTCGACCGCGGCCAGCGTGCCATCTACGCCCTGGTGGTCAGCGGTCAGGAGGACCCTCGGCTGCGCCCGTTCACCGACGCGTGGCGCGCGGCGGCGCCGGCCGAGGACGCGATCTGGGAGTACCACGACTCGGTCCCGCCCGTGCCCGACCCGACGCTGGTGACGGTGAACCTGGGCGCGCACCGGATTCCCCTCGCGGACGTCCGCGTGGTCGCCCAGGTCGACGGGGACGTCGTCGATGTCGCGGTCTACCACCCGGAGATGGCGTCGCTGGAGCCGGCGTCCCGGGACGCGATGACCTACCTGCCACTGGACGCGGCGCTGGGCGAACGCCTCGCGGCCGAGCGGCTGCGCCGCGTGGAGACCGCCGCCACCGAGCCGGCCGACACGATCGGGTTGATGGAGCTGCGAACCCTCGTCCAGGACTTGGCGAGGGCGGAAAATGTCGGTGGTAGTGACTAGTCTGCCTCTGTGACCAGCGAAGACCATGAAGTGGCCAATGTTGCGGTAGAGGGTGTCGAGGACGTGCCGTCCGATGTGCGGGAGCGGCACGCCACGCTGTCCGAGGAGATCAACGGGCACCGGTTCCGCTACTACGTGCTCGACTCGCCGACGATCTCCGACGGTGAGTTCGACGCGTTGTGGCACGAGTTGCTCGCCATCGAGGAGGCCCATCCGGGGCTGGTCACGCCGGAGTCGCCGAGCCAGCAGGTCGGCGGCACGTTCTCCACGGAGTTCACGGCGGTCGACCACCTGGAGCGGATGCTCAGCCTGGACAACACCTTCGACGCCGACGAGCTCGGCGCGTGGGTGGACCGGGTGGAGAAGGAACTGGGGCCCACGGACTACATCTGCGAGCTGAAGATCGACGGCCTCGCGCTCAACCTGTTGTACGAGAACGGTCGGCTGGTCCGGGGGCTGACGCGGGGCGACGGCCGCACGGGCGAGGACGTCACGCTGAACGTCCGCACGCTGCAGGACGTGCCGCTGCGGCTCACCGGCACCGACGAGTTCCCGGTGCCGAAGCTCGTCGAGGTGCGCGGCGAGGTGTACTTCCGGCTGGCGGACTTCGCCGAGCTGAACGCGAAGCTCGTCGAGGCGGGCAAGCCGGCCTTCGCCAACCCGCGCAACACGGCCGCGGGTTCGTTGCGGCAGAAGGATCCCAAGGTCACCGCGAGCCGCAGGCTCAAGCTGATCTGCCACGGTCTCGGCAAGCGCGATGGCTTCGAGCCGGCGCGGCAGTCCGAGGCGTACGCGGCGCTGAAGGCGTGGGGCCTGCCGGTGTCGTCCCACACCAAGGTCGTGTCCACGCGCGAGGAGCTGTTCGAGCGGATCGAGTACTGGCACGAGCACCGCCACGACGTCGAGCACGAGATCGACGGCATCGTGGTCAAGGTCGACGAGGTCGCGAAGCAGCGCAGGCTCGGCACCACGTCACGGGCGCCGCGCTGGGCCATCGCGTACAAGTACCCGCCGGAGGAGGTCACGACCCGCCTGCTGGACATCCAGGTCGACGTTGGCCGCACGGGCCGGGTGACGCCGTACGCGGTGATGGAGCCGGTGAAGGTGGCCGGCTCGACGGTCGCGACGGCCACGCTGCACAACGCGAGCGAGGTCAAGCGCAAGGGCGTGCTGATCGGCGACCGCGTGGTGCTCCGCAAGGCGGGCGACGTCATTCCCGAGGTGCTCGGCCCGGTCATGGATGCCCGCCCGGCCGACGCTCGCGAGTGGACGATGCCGCTCTTCTGTCCTTCGTGCGGCACGAGGCTGGCGTACGAGAAGGAGGGCGACGCCGACATCCGCTGCCCGAACGCGTACGACTGCCGTGGCCAGCGCACGGAGCGGCTGAGCTACCTCGCGAGCCGCAAGGCGCTGGACATCGAGGTGCTGGGTTTCGAGGCGGCGGCCGCGCTCATCGACTCGGGCGTGCTCCACGACGAGGGCGACCTGTTCGGCCTCGACGAGTCGACGCTGCTCGAGGTGGAGCTGTTCCGCACCAAGGCGGGCACGTTGTCGGCCAACGGCCAGAAGCTGTTGCAGAACCTCGAAACGGTCAAGGAACGTCCACTGTGGAGGATCATCGTCGCGCTGTCGATCCGGCACGTCGGCCCGATCGCCGCGCGGGCGTTGGCGCTGGAGTTCGGCTCACTGCCCAGGATCATGGCGGCGTCGGAGGAGGAGCTGGCGCAGGCGGAGGGCGTCGGCCCGACGATCGTGACCGCGGTCCAGGAGTGGTTCGAGACGCCATGGCGCCGCGAGATCGTCGAGAAGTGGCAGCGCGCCGGCGTGCGGATGGAGGAAGAACGCGACGACTCGATCCCGCGCAACCTCGAGGGCATGTCCATCGTGGTCACGGGCAGCCTGCAGACGTTCTCCCGCGACGAGGCCAAGGAAGCGATCATGGCCCGCGGCGGCAAGGCGTCCGGCGCGGTGTCGAAGAAGACGGCGTTCGTGGTGGTGGGCGACGCGCCAGGCTCGAAGTACGAGAAGGCCGTACAGCTCAAGGTCCCGGTCCTGGACGAGGACGGCTTCCGCGTGCTGCTGGAACAAGGGCCGGACGAGGCTCGCGAGGCAGCACAGATCGGCGAAGAGCCCACTGAGGACGGTGACGAGTGAGCGACGTGATGATCCGCCGCGCCCGCGAGGAGGAGTTACCGGCGGTCGGCCGGCTGACGTTCGAGGCGTACCGGGCGGACGGCCACCTGGCGGGCCGCGAGGACGGCTACTACGCGGGACAGCTGGCCAACGCCCGCCCCCGCTACGAGGAAGCGGAGCTGCTGGTCGCGGTCGACGACGCGGGCACGCTGCTCGGCACGGTCACCATCGCCCGGTCCGGCTCGTCGTGGCGGGAGATCGGCCGCCCGGACGAGCTGGAGTTCCGCATGCTGGCCGTCTCCCCGACCGCCCGAGGCAGGGGAGTGGGCGAGGCGATGACCCGTCGCGTGCTGGACCGCGCGACGGAGCTGGGCCTCGCCGCGGTCGTGCTGAGCAGCTCAGCGGACATGCGCGCGGCCCACCGCCTGTACGAACGCCTCGGCTTCCGCCGGACCCCGGACCTCGACTGGTCCCCGGAACCGACCATCTCCCTGATCACCTACCGCCTGGATCTCTGACCCGCGTTGCCGGACAACGCACGCCATGCCTGTCAGCCCGTGCGGAGGGCGTCCGTGGGGGAAAGGCGGGCGGCGCGGAGTGCCGGATAGATGCCGGCGACCAGCCCAACCAGCAGCGAACCACCCAATGCCGCCAGCAGGGGCAGTGGCGGGAGCACGAGCAGGTCGCCCGCCGCGGTCGTGTAGACCACCGTGGTGGCCACGCCGGCGAGTGCTCCCGTCATCGCGCCCAGCACGCACAGCAGCGTCGCCTCGATGAGGAACAGCGACGCGACCGCCAGGCGGGTGGCGCCGAGCGCGCGGCGGATCCCGATCTCCCCTCGGCGCTCCAGCACCGACACGACCATCACGTTGGCCACCCCGACACCACCGACCAGCAGCGCCACCGCGCCGAGCCCGAAGGCCAGGCCGAGGAGGGCACTCCGGGTGGTGACCCGCGCGGCCAGCAGGTCCGACGGCCGCCCGACGGTCACCGTGCCCGGCTCCATCGGGTTGGCGGTGGCCGCCAGCCTGCCCCACACCGTCGTGACCTGGTCCGGCTCGGCACGCAGGTAGATCCGGCTCGGCTCGTCCCTGAAGTCGAACGCGTCGCGCGCCAGCGGAGCCCCCACCAACGCTGCCGTGTCCAGCTCGGGTGCGAGCGGCGCCGGCGCGAGGACGCCGACCACCACCGCGTACAACCCGCCCTGCCCACCCAGGTAGACCTGCGACCCGATCCGGGTGATCCCGAGCGCGCGAGCCGCCGCCGAGCCCAGCACCACGACCGGGTACCGCGCGGTGGCCGCGTCGAGGAACCGGCCGGCCGCGACGGTCAGGTCCAGCGTGCCGACGAGCGCCGGATCGGCGGCCATCAGCGCGAGACCGTTGGTGTCCACCTCCGGGATGGCCGACGTCCTACGCACGGCCGCGTCGGGCAGCTGCGCCACCGCGGCCGCTCGCTCCACCCCGTCGATGCGTCGCACCATGCCCAGCGCGGGCGCCGGCAGCGGCACCGGCGCCCCGTTCATGGTCTGCCCGGTCGCGACCGTGAGCAGGTTGCCGTCGCGCCCCAGCTCGGCGAGCAGACTCGCCTGGGTCGACGCCGGGATGGCCACCACGGCGACGACCGCCGCCGCACCGATCGCGATCCCCAACGCGCACAACGCGGACCGGAGCTTGCGGTGCCGCAACCCGACCAACGCCTCGCGAAACATGTCTCTGCGTCTCATCCCACCACCTCTGAGTCGGCGACGACTACGCCGTCGCGCAGCTCGACGCGCCGGGACGTGGCCGAGGCGACGTCCCGGTCGTGCGTGACGATCACGACCGTCGTGCCGCCTGCGTTGAGCCGCAGCAGCACGTCCAGCACCTCCGCACCCGTCGCGGAGTCGAGGTTGCCGGTCGGCTCGTCGGCCAGGATCGCGGCAGGCCTGCCGACGACCGCGCGGGCGATGGCCACCCGCTGCCGCTCGCCGCCGGACAGTTCGTCTGGCCGGTGCGTGAGCCGGTGCCCCAGGCCGACCGACGTGAGCGCCTCCACCGCGGCCGCGCGCCGCCTGGCCGCGGGAATTCCCCGGTACACCAACGCGTGTGCCACGTTGGCCACGATGTCCACATAGGACAGCAAGAAGAACTGCTGGAACACGAACCCGAGGTGCGCGGCTCGCAGGCGGGCGACCGCGGCGTCGGAGAGCCCGGCGACGTCCTGGCCGGCCAGCCACACCGAGCCGGTGGTCGGCCGCTCCAGCGTGCCGGCGATGTGCAGGAGGGTGGACTTGCCGGACCCGGACGCCCCGACGATCGACACCAGCTCGCCGGCGTCCACGCGCAGGTCCACCGTGCGCAACGCGGTGGCGCCGGCGAACTCCTTGGACACGCCCCGCAGTTCGATGGCCGTGGTCATGAGGCGGGCACCTCCACCGTGTCGCCCTCGGCGATCCCGTCCCC
>Ga0307512_10007291_pt1 | contig 10995 bp, 8 predicted proteins | sample 14_EM_MG_FD_200267 | JGI IMG/M metagenome (GOLD analysis project Ga0307512, IMG submission 200267) | Populus trichocarpa ectomycorrhiza microbial communities from riparian zone in the Pacific Northwest, United States - 14_EM | ecosystem: Host-associated > Plants > Roots > Unclassified | place... | reverse complement strand
CACCCCGAGCCGATGCGCCATGACACGCGTCGCCAGGGTGAGCGCGGGGGAGACCAGGCCGAGCTGGCCGAACCGCTCCGGCTCGTCCAGCGACGGCGGCGCCGGAGTCGGCGGGTCAAACACGGTGACCGGGGCGTCCCGCAGCACCCGCTCCCAGTGGCCGAGCGCGGCCTCCGAGCGACGCAGGCCTGCCGACGCCGCCTCGGCCTCCGCCCGGTCGAGCATCTGCCGCTCGACCGGCGGGAGCCCGGACAGAGTGGTGCGGCCGCTCAGCAGTTCCCTCAGCTCGCCGGTGAGCAGTTCCAGGCCGGAAAAGTCCATTGTGACGTGTGAGACGACGATCAGCAGATACCGGGGCGTGCCCTCGTGCTCCAGAACCGCAGCCCGCAGCGGCGGCTCCTCGGACAGCTCGAATCGCCGGGCCCGCAGACACCCCTGCAACCAGTCGGCGGCCTCGTCCACTCCGGCGTCGCTCGTCCGGTAGACCCGCAGCACAAGCTCGTCAGCGGCGGAGACCTCCTGGTACGGGTTGCCGTCGACGTCGGTCGGGTAGCGGGTGCGCAGGCTCTCGTGCCGGGCCACCACGCCGGCGAGCAGGCCGGTGACGTCGGACAGCTCCCGGCCGGTCGGGACGGCCAGCCTCCGGGCCGCGTTGAAGTAGTGGTCGTGCGGCTCCATCCACTTCGTGTCGTTCCACTGCACGCGCTGCGCCCACGTCAGCGGCGCACGGCCGGAGCGCCGTCCGGCGACGGGCACACGTACTTCCCGCACTCGGGTCGCGGGCGCGCCCGTCACCGCCGCTCCCGCAGAGACTCCACAACCGTCCACAGGGAGCTGGGGGTTGCGAAGTTCTCGGGTGTGAGCATCTCGTCGGGGATGGCCACCTCGAACGCCTCCTCCAGGCTGACCAGGAGCTGCACCGACGCCAGCGAGTCCAGGCCGAGCCCGGACAGCGCCGCGTCGGGGCTCAGCGTGTGGTCTGCGTTCAGCAACGGCAGGTGCTCCCTCAGCACCTTCTCGAACTGTGGGTCCCACCCGGTTTGCACGATGTGTCTCCGCTCTGCTTGTCAGAAGTGTGGCGTCGGCGCGGGTTGCGGTGCGCTGCCGATGAGGCCGACCGCGCGGTCCGCGAGGCAGAGGGTGCCCGTGGCGGTCAGCAGCCGGTCGTTGGAGTAGTTCAGGGCCGCCGAGCGCAGGTCGCGCAGATGACGCTCCAGCGGCACGGGGGAGTCGGTCCGGTAGCCGAGACCCAGCCCGGCCAGGGCCACGCACTGGTCGGCCGCTCGGTACGTTAGCTCCGACGCCAGCACTTTCAGGGTGTTGAGGTGGATCTGCACCGACGAGCCTGTCAGGTCGTCGCCCTCGGCGCGGCGGTGCGAGACCTCCCCGACGCACTGGCGCAGATAGGCGCTGACGGTCTCAAGGTCGATACGGATTCGGGCGAGCCGCTCGGCCACCAGGTCCGACTTGAGGTCGATGGACGAGGGGCGCCTGGGCGAGCGGAACACCGTGAGCAGCTCGGACAGCGCCTGCCGGGCCGCGCCCAGCCAGCAGGCCGCCCAGCCGATGTGTCCGAGCGGGATGAAGGCGCCGACGGCGACGCGGGAGAAGGCTCCCCGTTCGCCGACAATGCTGTAGGAGGGCACCGTGCCCTTCAGCCGCAGGGCGACACTGTGCGTGCCACGCATGCCCAGCGGGTTCCAGTCGCCGCTAACCTCCACGTCCAGCCGGTCGCGGTCCGCGTAGACGAGAGTGACCGCGCGCGCCGCGGCGTCGGGCGCGTCGCGCATGGTCAGCAGGAAGCCGTCGGCCACGGCGCCGCCGGTGACGATGGGCGCGTCACGCTCCACCAGCAGGCCGTCCCCGTCCTCCCGCAGCGGCGCCGCGCTGGTCAGCAGATGGCCGCCAGTCTGCTTTTCGGACGTGATGGAGCCGAGATACACGGTCCCGGCGGCGATCCGGGGTAGCAGCTCCTCTCGCAGTTGCTCCGTGCCGAACCGCACCACCGCGTCGGTCTGCTGGCAGTGCATCGACCAGATCATCGCGCTGGACAGACAGCCCGAGGCAAGGATCTGCGCGATCTCTGCCAGCTCGGCCAGGCCGCCACCGAGGCCGCCATAACGGGCCGGGACAAGCAAGCCCATCAGGCCGCTGCCGCGCAGCGCCGCCAACGACTCGGAGGGGAAGCGGGCTTCGGCATCCACCTGGCGGGCGTGCCTCGCCAGTACGGGTAGCACCGCGCGGGCCCGCTCTACCGCGTCCACCGGCCGTGCCCGTAACCCCCCGACGGGCCCGCGCCGCAGGTCGAGGCGGGTCGCGGACACCACGTCACCGGCGCGCAGGGCGACCTCGCCGGGGGCGGCGCGGGACAGGAAGCCGATGAGGCTGGCGCTCAGCCCGTACGCACCGGTGTTGGGGATGGCGAGGAGATCGTTGGGTGAGGGGAGGAGCATCGCGGTGTCGTGCGTCAGGGTGTCGCTGGGCGTGCACAGCGGTCCGACGAGCGCGACCCGCCGCTCCTCCCGGCCGTTCCGGGGCTGTCCGGAACCGGCGGGCACCGCCTGGGCCCGTACGGGCGGCAGCCTGCGCAACCCGGCCAGCCCGCCGAGCGTGTTCACCCCAGCGTCCAGCACGACGAAGGTGCGGCCCTTGCTCTCTTTCACATCGGTCACCGTGGTCAGCAACTGGCCGCAGGCGCCGCTGAGGTGGCGGCCCGACTCGAACGCGACCTCCACGTCGCCGTCCCGCCAGTCGGCGAAGTGTTCGTCCAGCCCGCCCTCCAACGCCTCCCGCAGCCTCGGGTAGAGGGGCCTGCCGCCCGGGACGGCGTACGGGTGGGCGAAGCCGCCGCCCAGGTCGAGGACACGTACGGGCAAGCCGTGTTTGTCGCGCAGCAGGGCGGCCGTGCGTACGTTGGTGAGGAGCTCCTGGATCAGGCTGTCCTCGTCGCCAGCGTTGGTCACGGCGAACATGTGGAGACCGACGGGCTCCACATGGCCCTCGGCCAGGATCCCGGCGACTGCCGGGGCCCACTCGTCCACTGCGTCCAGGTCCAGCCCGAACTGGGAGGCGGTGCCCGTCATCCGCAGTCCGGCCGTGCCCTCGCCGGAGCCGCCGTTGATACGCAGCAGACAGCGCGCGGTCACCGCGTGCCCCCGCGCGGCCCGCGCGATGCGCCGCAGGTCGGTCACCGACTCCGCAGAGAAGAAGGCAACTCCGCGCTCCAGGGCGTCGGCCAGCTCCGCGTCCGTCTTGCCCGGCCCCGTGTAGAGGCACGTTCCGGGCTCGTGCCCGGCGAGCAGAGCGGACTCCAGCTCACCCCCCGAGCTGATCTCGGCGCGGCAGCCCGCGACCCGCAAGGCCCGCACGACCTCCGGGTGTGGGTTGGCCTTCAGCGAGTAGAACAGAGTCGCGCCGGCCGGGAGTTGGGCGCGCAGTGCGGCGGCGGCCCCGTCGGCTTCGTCCAGGTCGTAGATGTACAGCGGGCTGCCATACTGCTCGACCAGCGTGGTGGGGGTCATCACTGCAGCTTCCTCACGATCTCCGCCAGTCTTCTCCGGTCGGTCTTCTGGTTGGGGGTGAGCGGTAGCCGCTCCAGCAGTACGCAGCGATCGGGCAGTTTCGCCGACTCCAGCCGCTCCACGAGCCCCTGGACGAGCGGCTCCGTCGAGGGCAGGTCGGCGACGGCGCACAGCACCAGCGCCGCCGGGTCTTGCAGGGGCACGGCCGCCGCCGCCCGTACGCCCGGGACGTCCAAGGCCGCCGCCTCGATCTCCAGCAGGCTGACCCGGGTACCCCGGTGCTTGACGATGTCGTCCTGACGACCGGAGAAGTACAGGTGGCCGTCCTCGTCCATGTACCCGAAGTCGCCGGTGTGCAGGGCCACTTCACCGGTTCGCTCGTCTCTGCGGAAGCGGCGCACGGTCAGCTCCGGCGCGCCCCAGTAACCGCTCATGACATGCGGGCCGCGTACGACGAACTCGCCGTGCGCACCCGGCGGGAGCAGCGTGCCGTCCTCCCCGGTCACATCGACGGCGGTGCCGGGGATCGGGGGCCCGACCGAGCCCGGCTTCGCCAGATCGCCGTCGGGTTCCAGGACCGAGACCCTCTTGCACTCGGTGATGCCGAACATGAGCGCGATCCGGGCGCCGGGAAAGCCCGCGCGCAGGTCCCGGCAGTGGGCCTCGGTCAGGGCCGCGCCGGTATTGGTGAACAGCCGGACCCCGGTGGCGGCCGGGTCCCGCCCGGCGAGGTGGGTGAGCAGCTGCGCCAGCGACGGCACCAGCGGCACGACGGTGGCGCCCGTCGCCCGGATCCGCCGCAGCAGGGTCAGATCGCGGCCCACCTCCGCCAGGTGTACGGCAGCGCCGCTGAGCGCGGCGAGAAAGAACTGGTGAAGCCCGTAGTCGAAGGACATCGGCAGGCGCAGGAACACCACGTCGTCCGGGCGGTAGGCCAGCACCTGGTCGATCGCCCGTACGGCGAAGACGATCTGGCGGTGCGGGCATACGACGGCCTTGGGCGTGGAGGTGCTGCCGGACGTGTAGATGAGCAGAGCCGCGTCATGGCCCGTGACGGAGGCGACCCGGCCGCCGTCCGGAGCGGTCGCCCGGATCTCCTCCCGTGCCTCGTCCAGCTCAACGACCGGTGCGGGCGTCGCCTCCCGCAGCGCTCCGGCGGTACGGGCGTCGCCGACCACCAGCGACGGCTCGGCGTCGCGCAGGACGGTGGTGAGGTGGAACGGCTTCATCTGCGGGTTGACCGGCACGAGCACGGCGCCGAGCCGTGACGTGCCGTACAGCAGCGCCACCAGCTCCCTGCAATTGGGCAGCTGGGTGACGACGCGGTCACCACGGCGGATCCCGCGGTCATGCAACCAGGTAGCGGCCCGAAGGCTGGCCTCCCGCAGCTGCGCGTAGGTCCACTGCCCGACGGTATCCGCGACCGCGATCGCACGAGGTCGCCGGTGCGAGGCCCCGTCCAGCAGATCGTGGACGAATTCGGGGCCAGTTGCTGGGGATGGCTCGGAGGCGTCGGACATGTCACCTCCCACAGGTGAATTTCAGAGATTCTGCAGCAACTTCCGCGAGGAATGCTCAGTGAAAGATAGCAACACGCTCCTTGTTCAAGCTGCCTTCAGGAAAAGAGCGTTCAACCGCTCAGAATGGGCCGTTGAACACTGTGTGCGCCGGTATTCCGCCGAGGTGTCATCGGGAATTCACCCGGCGACTCCCGGCGGAGCGGTGGGGAGCATCGTGGAAAGGGCCGCGAACGTGGCCTCGGCGTGTGCGAATTCCTCGTCCTCCATGATATTGCCGAGGAGTACCGTGCTCACTCCGGCGTCGATATAGCGGGACAGATAGCGAGCCACGGACGCATAGTCCCCGACCAGTTGAGGCGCGTAGCCCTTGCCGCTGCGATAGCCGCCCGTCCAGTACACGCCGTCGTACACGTCCCCGTCGGTAGCCAGATGGGCCAGTTTGCGGCTCCAGTCGGACTCGGAGCGGCGGCGCATCGCGGTCCTCACGTGCGCCGCCCGGTCCGTGACGTACCGATTGCGGGCCGCCGCCCACGCCTCGTCGGTGGTCGGGCGGGCGATCAGCTCGACCCGGACGGCGAGTCGGGGGCCGCCCGCGAGCGCGGCGGCGTAGTCCCGGGTGAACCGCTCGACGGGCTCCGGGTGGGTGACCGCGACGTCCGCGACGGTGTGGGCGGTGGCCAGTGCCTGTTCCGACGAGCCGGCGACGAAGACGCGTGGCATCAGCGACGGGTCGAGCGGGGCGTGGGTGCGCAGGCCCGCGTACCGGTAGTGCCTGCCCTCGTGGCGCAGCGGCTCCGCCGAGCCCAGCAGCGCCCGGACCACGGTGATGAACTCCTTCGCGCGTTCGTATCGTTCGTCGTGCCCCAGAGGGTCGCCGGCCTGGGCCAGCTCGGCCGCGGACGCGCCGGTGATCAGGTTCAAGTCGACCCGGCGGCCGTACAGCGCCGTCAGGGAATGGATCATGTGTGCGACCGTGAACGGCGGCGCCGCGAACGGCTGCACGGCGACCAGCGGCACCAGCCGGCCGGTGCGCTCCAGCACAGCCGAGGCGACCTGCCAGGGGTTGAGGTCCCGGTTGTTGTAAAAGGACAACAAGCCGGTGAAACCGCACTTTTCCGCGTTCTTGGCCACGTCTTCGAGCGTGGTGGCATTGTGCGCCTCGCCGGAGCGCGCGGTCGTCGCCGTCGCATAGACATCGAAGGGGTAATTCATCGTTTCCCCACTCTGTTGCTGCTCGGTCGATGGGAATTACACGCTGCGCCGGAAATCCGTGCTCGCCCGCGGTGGCGTGCCCGAGGAGGTCATGGAAGGCGTCGAATAATCGCGTGGCGGGGCCTTGGCGGGGAAACTCGAACATAACAACGTTCCAAAAACGTGTCCAGAAAGCGGAGTTCAGGCAGGTTGAACACGGTGAACGGGGCGCCGTGGAGGTACGTTGATGCGCGCCGAAAATCGTCCTGCCGTGTCTATTCAGGGCTCGTGCAGATCCTGTTCCATCGGTCCGGAACAGAGCCGGGGGAAACATGACCGTTCCGACACACACCGCCCCCGGGAGCTCCACGCGCGCACGTGCGGAGCGCTGGCTCGGAATCTTCCGGTTGCTGCCGCACGCGGGCACCGGGCCCCTGGTGGCGTCAGCCCTGGTGAACGTCCTCCTGGGCCTGTTGCCGCTCGGCTTCATCGTCGCGATGAGTACCCTGCTCCACCAACTGCCGCAGGCCGTGGATGGCGATGGCTGGGGCACGATCACCCTCGCGCTGCTGCTTTCCGTCGGCTCGTTCGTCGTGCAGCAACTCGTCGCGCCGTTCCGGGTGTTCACCGGGGAGATCGTCACCCGCCGGGTGGACGGGTACTGTGCGCGGCGCCTGATGCGGGCCTCGCTCACGGACATCCCCATCGACGTGCTGGAGCGCCAGCAGACCCTGGACCTGCTCAGCGACGCCCGCGCCCCCTTCGAGGGCCAGATGTCCAGCCCCGGCCAGGCCGCCACCGGACTGCTGGCGCTGGTTTCCCGATACACCCAGCTCGCCGGTGCCTGCATGCTCGTGGCTATCGTGCTCACCCCTTGGACCGGGCTGCTGGTCACCGTCACCGCGCTCGTCATCCGCTTCGGGCAGCGCAGCTCCCTGGGCCGGTTCGCCACCCTGTGGGGCGGGCTGACGTCCGAGCGCCGCCGGCTCATGTACATCCGCAGGACCGGGACGGGCGCGGGCATAGCCAAAGAGATGCGGGTGCTGGGGCTGATCGACTGGTACCGCGCCCGGCACCGCGAGGAGACCGACGCCCTGCTGACCCCGCTGTGGGCGGGCCGCCGGAGGCTGCTGTTCGCGCCGTTCGTCTGGCTCGCCCTGGTCGGGCTCATCGGCGGTTCCCTGTCCCTGCTGGAACTGGGCCGCTCCGTCAGCGGCGGCGAGCTGTCCCTGCTGGAGCTGGCCATCGCCGTTCAGGGCGTGCTCATACCGCTCCGCTTCGGTGTCTATTTTCCCGAGAGCGATGTCGCCACCCAGTACGGAATGCAGTCGTTCGACGCGCTCCTGGAACTGGAGAGCCTCGCCGCCGGCGGCCGGGCAGCGGAAGCGCGCACGGCCGACCCGTCCCCCGTGCCGGCGGCCGACGGGCGGGGCCGGCTGAAGAAGGGCATCCGCTTCGAGGACGTCACCTTCGCCTACGCCCAGGACGCGCCCGCCGTGCTCGACCACTTGGACCTGGAGATCGAGGCGGGCATGGCCACCGCGATCGTCGGGCTCAACGGCGCGGGCAAGACCACCCTGGTCAAGCTCCTCACCCGGCTCCACGACCCCGGCGGCGGAACCGTGACCGCCGACGGCCAGGACATCACCGCCATGAACCCGGAAGCATGGCAGCGTCGCTGCGCCGTGATCTTCCAGGACTACATACGCTACGAGATGTCCCTGGAGGACAACATCCGCATGGGCGCCCCGGACGCGCCCGACACCCCCGCCACCCAGGCCGCGCTCAGCCGGGCGATTGAACGCGCGGACGCGGCCGAGGTCGTGACCGCGCTCCCCTCGGGCGTCCGTACCATCCTGTCCGGCCAGTACGAAGGCGGCCAGGACCTCTCCGGCGGACAGTGGCAACGCGTCGCCCTGGCCCGCGCGTTCTTCGCCGCCGAGACGGGTGCGGAGATCCTCGTCCTAGACGAGCCGACGGCGCAGCTCGACGTGCGGGCGGAGGTGCGGTTCTTCGACCGGTTCCTTCAGATGACCGAGGGCCTGACCAGCGTCATCATCTCGCACCGCTTCTCCACGGTGCGCCGCGCCGACCGTATCGTCGTGCTCGAACACGGCCGGGTCGTCGAGCGCGGCACTCACGACGAACTGATCGCCGGCGGCGGGCGGTACGCCGAACTATTCCGGCTCCAGGCCCAGCGCTTCGACGGCCCCGGAACCGACGAGCACCGGGAGGCCGAGCAGTGAACACCGTATGGACGGCCGTACGGCCCCTGATTGTGTCGGCGTTCCGCAACGGCCCGTCGAAGTTCGCGGGCGCGGTGACGCTGCTGCTGCTCGGTTACCTCGCCACCCCGACGGTCGCCCTGCTCCTCAAGGGCGTCACCGATGCGGCCCTATCCGGGGCCGCCAGCACCGTGGTCTGGTTCGCGCTCGCCACGGCGACGGCTCTCGTCCTCGAGCTGATGCTGGGCCACTTCGCGCACCTCCTCTACTTCGAACTGGGGGAGATGAGCGAGGCGGCGCTCCAGGAGGAGACCCTGCACGTCGCCAACGGCACCCCGGGCCTGGAACACTTCGACAGCCCGCGGTTCGCCGACCTCCTTGCCCTCGTCCGCCAGGACCTGCACCGTACCCGGCAACTGCTGGAGGCCGTGCTGCAACTCGGCGGCCTGGTCATGCAGTCAGTGGTGACAGCCGTCATCCTGGGGCTGCTCAATCCCTGGCTGATCCTGTTGCCCGTCGCGGCCGTCCCGCCCATCCTCATCGGCCGCCGTGCCCAGGCCCTCGTGGACCGGGGCAAGGAAGCGTCCGCGACGCCCGTCCGCCGCAGCCGGCATCTGCTGGGCCTGGCCACGGCGGCGACCTCGGTGAAGGAGCTGCGGCTGTACCGCGCCGAACGCCCTCTGCTGCGCCGCCACCAGCGGGACTGGGACGCCGCCACCGACGTTCTCGTGCGCGCCCACGCCCGCGCGGCACTCCTGCGCGCCGTGGGCCAGCTGCTGTTCGCCCTCGCGTATGGCGCCGCCATCCTCCTCGTGGTCGACCAGGCCCTCGCGGGCCGCTCCACCGTTGGCGACCTCGTCCTCCTCATCACCCTCGCCGTGCAGGTGAGTACGCAAGTGGCCACCGCACTCGGCCTGTTCGTCATGGTGCAGGAAGGCGGGCGAACCTTTGAACGGCTGGAAGAACTTAAGGAGAAGGCGGCGCACCACCGTCACGAGGGCGGCACCGCCCCCGTTCCACAGCGGATGAGCGGGGAGATCCGGCTGGAGAACGTTGGCTTCCGCTACCCCGGCAGCGACCGGTACATCCTCCGGGGCCTCGACCTCACCCTGCCCGCAAGTTCCACCGTCGCGCTTGTCGGCGACAACGGCGCGGGCAAGAGCACCCTGGTGAAGCTGCTGTGTGGCATGTACCGGCCCACCGAGGGCCGGATCCTGGTCGATGGCACGGACCTGCGGGACTTCGAGTCGGGAGCCTGGATGGCGCGCGTCGCCCCCCTCTTCCAGGACTTCGCCCGGTTGGAGCTGCTGCTGCGGGAGAACGTGGGCATCGGCGCCGTCGGTTCCATCGACGACGACGAGGCGGTCCGCGGCGCGATATCCCGCGCCCGCGCGGAGAAGGTACTCGCCCGCGTCCCCGGCGGACTGAACGGACCGTTGGGCCGCAACTACGGTGACGGGGCTGAACTGTCCGGCGGGCAGTGGCAGACCCTTGGGCTGGCCCGCACGCTGATGCGGGAGCGTCCGCTGCTGCAGATCCTGGACGAGCCCGCCTCGGCGCTCGACGCCGCCGCCGAGCACGCTGTCTTCGAACGGTTCGGAAGCGACGCCCGCCGCAGCCGCCGAAGCCTCGGGGCCGTCACCGTCTTCATCTCGCACCGCTTCTCTACGGTCCGAATGGCCGACCTCATCGTGGTCCTGGACGGCGGCCGGATCAGCGAGGCCGGCGGCCACGACGAGCTTATGGCCGCTGGCGGCACGTACAGCGAGGTCTTCGCTCTCCAGGCCCACGTGTACCACTGAGGAAAAGACGCCTGCTGGGGGCAGTCGTCACCCGCTAGTGTGATGCGCCAGAAATCTCGTGCTTAAGTTTCTTTTCAGTTGTTGTTGGCCGGTGGAGTGACCTTGGCGAGATAGTCGGCGAGAGCGTTGAGGATCTCGTCGGCGGTCTTGGTCCAGGTGAAGGGCCGCTGGTTCTCGTTCCAGGTGTTGACCCATGCGGTGATGCCGTCCTCGAAGGCCTTCACGGACGTGTGGACGCCGCGGCGGATGAGCTTGTCCGTCAACAGGCTCCACTCGACCCCGGCGTCGAACAGGCCGCCAAGACCATCACGGAGCGCTGGTAGGCACCCGGGTCCGCGGGCCCTGCCCCGTGTCCGCATTGGGGCAGACCGTTGGTGGCGATGTCCCAGGCGGCCTTGCGGCGGGGCCGTGAACTGCAGGGCCGCCTCCACGCCTCCGCAATCACCACCTGCGCCGGCGTGGCAGATCAGCAGGCGAGCGCCGCGCTGAATCGCAGGACCGCCTTGAATCAGCGGGAGCCAGGTGGTCTCCGATCTGCTCAAGGAAGCGGTGATCGGGGAGATGGAGCTGGACTCCGGCGACCTCTACGACCTTCAGGCGTTTCACGGCTTCCCCGAGGTTGGTGGAGTGTGCCTCGGGCAGTTGGTGTGCCCAGGAGGGTGGAGGGATGAAGTCGATCCTGTCGTCTGAGGCGAGCGCCTGGCTCACCCAGTGTTCTGCGTCTCGCAGCTCACCG
>Ga0307512_10007289_pt1 | contig 10996 bp, 9 predicted proteins | sample 14_EM_MG_FD_200267 | JGI IMG/M metagenome (GOLD analysis project Ga0307512, IMG submission 200267) | Populus trichocarpa ectomycorrhiza microbial communities from riparian zone in the Pacific Northwest, United States - 14_EM | ecosystem: Host-associated > Plants > Roots > Unclassified | place... | reverse complement strand
CCATCCAGCACCAGTTTAACCTGTCGGCCTGTCATAAAGCTGTCCGTCCACCGGATAAGATCTGGCTCTAGTTCCAGCGCTTCCATGCGTTTGCCCAGTTGCGCCTTGCTGACATTGTTAAATGCCGATCTAATGGCCGCATGGGCACCTGTGAAAATTATGACCGGCTCCTTTGTAGTCTGTCGTCGGGGTGCGGATTCCGGCGCCCTCGGTAGTGTGCGGTACACTCCGCGTCGTCGGCCTCTTGATTATATCCCATTTGGGTTTGATAGACGTGGCTGGTGGCAAGCGTTATCTGTATAGGAGCGATCATCGCTGACGTTGCCTCGAGGTTCCACTGGACGAATATTCCGTCGATGTACCGGCATCTGTGGCTCACTCGGACAAATAGTGTCGTCGCGTGCTCCTGACCGTGGCCTAGCGGCTTCAATATTTGGAAATCCTGATGACAGATGGTAATCGGAACAGACTGTTGAAACGAATGCGGATTCTCCAAATTGATCGAAGGTAATGGACAACCGAAGGCACAGATGGCACCAAGCGTCACTTGACTAACGACAAAGGCAGGACAATAGGGCTACCCCAACGACGCCAAGCCGCCCGCACCAGGGATAGCCAGTGACCACCGCCGTAGAGTAGCCGGAGAGAGTCGGTGAGCGACATGCGTGCGATATGCGAAGTTGCCTCTCCTTGGTAGTTGCCGTCGAAGAAAAGGCAACAACAGTCTTTTAGCTCCATCCTGTCAGGGCTTCACATTGGTGGAGGCAGGTGAATGCAGCGACAACAAAACTAACTTGCTTTTAGAACAACCACCACAGCCACCACATTCGGGAAGGATGAAACCTACTATTTCAACCTGTCAGAGCAATGGGCGTCGGGGGATGACGGTCCGGAGACGGCTTCCGGAGATGATGGTCCGGAGGCGACACGTCCGGAGATGACAGCTGCCGGAGTCCCCGAGCACCGGCTCGGGAGGCCCCGGATGCCCAGTGCTGGTGGTGCAAGTGCCCCTCGCAAACGAGAGACGACCTCTTCAAGGTGTGTCCGGAATGGAAGATGCAGCAAAAGGTTGTGTGGGCGGTGGTGCAGAAGGAGACGGGGAGGTGGAGCCGGTGGAAGATCCGGGACCTACTCGCCGACAAGAGATGCGGACAGGCGGTGCTAGACTTCCTCACCTCAATGGATGCGGGAAGGCCGGTGCCACCCCCGGAGGAGGACGACGCCGGGAGCCAAGCGTCAGAGTGGGAGCTCCGGGAGCGCCGGGAGCGGGAAGAAGAACAGGAGGCGGAGGCGGAGGATCTGGGTGCCGCGGGAGGATCGGGTGCCACGCCCTCCTTCATGGCATCGGCAGAAGAGGAGCAGGGGACGGTCCTATGTCTTTTCCTTTGTGGTTTCCTTGGTGCGCACAGTATCTTCTTGGGACAGGTCTGGGCGGAGGGCGAAGGGGTGCTTGCAACGTGCCGCCACCGCGCGGACTGCGGACAGGAAAACCGGGCAAATGTACGCCGCCATGGTCTATATAGGTCGCATGCGAGTATGTAAACAAAAAAAAACTGGCTCTGGAGGCAACGTTCCGTTCTTGCCCACTGGCGAGTCCCTCGGGGCCGTTGTACATACATACAGAGAGTGTTCCTCCTTCGACGTTGTATCAATCAATAAATTCACAGTCTTTATCCTTATCGATCCCTAGGTATATCCCAACTTTATGCAACCCGCTAAGCTGCAGGATGAATGCTTCTGTGTCGCCCTGGACCCAGGTACCAAGGGTGTTGCCGGTGTCAGGGAAATGATCGAGATCGTGCATCTGGCCCCAGATGATATACAACTCCTCACCCCATGCCTGACGTGCTCGAGCAAATTTGTAGACTGCCGCCGTTGACGAGAAGCCTTGGATCCGCTGGAATAGCTCCTGATCGTCCGCATATGTCAACTGCAACGCCATCTTCCTATCGGCCACCACTACGGACGCCAATGCCCTTGCATCCGGTAGGTGACAGTCCAGCTCTGCTGTTACTGTCTGGTCACCCCGCTTCGACCGGCCCACGCCGCCCCCCTACCCTTCTGCTTTCCTTGACAAGAAGACAGGCCAGGGCAGGCAAGATGTGCGACTTCCCCGAACCCAACAACCCTTGCAAGAAGTAGGTAGTCCGGTTCTCCACGACAAGTTCGACACCGCTTGAGAGAAGTCGGCGACGATTTGCCTTCCCATGAAGCGTGTTGGAATATAGGGATCGATAGAGATGAAGATGGTGAACTAATTGATTGATACAACTTAGAAGGAGGAACACTCTCTCTATATACAACGGCCCGAGGGGCTCGCCAGGGGGTAAAGACGGAAGACTGTCCCCCGAGCCGGTGCTCGGGAGACTCGGGCAGCTGTCATCTCCGGACGCCCATTATTCTGACAAAAACGGACGCCACCATGATCTTTATAGGTCGAATGCGAGTATGATTAAACCAAAAATAAACCCCGCTGCGACCGGCCCCCGCCGCCCCCCCCTACCCTTCTGCTTTCCTTGACAAGAAGACGGGCCAGGGCAAGCAAGATGTGCAAGAAGTAGGTAATTCCGGTTCTCCACGGAAAGTTCGTTCCCGCTTGATAGAAGTCGGCGAAGATTTGCCTTCCCATAAAGCGGGAGTTTTCATTCGGATTGAGGCGGAAGCGGTCCTGTGGTAATTGGCAGAATAAGGCCGAGAGCGGCAGGCTGGTCCACCTGGAAGGATCTCCCAACGAATCCAGTGTGCACTCCTCCGTCTCCATGATCTTTTTTCGTAGGCTCGCGTAATCTATACTAATTAGCCGCAAGTTCTTGGAGGGTCGATAAAGGTCCATCGTTACAATTCTCAACGCGGTTAACTGGATCCGTCACCAGCCTCAACCACTTCTGGGGTCGAACGCGGGGAACAAGCTCGGCCGATCTGCCGGGCCAGACGCAAGGTGTCAGTGGAATGGGTTCCGACAGTTGCCATCTTCGCAGCTTGTTAAGGGAATACGTACCTATCAACTCCAACAGCGAGGCGGCGTTCGTAGGATGGCATTCACTTCCTTCGCAAGTCGCCTCCCAGGAATCTCGGGAATGCCAAACGGCGTGGAGCTTTCGGGGCTTGCGAACAGTTCCAAGTAGGAACCACCGTCGACGAACGCATTTCGGAACGCTGTTCTGATGCAGTCATCGTACAAGGCGAAGACGAGTCCAAGGTGGTCCGGAAGGTAACGGCAGGACCAAGAGCGCACTCCGTCTTGGGTGCGAATCGATTTCTCGATCCAGGTTTCCGAAAACTGGAGCTGGAGTCCATGATGATTGATCGATAGTCAGGCCGGTCGAACGCAGGAAAAATGTGTGGGCGACGGCCGTGGTGGGAAAGCGACTAAAGGGGAAGATTGGAACATGACGATAGGGGGAGAAGTGGAGGGCGGCGTGTTTGTGATGACACGAGATAGATAGTAGCACAGCGCGAATGGGGGTGTCGATAGAGAGAAGCAGTGATGAAAGTCGTATGCCTTTTAACGCAGTTTGAAACTCTAGGCCAAAAGCCTAGCGTTATGTCAGGAGGTGAAGAGGCTCCAGGTTTTCGGCACGGAAAGGCAGGAGAGGAGCGATCATGAGAAACGTGGTGGACGTACCGTCCGCGAGAGAGGCGAGAACGATGTATATCAAGTCTAAAGAAGAGAGGAGATGCTGTCGCCGGCAACAAACATAGTGACGCCGGGGCGCCAAGGTGCCAAGCCCTCGAACCTTGACCTCCTCTCCTGACACCACCCCGCTCATGCTTAGATACAAGGTGCGCGTAAAAAATCGGAGTTTCACCTCTGTACGCGTATCACAACAGCACAAATACGTGTGTATGTAATCTTCAGGTCGTGGTAAGATAGCAATGTGCGTCCAGTGGGAAAACTACGTTCTTTTTACCCCCTGTCTTTGACACGGTATACAGCGGAAAATTGTTTCGTGATCTCCTGATACGATAGCAATATGCGTCCAGCGGGAAACAACGTTTTTCTGTTATCCCACTCCCTGTAAAATACAGCACACAACATCGACGTATCCATATGTCTCCTACAATCAGTTACAATCCATCTCCATCCTGACATCGGACTGGTGAGGACGGCCTCTTGGGTAGCCTACGCGATGATGACAAAATGTTGAGAGAGTAAGAGAGATGTACTGTATGAAGCGGGGCCCTTTTGGGGCCCGTTGCGAACCCATATGCCGTAACACCCAGAACACCGCGGTCGCAGTGGACACCCAGAAGCCTCCTCTCGCCGCGAAATATGGAAGACGCGCCGGGACGCACAGAGCATTCAAGGCTTTTCCGTGCTGCGGCGCAGACAGAACCCCCGCCCCACCTGTAGAACATCCCAAAAGCAAAAACTTCCCTGATTTCATAACGGGTGTCCGGAGATGATAGCTGCCTGAGTGTCCTAGAAGCGGCTTGGGGGGCGGTATTGGTCCTTCCCCTGGCGAGTCCCTGAGGCCCGTGGAATATAGAACGAATATTCCGCCTTCGACTATGTATCAATCAATCAATCAATCAAAATCACTATCTTCACCTCTATCGATCTCTATACTCCAACATTCCACAACCCGCAGAGCCTTTCTTAACGAAGGTCCTTTCGGGACGGCAGCAGGCCCCGACAGTCTCTTGGCAGCGGCGGCTGCTCCTGACGGTAGCTTCGCAGCGAAGGTGGGCCGTCAGCACCGCCATTATCTATATACCTAAGATACACTAGGTGCGTCTAGATAAAACTGGATAACCAACCCGTGAGGTTACGCGGTGATGGCCGGCCTCAAGCGCTATATCGAACGCACCAGCTTGTCATGCCTGGAGATGTCATAAAAGTTGGGAAGAATCTCGGCAACCCGGAGTACCTCAAGCAAGTAGATAGCATGCTGCGGAAGCGGATCCTGCCGGTTACTCCGAAGAACGTCTCAGGTGCCGCCATAAACTCGTCGCACGAGAAACCGCGAAATCTGGCTCCTACGCTTCTTCGTCCCGATCAACAAGCAAAAAGCGAGCCAGGGACAATATCGGTGGTGTCTCGCCGGTAGTAACTAGTCGATAAACCAAAATACTGTCGGAAAAGGCGAAAGCCTCTCGCTATGCCGTCGCCGAGACAAGTACGGATAGCGAGAGTACGAACATGTGTTTGATTCGCGTGGAGAATTGGGAGTGTGGCTAGCGAACACCGATCCTTTCACGCGCGGGGTCATCCGCCAAGGAGCAGCGCCAACTATCTGTCTCGGTCCCCATGCGGCGACGACGCTGGCCATCAAGGATTCACAGTAGTGGCTGCGATGGGCAGGAGGTAGTCACATAGAACGGTAGAGAATTAAAACGGTAGCGAAATGGATGAACATGCGGAAGAAAACCAAGAATGAGCAGCAGTACCGACCCTTTCCCCACCTCCCTCAATCTTCCTCAGAGAAATCACTACCTTCCGTGCCCTGCAAGGTTGACGAAAAGAAACCAATTGTGGGGAAGATGGAAAAGCGATCTTACGTTTGCCGGGTGCGAAAACAAAAAGCTGGATCCCGATACAGGTTGTATTCGAGCTCACCACTCCCAGAAACCGAGCTAAGAAAGGAAAAGAAATCAAAGAAGAAATCAGAAAGGACGAAACAAACATTCCAAGTACAAGGAAGGGAAGTCAATGCCCGTCAATGGCCGAACATCGTCGATATACAAATCAAACGACCAACCATACGAGCTCACTCACAAACACACACAAACCAGACGCAGAGTGACATCGCACCAATACGTTTAGAACCCGGCCCCCGCGGCAGGTCCTCTCGCTAGACTTAGCCTCTCTCCAATTTTGTAATTCACCTCACTGACTGTAAGAGTGATGATATCGTAGTACGGATAAAGACGCTCGGCGCTGGCGCCGGGTATGTTCCGCGATTCCTCCGCAGATACCCTAATCAGCTCGATGGGTCCATTGCGTGCTTCCGTGATCCACACAAATCGTGCATGGATTCTCCAATCGGTGAGATGCGCCACCATGTGCCTCAAGTTTCTCTCCATGAATAACACATCGGATGCGAAGTGGCAGGTGGCGATCGCTATCTGTATCGGAGCGATCATCACTGACATCGCCTCGAGGTTCCACCAAACCAAGATTGCATCGATGTGCCGGTATCTGTGTCTCATTGGAACGAATAGCTTCGCCGCGTACATCTGATCGTTGCCAGGCGGCGTCAATACCGGGTAATCCTGATAGGTGGTAATCGGCGCTGATTGCGGAGGCAAATGCGGATTCCCCAAACCGATGGAAGCTAATGGACAACCGACGGCAGATATGGTACTCAGCACCATGTGTTTAACGATGAAGGTAAGGATAATGGGGTTATTCCCAATGACGCCAAGCTGTTGGTACCAGGGATCGTGCAGGAAGAGGCAACTGCCACCGAACAGCCGGAGGGAGTCGGTGAGTGCCATGCGCGCGATGTGCGAAGTCGCCTCTCCTTGATAGTTGTTGTCGAAGAAAAAGTAGCGACCGTCTACTAGTTCTATCTCTGTCACGGCTTGACATTGGAGTATGCAGGCGAATGCGGCGGAAAGAAAACTAAACTATTTTAGCACGACCACAGCAGCAGCCAAATTCGGGAAGGATGAAACCTACAATTTCCACCTCACTGGCTCCGGGCTCAACTTTGCGTACTTGTCCGCGACAAAGGCCGAAATGTTGTTGCGTACGCTGCTAACCTCGTCGGACATCTCCAATGCCGTGTAGAGATACTCGATCATCTGTGCATATTGTTGATCACCATCACCTCGCTGAGGGTCTGTAGCAACCCGTGGCAAGCCCAACAGTGGGCGCAGAAGGAGAGGGCTACAGCCCGTCAGCACCTCAAGTTCCGCCTTTTGTTCGTCTTGTATCTCCAGCGGTAATGTGATCTCCAGCTCTGTCCACAAGCTATCCATCTCATGCTGTGCACCCCATGTTAGAGAGAAGTTTAAATGATACCAACGAAACGATAGGGCCATACCCTGTTGTACCCCTGCTGAACGAGAAGTCGCTTAACTCCGGAGCTCTGCCCGGATATCACTTGGCAGTTTCCCGAGCCACTCCATATCAATTTGTGAAACCCGCTAAGCTGCAGGATGAACGTTAGGACGTCATCCTGGTCCTGCGGACCAAGTTTGTTGCCGGTGACAAGGTAATGATCGAGAGTGTTCATCGGACCGCAGATGAAATACAACTCCTCGCCACATACCTGGCGTTCTTGAACGAATTCGCAGATTGTCTCAGTTGATTTGAAGCCCTGAATCCGCTGAAACAGCTCCCGATCGTCCGCATATGTCAACTGCAACGCAAACTTCGTGTATGCCACCATCGCGGCTGCCAGTCTCTTTGCATCCGGTAGGTAGACTACCCTCCTTCCTTCCTTGACGAGCAGACAGGCCAGGGCAGCCAAGATGTGCGACTTCCCGGAGCCCAACGATCCTTGCAAGGAGTAGTTGGTTCCGGTTCTCCAGGACAAGTTCGACACCGCTTGGTAGACGTCGGCGAAGATTTGTCTCCCCATGAAGCGGAAGGTTCCATCAGGATTGAAGCGGAAGCGATCTAGCGGCAGCTGCGGGGACAAGGCCGGGAACGGGAGACTGGTCCACCTGGACGGATCACTCAATGAGTCCAGCGTGCAGGCCTCCGTGCCCAATATCTGTTCTCGTAGGCTGACCAAATCTATCGCGGTTAGCTGCAGGTTCCTCATAGGCCGATCAACGTCCATCATTACTATTCTTAACGCGGTCCAATAGATCCGTCATCAGTGCCGGCCGCTTCTGGAGCCGCACGCTCGTCACCAGCTCGGCGAGTTCTCCAGGCCCTGCACATGGTGTCAGAGGAACTGCTTTCTGTAGTTTCCATCACTGCCACCGGTTCAAGGAATACGTACGTTTCGAGTTCAGTGGAGCGGCAGTAGTTCCGAAGATGGCATTCACTTCCTCCGCAATTCGCCTGCTCGGAATCTCGGGAATTCCGAAGCGAGTGAGGCTTTCGTAACTTCCAAAGAGTCGCAAGAAAGAGCTTCCATCCACTGACATATTTCGAAACACCTCTCTGACGTGCTCATCGTACAACGCGAAGATGGGATCGAGGTGATCCAGAAGGCGACGGGAGGACCAAGCGAGCACTTCCTCTGGCGTGGGAATAGGGTTGCCGATCGGCGAGTATGCGCGAACTGGAGCCGTAGACTCCATGGTCGATAGGAAGAAAAGGTGAACTCGAAAAAAGCGGTTTTGCGAGGGTCGCGGTGGGGAATCGACCGGAGTGGAAGCTCAGAATGTGGTTTATAGGGGGAAGGGTGGTGGGTGGCTCGCAGATGAAGATGTGAGATGGATAGTACAATTGCGCGAGTGGAGTGGTGTGGTTTAGGAGAAGAGTGATGTAAAGCGTAAGCCTTCAGCGCAGTTTGAGACTGCGCTTTCGATTGCAATGCTGCGCGCATTGGCGCCGAGGATTATTTTATTATTACTCCGATCGAGCTAAACTCCCACCGCCACATGACCAAGGTGATGCTGCGGGCAATTCACGTTGTGTGGAAACAGGTAGCTGTTTCCCCATCTATGGGGTACGAATTTTCGAGTGTAAAGCGCCCACCGCTAACGAGTGACAACTTTTCTTTGGAATCGGTAGCAAGTCGTTGTTCATTGCCTAGGTTAGCGATGACCTCGTAATACCACCTACCTACGTAGATAACCGCCCGCAGCACCAAACGTACGACACTCCCTTACAGGCACAAACATCACCATATCCATTGAGTCTTCTGCCCTTAGTTTTTTCTGTCCCCGTCGTGACCTCGGACATGACTGGATGAGCTATTGGGACCGCTGTTCGACGATGACAAGTGACATTTAATTCCATTGTGCTGTACTACTACAGACGGTATGCACTCCTCCGCGCTGTATCACCCCCATGGGGCTCCCATCTTTCCGATCCGCCGGTAAATTCGCACCAAGACACAAAGGAAAAAGAAAGCAGAAAGCAAAGTGTGCACGACAAAGCAAAGTGAGAGGGAGAAATAGATGTGCAAGGTCAGAAGATGACAGGTTGTTACGTAGGGAAGAAAGATTCGTGTCACGGAGCAGGTCGCACTTTTATGCCCGGTCGCAACCCACACACGTCCATTACAGTGGGCGCATCCATAGTGTATGTAGGCGGAGTTTACCTAGATAGAACTTGAAAAACAAGCCTAGAACGAGGCGTTGTGTGAACAAACCGTCGCTCGTGGAATATTATCTATCCCTTAAATCTCGACGAACTGTGAGAACTGTCTCCCACGATGCTTGCGCCCCATCAACATATAAAAAACGAACCTGACGCCTAGCGCACAGACTTGGTCGTGGCCCCGGATGTAGTCGGTAAATTACGTTTTGACTGAAAAGGTGGCAGCCTCTTGCGTTGCCATTGGCGATCCGAGTATCGACAGCGAGAGTGTGAACATGAGAACTGATCTGCCATGGTTAAGTCCCCGCTATTCGCCCCCCGCCGCATGAGGCGGCATCCCACACAAGGGCAAACATTGCCCCCCCCCCAAAGAGCGGAAGATGGCCGCTTCAAACGGCAGAGGATTTGGAAAGTAGTGATATGCGTTCAAGAGCGTTAGAGAAACAAGAAAGCCATGCAGTGCCACCGCCTTCCCCTGTCTCCCCGTATCTCCCAGAGCGAAACCACCACCTACCGTGCGCTAGTACACCGACAAGAACAAATTGTGGGGAAGATGGAAAAAAACGTTACGTGCGACGGCCACGAGAAAAATTTGTTGATTTACGACACGTCCTCTGTGCTGCGAGGTAAGGAGTTCGCCACCTTCGTAGAGATTGATCGAGGAAAGGAAGGGAAAACAAGGAAATGAGAAAAATCGACCCATGTACGAGCAGGGGGAGCCGATGCATCTCGGCGGCCGAACCTCATGACCATGAAAAACTGACCAGGTAGAGCTCACAAAACACTCGCACAGGATGCAAGGGGGTACCCCACGAATATGTTTATACCTTGTCTGCAAAGGCAGAAGATGCTCTCGCCTGGGATGTCAACGGTAATATGGCAGTCATGTCATGTCACATATTGGCATTTATTGTTACCAAAAGCAGAAGTCATGCGGTAATACCAGTTGCCAAGCATTGCTCTGGTGGCTGCTGGCGGCGCATCTGGTGCTGGTATAGTTGGTGCCGTTGTAATTACGTTAAATTCACCTTACGTCTTCTGCCCCACAATAATTGCAACGCATCTGGGGACACTTGTGTTGGATTCACGGGTATTTGAACTTCTCGCGGAACGGCAGCGGAACACCACTGGTGTACGTACCTCGAAGACAGGCTTTGTCGCTTTTGTCAAGATAGCTGCGATATTATGGTCGGTTATTGAGTTTGGCGTCTTCTTTAGAAAGCAGATTCTTCAAAAGTATTCCCCTTCTATTCATCTCTGGCGGTGGAGCACCCCTCGTCTCTTCACTCGAGTCCTTACTTCCCACTTACCTTGAGGCCCCCCGACGCCTACCTTCACTACTCTCATTATCCCGGATCCGCAGTCACGTGGATGGCTTTTTTTGTTTAATCATTCCCGGAGCACGACCTATCAAGATCATGGCGGTCCATTTCCTCTTTCCGCTGTCCGGGAGGGGGTGAGTTGGAAGCTCTCCTTTACACTCCGCTCAGGCCTATCCCCAGAAAATATGATTCACACCAAGGAAAAGACTAAGGGAAGGACGCCGAGCTGGTGTGAGCACTGAGAGACGAAAGCAAGAGAAAACAAAGGAAAGCGCAAACCGTCCCCCTACTCCTCGCCTGCAGACGCGGTGGGGTCCGGCGTAGGGGCGGGGGTGGTCTCCCCCCGGCACCCGGCCCCCCAGCCTGCTCCCCCTGCTCCTGCTCCCAACCCCGAACCTCCGCCGCCGATACATCACTCACTGTGTTCTCTTCCTCAGTTGGCACCCACCTCCCAATCTCCGTAGAAGTACAGAAGTCTTGCATCGCTTGGCTATCTACACCT
>Ga0307512_10007288_pt1 | contig 10999 bp, 13 predicted proteins | sample 14_EM_MG_FD_200267 | JGI IMG/M metagenome (GOLD analysis project Ga0307512, IMG submission 200267) | Populus trichocarpa ectomycorrhiza microbial communities from riparian zone in the Pacific Northwest, United States - 14_EM | ecosystem: Host-associated > Plants > Roots > Unclassified | place... | reverse complement strand
CATCCAAGATAGTAGGCATCAAGATAACGATTGGCAAAGATTCGATTGCCATATCGCAGAGCAAATATATCAAGTTGATCCTCAAGAAGGAGGGACTCGAGCGAGCAAACCCAGTAGCGATGCCATTAGATCCGAACAGCCCACTCGAGCCAAACCCAGAAGGGAACGTCGGGAACCACAGTAATTCGTTTGCAAGGCTCTTAGGAGAGCTCCAATTCATAGCAAACGCGATGAGACCCGATATAGCATACGCAGTGAATCAATTGGCGTCGTATACGGCCAATCTGAGCCTACAACATGTAGGAGCGCTGAAGCGCATCCTACGATATCTATCTGGCACAAGAACACATGGCATATTGTATAGGGCACTCCCTCAGGAGCCCAGCTTCTTCTTCGGGTATGCAGACGCTTCATACAGGAACACAGACGGCCGCAAATCCATCACTGGATACGTCTTCCTTGCTGGAAATGGCACGATCAGTTGGTGTTTGAAGAAACAGATCTCCGTCGCCTTATCATCAACCGAAGCAGAGTATGTGGCCCTCTCTGAAGCAGCGCGAGAAGCTTGCTGGCTGAGAAGCCTATACAGCGAGCTTGGCTTGCTTCAGGAGGAGGTCCCCACCTTGATCTGAGGTGACAACGAAGGGTCGATAGCAATGGCAAAGAACCCACAGTTCCACAAGCAATCGAAGCATATTGAGATCCGTTGGCATTGGGTGCGCGATCTAGTCCAGGAAGGGAAGATCTACGTTGACAGTTGCAGAGATCTGGAGCAAACAGCGGACGTATTGACAAAAGCGCTCCCGCACCCGAAGCACAAGAAACATACAAGCAATATGGGGCTTGTATCAGTCTGAGGGGGAGTGTTGGAGTGCGATCCGGGAACATCCTGATACAAGGGATGTGCCACCTATGTCAGAGCACTATTGTTCATGCACTTAGAGGGATCGCACTCCCGATCACCCAGGCAGAACTCAGTACTGCCCTTCACTAAGAGATGTATATTAGTTTGTATGATATCGTGCCAAATACAGTGTGTGAGAGCATGTGCATTCCCTAATACTACGCGTGCTGTCTTCCATAACTCTTAAAGAATATCACCAGAACAAGGACAAATATAACAAACCTGTAGTTTACCCATCAGTGTAGGCTGTTTTCGGGCATTAATTAATTAATTGCCCAGCCGTTGGCCCAACTACCCGAGTGCAATGGCAGCCGCCACTGCGTGGTGTATTAAGCGCTCTCGCTCTGACCTCATCTTGACGAGGATATCGCACTAGACAAGTTATTCTCTGGCAGGACAAATGCCCCGGCTATTGCCATCAATCCCACAGAGTCAAATAACGAGGCAGCTCTCGGGTCGCTGGATACTGGTCATCCACCATATATCACGCTTTTCAAAACCAGAGGTCGGGTTCGAACGGAAGAGGGATACGCAAATGACGTCCTCTGTTAGCGCCTGTCTCGTGCGCTCTTTCTTTTCACTAATTTGTCTATCTGTTCAATTCGGAATCCCCCCTACCCCCAAATCACACACGCACTCACCGAGGAAATTCCCAGGGCTGCTTGACAACGGGCGGCCCGTCGACATGAGAGTAGCAATATGTGTGTTCTGTCGACGCAGTCCTGTACATCCCAAGGCAAAAGAGATAACCACGACAAACTTGATGATTGCAAGAAAGGAAAGTCAGATAAAAAGAACGATGGGTGAACGACAATAGGGAGAATGAGTCTGGGGGACACATGGCCATAGTTGGCAGACGCAGTGCATGAACAGCACTGGTGACGGGTGGGAACTGGGATACAAACCAAGAATGTTATCTTGGCGACATGATCATGGTGGTCAAGATCTCCGCCATCGGGGCTTATGCAGAGTGCCATCAAACTAATTCATCGCCGCACAACAGCTCTCTGGTTACCCTTTAGGTGTACCCTACACTGTTAGAGGCGAGTCAATGATCAGTGAAGAATACTTTCATCTCTTCATCCCATTAACCCATTAACGTTTCGTGTGAATCCTGTCGTCTACCCACCGCCTATTAGTCTATTTACACTCGATGTTTAGCTCCTAAGACACCAGCCAAAGTACTTTTGCTGCTATCGTTCATTTTGCATAATACGTTGAACCTAGTATCATATGGGTTGTGTGTGATAGGACTGTCGTCTCAGCGATTCTGCGAAATACGATATGTTGCACTAAATCAAGGCGACCTGGCGATAGACCCAGACCTAGAATTGGGTTTCTTGTGAGTCTTGATCACACATGGTGAGGCTTGCTGTACGCGGGGACAATGATATACGAAGGAAAGCCTTGAAAGTTATACACAAGGTCTTCCTTAGTGTCTCCCAGATCCATGGAGCACACGATACCTTTCTCTCGCAGCCACGAATCACGAATGCCGAAAGCCACAGATTTATATCTCAGTTTCAATCAGGCGAACGTAGTAAACAGGGCAATTGTTGAGCGTGAAGTCTTGGGGTGTGAATGTGGGTGTGTACGTGGTACATGGCTCACCATTCTGGTGATCGTCACCTCTCTCCACTATATATTTCATCGAAGGATTGGGTCTAGACGTTGTCTACCATTTAATTGCATATCTAGCAATACAAGGCGCACAAGGAAGCACACGGGGCATCACATCCGCAGCTTTCGCTCCATATCCGCATGGATGTCCATAGGTGGGTCAGTGGGAACGTCTGAAAAGCAAATGGGTGGTAAATAAGTTACTGAGAGAGAAAAGTATGGGGATGACGCACGAAAGAAATCGGTAACATCGAGGGTTTCGTCGCGTCCCTCGAGGATATCAAGATGAATGTTAGATTGGGGCATAGCTGGCATGTGGTGACTCTGTATCGCCAAAGCCCGAGATGAAACCATTATCGTGAGAAAGAGCGTTATTCAAGGACGAACATAGGATACGAGCTTGCGCTCCATGAGCTGGCGCATTGGTGCATGCAAGCCATAAATGTTGCGATGCATTGTCAGCTTGAGGTTTCGCTGGGTCTCATCCCACTGTCGCGTCGCGACTGGATTTCAGCGAGGCGTTATGATACGCGATAGACTAACGTACGTTTTCGAGCCGCGCCTGCAACGGATTCGTCGACTTGACTTCATCGGCGAGATTGCGTGGACCATACTTGAGAGTGTCGTGAAGGCCAAGAGAGTTGGCTGTGTCAGAAATGGACGCCTTTATGGGTGCCTTGGCGGGGACGAGACGAAGTGAAGGATCCTGATTTATACGAGTGAGTGACGAGGGCGGTAAGTAAGGAGGGAACATGTTACAGACCATAGCTAAGTAGTTAAGAGGAGTGAGTATGCGAGACGCGCGTCTGGCTGTGGTTGTCACGGGTGTTGTTGTGATTTGTGTGCGTGTGACGCTCGGGGATGCCGAATAGGGCACTCGTAGTCGCGAGCTTCAGAGGGAGAGGGAAAGAGATGGCGACCAGGCCATCCCCACCTAATCGCTCATCCAGCATGTCTATCCCGAGACTTCCGCTACCTTCCCTCGAGGATATCATCTCTTCAGTCTCACCCACCAACACCCGCACCATGTCATCCTCCACGTCCACTCATCGTCAACAATCCGGCTCTTCTCCTTCTGGTTCTATGCCCTCTCATTCACCCGCATTTCCTCGAATCATTCGCGCCAGCAATGCTTCTACCAGTTCTCCTGCCCAGTCTATCAGCACTTCTCGGGCAGATGTAGCGTGCACCCCACCTCTCTCGAATTCTCCCACACGTACTCGACGAGCCAGCGCAGGTCCGTTGAGCCTTCGCTCACCCAACCAGCATCGCCCAGGGTCTCACACTCACACCTCCCTCTCGTCTCCACATCTGGCCCTTCATCAGAGTCCCCCTCCCTTCCCGCGGCCAGCGTACCTCGAACATTCGTCTCTTCGCCATCTCCTTCAAACGGAGCTCGCTCCTAACCTCCCTCCCTCACGCTACTCACAATCTACCATCTACCCCTTTGTGCCTCGTCACCAGCACACCTCGGTCACCCCTGCTCTCCTGGATGACAGTGACGCAGAGAGTACTGCGGCCAGTCCACCCCCTGGGCTTCCTCCCACCTCCCAAAGTTCCGCCACTGCCAAGCCTCCGAGCGAAATTGTAACTCTGGTTAGCAGCAGCCCTGTATTCAGACTGCCAACTCGCTGGAGCGAACAAGATCGTCATCCATACCTGAGCGTGTCGGCCGACGGTAGGGAACTTACCTACCACGGTTAGTATTTTTTATTCCTTCTCGATAAATCCAGTGCTCATTGCCCTTTCAGGGGGAAACTTCCAGAGTAAGATGTTATCGCTCGTGTTATTTTAATCCCCTGACTCTCCCCAGATGGTAGTTCCACCGACAACGCCGGTATGGCCCGCACCAATCACCCCATACCTCCGGCGTGTGGCATCTACTACTACGAACTAGAAGTCTTGAGCAAAGCGCCGAAAGCGTGAGCTCTTCTCCTTTGTTCTATGTCATCTCATGTCAACATCTCTCCAGTCACATAAGCATCGGGTATTCGGCATTATCCATTCTACGATACTCTGGGTGACCTCTCTCCTTCTCCAGGTTCGCTGCCGGAGATACTCGCCTCAACAAACTTCCTGGTTGGGAGAAAAATTCATGGGGCTACCATGGTGACGACGGTTACTCCTTCTCCGCCGAGAAAGCAGGGAATACCTATGGGCCCACCTTTGGCGGTGTGTACATGTTATTCCGTTCCTCGTAATGGATGTTGGTCTGACTCGTTTCAAGGTGGAGATACTGTTGGTGCTGGCGTTGACTTCAGCCAAAATCGTGCTTTCTTTACTAAAAACGGCGCCCTCATTGGTATGGCGACTTAATTAACTTGCCCCTCTGGTTCATTCTTGATATCTCCGGCCCTCAGGGATGGTTTTCGAGCACGTCGCTTGCGATGTACAAGTATTCCCTTCCGTCGGCTTGCGGCACTCCAACGAACATGTTCGGGTCAATTTCGGGCACGCACCATTTAAATATGATATCGATGATCACGTACAACAGCGACGCGACTCTGTGTGGACCACTATCCAGAGCAAACCGCTGGACTGGCGCATTCTTACTTCGGGAAGGGATAGCACTGGTGCACCAGCTTCGCAGGCAGATGGGGATGATACTCCACGTACCACGTTGGATGATAATGGGCACGACGAGGCGGCGCGTCTGGTGCTCAACTACCTTGTTCACCACGGTTACGCCAAGACAGCAGAGGCGTTCCAAGCTCAGCTAGCTCGCGCGCCAACTCGTGCTGTCTCCCCTGCTCTTCCGGTACCGCCGCCCGCATCGGCCTCGGCTCCCGCGCCTGATGTTGATTCGCCAATGCTGTCTGCCGACCCTGAGAACGAGGGTGGGGAGCCAAACACATTCGAACAGCGCCTAATGATCTTGCGCGCCGTCCGACGAGGAGATATCGAGGGTGCGCTCAACGACCTCAAGGAGCGCTTCCCGGATGTGCTGGCCCGCGATGGGGGGATAATGCGACTCAAGTTGCGTTGCCGCCAGTTCGTCGAGCTCGTCAATGCCGCGGCCGAAGCGAAGCGCGCCTTCTCCGCCTCGACGTCCTCACACAACGGGGCGCAGGACGTGGACGCTATGGACGTGGACGACGATGCCCCTGCGCAGGCCGCGTTGAAGGCCGCGTTGGCGTACGGTCGTACGTTGCGGACGGAGTACAAGAAGGAGGCGGCTGAGCGTCCGGAAGTCCACGCGTTGTTGGAGCGCACGTGGAGCGTCATTGCGTACCATTTCCCGGTCGAGGCTGGAGGTGATGTCGGCCGATGGGCAGGACAGGATGCTCGGGATGCTCTTGCAGGAGAAGTGAACCAGGCCATCTTAGGTGCGTGGCTATATGATTTATCCGCTTGTTCAACTGTGCTCATGGTTCCCCCACTTTTTTTCCCCCTCCGTTTCACATTGTGGTTTTCTCGAGTAGAATCGCAAGGATTCCCTAGGCGGCCGGCGCTCGAGCGTATATATCGGCAGACCGGCGCAAGTCTGGTCCAACTCGGCTTCCTTGGTGTCGGCGCGGCAGTTTTTGCGGACCTGCAACGCGAACTGTTGGAATAGCTGTCGGTCGATTCACTGACTCGCTCGCATGACACCAGAGTCCGCAAATCGGATAATGGCAAACCCCTCCCTCTCTCAACTCATGTGTACTTATACTTGTGGGCGTATGCGCTTGCTTGCATACTTCGGTTGCTGTTGCTAAAACCGCATCCTGTCCCTCTGGTGAGGGGGACATATATTGTACGATAAATAATGTATACCAGACTAGCGTCGAGGGCTTCGCAGTCCATAACATGTTGGTCTCGAAATCTGAGTCTATCGAACGATGCCATATACTGAGTATGTATGGGTATTGTGCTGCATCTTCTGGTCACGCGAAGTATAGGTTTGTCTGGATTTAGGCATGCCATCGGCTTCGTAAACAAGTTGGAGCAGGGTCTCTGCTTGTGTGTAGATGTACATGAGTGCGACTGTATTGAGAGGGGCAAGTTGTAAAATCTTGTAAATTAGAGGACGAGGATGGTGGTGTGCAGGATATTATAAGGATACAATCTGTGGAGTCGTGTTATGTGTTTACGGTGAACGACTCGCCACATCCACAGGCATCCGTAACATTAGGATTCTTGAATACAAACTTCGAGCTGAATTCGCGCATATTGAGCAATCGGCTTAGCATAACCAGAAAGTTCGGTGGGGACGTACCTAAGCGCGTCTTCGTGCCATTCCATTTCACTTCCAATGATAGAAAAGAGCGCTTTGCTGTCTATGACGACTCTGACACCGTCCTGCTCTACGACTTCGTCGAACTTGGCCGGACTGTCTACGTATTCGAGGTGATAGGATAAACCCGCACAGCCCTTATTGCGGACTCCTATGCGGACGAGCTGTGGCGTCGGACTGCTCATCAGGATCCGCAAACGTTCCACGGCCACAGGAGTCTACATGTATTTTAACGGGTCAACAACAGAAGAAAAAAAAAAGGAATGTTCAGAGGAGATCGGGTTGGGGTTGGAAGAGGAGTGGGGTCGGAGCGACGTTTGCTTACGAGAGTGATGGCCGCCTTTTGCGCGCGAATTGTGGGCTTCGGGCGCGTCGTCTTGGGTGCTGGGGGAGGACGAGCGGCGATCTGTGGAGAAGCGGCGTCGGGACTTAAGGGTGTTTTGGAGTTGGGTATGACGATTGGGGGCTGGTCGCGCAGAGGGGGTTTGGGATCGGCGACGGTTTGGGGTTGGGGAGAGCTGCGGGATGACCATGCCGACATCATAGCGCGGCGACGACATGAATACGATAGATAGGTAGAAAGAAGCATCCGATGAGATGCGTGGATGCGGACGAGGGACGAGGACATCATGGTTGCAAAAGTACAGGTTACAAGCCAATCCGGATCTGCCCAATCATCACTCTTGAGTTTCGTACAGTCACGTGCTTGGTGACCCTGAGAAATGTTATCCACATTTGGAAAGACGGTCGTCTCATTCGGGTGCGAGCACAGCATGGTGCGAGGAGAATCCCCGTACTTGTCCTGGGCCCTCATCTCTCATGCAATAGCTCGTCCACAACCAACTCACTATGGTGACCTTTGCGATCTCTTTCTAGTGCTTCTTCTCGTCTGACCTTGTCCCGTCAATAGGTATTTATTAACAGCCAGAAATTTGCATGGTGCGTATTCCGGCGCCTGCTGTTTTGGGCCTCATTAACTTCGTATATTCAGCGAGTCCTGCATAAAGGGCCACCGCTCTTCGTCATGCACCCATACAGAGAGGCCTTTGTATGAAATCAAGAAGAAGGGGCGACCTGTTTCGCAATGCGAGCGTTGTCGGCAGCTGCGTAACACGAAGAGAGTGCACTCCAAATGCACATGTTCAGAGGGATCCGTAAGGACTCGTGAGGTCACCGATAAGGTCTTTGGAACGAAACGTCTGTCTTTCTCCCCAACTTGAGCTTGACCACTTTCTCATTGACCTCTATCCCTCTCAGAGAAGCGCTATATTCCGATCGTCCCGGCTCTACCTAATGGCTTGAAGGACGCCCTCACTTCATCAAATACAACACCAATAGCCCCAGCGCATCCACTCCAGAAAGGTATACCCCGACCATCGTTATCTTTCATGTCCGCCAAAAGCCTCACCTTGTCTCGCGTGTCCTTGCAGTTGCTTCCTTGCTTAACCCTTGTCAGTGCAACGACGTATGGAACTGCGGATGCAGAACACCCACTGCGTCAGAAGCGCCATACTCTAATAGCAAATTTGCCTCTGAAACTCAAACCCCTTCTCCCAATGGCAATAATAGCGCCTCTGCTCCAGCGTCCTGCGGTGGTCTTGAAACACTTGCTCGTGCCGCCGCTGCCATTCTCTTCCCACCGCCCCTAAACCCTCAGACTCCACCCACCTGCTCCCAACCATCTTCGGGGGCAGATGAGCATGCACCCCCTGGACCAACTCACACATCTAATGCGACATTGCTGTCTTCTCCCACGTTGACCCCTACCCCCGTGCTCCCTCCCCTTGTCTTCCCCGATGTCCCCGGTCCCTCCCCCGTTGTACCCCCCTTCAGTCTTTTCACCACGCTCGCCGGCTCCGGCTGCACGTGCGGGTTGACGTGCCAGTGTCCTGACTGCGCCAGCCATCGTCCCAATCCCGGTGTCAACTCAAGCGAAGCCCAGGATTGCATGAACTGCGTTGATCAGTCGCTACACGTGATCGACCGAGGCACAACCAGTGGGTTCTACATAAAGTCTCCCGTACTCGAAAAATTCTTCGCAGATGCAGAGCGAGTACCTCCACCTCCCACTGTGGGAGGTAAGCCGGTGGAACTTCCGAAGCTATGCTGTGGCGGTTCGTGTAATTGTGGAGGTGCGTGTGGTTGCAGTGGTGACTGCAATGGTTGTTGTGAGAGCGAATCACCCGAGAACACACGAAACGATCCGATCTCAGTTACGGTAAACCATCCCACGTAGCCACGTTCTCTGTAGATTTTGGTTTTTGAGTGCATACGCTTTTGAGTGGCATAGTAGGTCGGCTTATTAGTCTATTTGTTCGCACGTTACCCTTTACGCTGCTTCTTGAGGGATTTCAGTCACCGTATGAACGTTTTGTATATCTAGCACACGTCTGCCTACTCTGTGGGTGGATACCATCTCCTGCATCAAATCTAGCAGACTCATTGAACCCCGTTTTGGGATAATATATGTACACTGTATTCGACTACTGGGCCGCCCGAACCACCGAGAAATGGTGTGAAATATGGTGTTATGTTGATAGAGGACAATTAAAACGAATACAAATGATGCACGGTTGACCAGCGACCGAAGGGTGTAAAGCAGATGGAACCAAATCAGTGAGACGCACACCACGTTCTACACGCTGTTAGCATATTGCTTGTGAGTGATATGGTATGCTCCATAGAAATGAAGATACGAACGTATCATCTGGGACAATGGGGACTGAATCAACAAAAACAAAAACAGGAACGGGATACATGAAACGTACCGTGATAAACAAACCGAGTCTTAAAACATGATCCAACGTGATCAGTATTCTATGATGCGAGCGTACACGTGCACATGCGCACCTTCTTGGGATTATCAGGGGCTGTGCGGACGTAGTCGTCGTTACCTTCGGGCCTGCAAAACGATCAGTATTGCACGACAAGACCGAAGGGGTCCAGACTCGACTCACAATTCTTTCTTCTGTAGGGGGCCGAGCAAAATCTCCATAAACGAGCAGCAGCGTTCCTTGACACCACACGTACCTTGCACGAGGCGAGCATGCTCTGAATCGTGATGCAGATCGCCATCACGCTCAAAGTGGGGGACCAATCGTCGCCTAGTATGGAAGCGCATATCTAAGAAAGGCTAAACGCGAGGGAACAACTGAGCCGATATCAAGAAGGCACGTACGTGGCCGTTCGTGTAGACGTGCTTTGGATGGGGTTTTCGCCCGTGAGTTTGGTACGTGATAGGACTAAACCAAGGATGAAACGTACTGGGTGCACGGGTGGCTTGACCTTATCGGAAACGACAAACTGGACGGCGGGAGATTTAAACGGATACTCCGGATCGAACCTGACCATGAGGTGAAAGACCTCATTCTAGAAATCACGGGCGCAATATCAGACACGCAGGGTTGGAAAGGGGTGTGGGGGGGAGGAGGTGCAGGGGCACGAGGCGTGAGGGGGCGATAATCGCGGCCTGCAATGCGGCGTGGGGAAAAAAACGTCAAACGCACCTTGTACAGACTTTCCCCGAGAACCTCTATCGAGAAATACCACGTCTTGAGATCCTCGGCTTGGAGCAGCTGGATACCTGTCCATGGGAGCAGGTGGCGCTTGGGATGGGGACTACCGACGGGGAAGAAAAAAAGCGAATAGGGCGAGACGCACCAGCCGCTCTCTTGGCGGGATCGGCCTGTTCGATCTGAATTTCTTGCAGCTCTTTCTTCAGCCTTCGCGAATAGACGACAGACATGGTCTGCGGAGTGTGTGGGGGGTGTGGGGTTGCGGGGTGCGGGGTGCGGGGTGCGAGTATGGGGTGAAGATGGTTGGGTTGGGCTGGTCGGGTGCTAGGGTTGTGGCTTGTGCTTGGGCAAGGGGAAGGAAGGGTACAGCACGGGTCAGTGGCACTCTCTGGCGAGCGAGCGGATGTGCGCGGGGACCGCCGACCCGTGAATGTGCTGGGCTGGAAAAGGATTTATACGGGACGTTTTCTCACTTTTGTTCTTTGGTCCAAACACACGAGAGGTGCTGCCGCCTCGACAAACACACGATTTTATATATCGAGGACTGAACAGATTGGAGATCCGGCCTGCGCTGCCCCGGACCAACCTTCACGTTCATTTGATATAATCTAATTGACGCCGAGAGCCATTCATTCTTCACTTTCACTATTCTCGTTTTATCGATCTTCCCAGGCGAGCCAAAGCACGACCAAATAACACCGGAAAATAAGAGCAACCTGGGCGAGACGCCCACTGCTTTACCCT
>Ga0307512_10007287_pt1 | contig 11000 bp, 14 predicted proteins | sample 14_EM_MG_FD_200267 | JGI IMG/M metagenome (GOLD analysis project Ga0307512, IMG submission 200267) | Populus trichocarpa ectomycorrhiza microbial communities from riparian zone in the Pacific Northwest, United States - 14_EM | ecosystem: Host-associated > Plants > Roots > Unclassified | place... | reverse complement strand
CCCCCCCCCCCATATATGCGGATCGACCAACGACAGTATCATAGCCGGGTTCCCTCCTTACGTGGTACTGTGTCCGTTTCCTTTACATGCTCATCCGTTACTGACCGGATCTAGTAGTAGTCTCCCGATGACCTTCACGACTTTTCGCCTTATTTGCGTCTGGGTGATAATAAGATCACATTCACGCAAATTGACGGGACGGAGGGCTATGTCCTTGTGCTTCATGGCCATTACCCGACCTTTGCCCAGCTCATCCTTCTACACGCGCGATGGGATCAGGAGAGCCTAAGGAACTTTCTCAAACAATTGCAATGGTTCGCTCGGCCATTTACCCTTGACGATTAGGGAAATACGTTGATAAATCTCACCACTCCATACATATCGTTGTGCTCACATACATCAATGTTGGGGTAAACAGGGTCTATGAAGCACAGTTGGCGGAGGATGAGCACTACCTGACTACCCCAAGTGTAGGTAGCTGGGTCAGAGTGACCTAGCAAGGACCTAGCAAGTGAGTTCGAAGGTGTTTCTTGAAGAGACGAGGCCGCGATCCCGAACTAGCGAGAGTGCGCGAAACGGTCGGCTAAGGAGAGGAGAAATGGCGAGCGAAAAGGACAAAGGAAACCCGGACCAGGTTGACGAGTGATGGTTCAGCAGACTTGGTTCGTCGTCAAACGGTCAGGCAAGAGCAGAAGCACGCAAAAATAAAGAGGGGAAAGGTGGGCCGGAGTTGCCTAGCTTTTGACAAGGCCAGACGCGAGGGTATTTATACGCAAGTCCGAGACAGATAAATGACAAGTATCCTACGCACAGAGTTAGCTAGAGGAACGGTGCGGCGATGCTCGATAGGATAGTAAAAGTCTAAAGCGAAATAGGAAGGCATGGAATGGAGAGCAGACGTCTAAATCAAAAGGAGATAGGAAAACATACGAAAAAGTAACCCGGATGCAACTATATACAGCGAAGATCTTTCCAACACAGGCGTGGTCCAGACCGAGGGGCGGTCTGCGAGAGGCGGTGAGCGACGAGTGCTACGTGGAGCAGCGGTCTTTCGAGCTTTTGACGTCGGCCGATGTGAAGTGGGCGATCCGCGAGTCTTCTGCCGTGAGATTGGGGTGTGACAAGCAGGGGAACTCAGCTGCGAATGGAAAGGTGTCGATCGTGTGACGACGAGGGTGGAAAAACAAAGGGAAGGCGAGGAGCTCGAGGGAGAGACAGGGCGAGGCCAGTGGTTCGGGAGACGTCACGTGATCGAACAAGTGTTGCTGTTGCTTGTCAAGTCGGACTTTTTGCCAGTGAGAACTGCCCCGGCCATTGGCCGCTGCCATCGATAGATGCGAGTCCCTGGATTCGATCCTCGCTATATTCAAAGAGCAATCATGGGCGTTTGATGAATTCTGGAATGGCCATCCCAAATTGATCAAATGGCTCATACCTGTTGTAAATGGGTTGCACGTTGCACGCCAACTCGGGCAACGCGGTCGCCAGCGCCAGTCTTGTAAGCCTGGTCAGTGCTGTATCTATCCTATTACCAACGTACGTACTTAGTTCAACCCGGGCCTATCCTGTACAGCAGGCATTTCCCCCTGCAATCTTATCTTTTCTGGAATCAACGTCTTCCTCTCCGTGCGTATCACAATTGGACCTCTCCACCTGGCTTTCAATCGATAATCTCATGTTTGCCACAGACGGCGAAATATGTGAGGGAAAGCTACGATGCCCTTGTCGACAGTTTTGAAAGCATCGACAACCTCCTAAGTCGACTCAAGATTTATACGATGATCAAGCCCACATCTACGATCATGATGACGGCGATGGTAATTAAAATTATGGTCGAATTATGGGTTGTGCTGGCCCTGACGACGAGTACGTTGATCCAGGTGGAAAACTCCTAGTAGGGTAGACTCGGATAAACCCCAATATGTGCATCGGCTCATCCTCCGAATTCTCACTTGTCGAAAGGCCAAGACGCGAATTTGTTCGGGTGTTATGTTGGGACTTGGAAGCCTGGAAGGTCATGCAGGTGCAGGTATGTATGAGTGACGGAGGATATGGGCACTGAACAGCCGTTGGAGATATAGGTGACCTCGGCGGACAAGGTGGTGACTGATCACATACAGCGGTTGTGGGTCTATTGGCAACCTGCAATTAAGAGAATGCGTACTCCATACGTAGTAGACCCTGATGCTGCTGTCAGTGAGGCACACATTCAGGGGGGCTCCCAGTGGCTCGACGGTTACTTCAACGTTGCAACTTGAAACGGTCGCATGTTCAAAGTCGGCTGAAGGAGCTCTCATATATAACAACTTAAACGATGAACCGGAGTACATCATAGTGGTTTCAAGTAGTCCTTTTTATCCACGGTGCCATTTTCAATATAAATTTCGTTCGGAATGTATTACAGCATGCACGACATGATAATAACTGTACTTTCGCTTTCTCTGACATCCTTTGCTTTATCTTGCAGAAGCTTATTAAAGTCCTCGGCCGAGTTGCAGCTCTGGAGTTGCAAAGCAAGAGGATGCTTGGATAAAGTCACACCCGTCTTTTTCTCGTACTGCAACAAGGCAGATTCGAGAAGCCTTTGAAAAGAAACGGATCCTGACAGGTTAGCCATCTCGCGAGTAAGGAAGAATGGGGTCTTCGCGGAGGAGGGGGGGTGATTCGCTGTGAAGAAATGGTGGCGAGATCGTGGGAAATAATGATGCAGAGGGTTTGAGGGAAGCCGCTGTGCTGTGTATTAGTATCATGTGCACACAGACGCAAGGTGATTGCTCGAAACAGATAAGCGCAAAGTTGGTAGAGCGCTGAACTAAGTTGAGCACGATTGAGGGATCACTGAACGTCTCACTTAGCGCGAGCGCGGGAGAATTGAGATCTTGAGATGTCGGTCCTTCCAATGGCAAAACAATGATGACAAAGTGAGCTAGTGAAAGGCGGTGGGAGAGAGAATACAGAAAACGCTCTGGTTACTTAGCTGGTTAGAAAGGTTGGACGAGTGCGCAGCGAAGGCAGAAAATTGTATATCGCTAAAGATGCAAAGTAAACGACCCTAGGGGCCTATTCACAATGGGGAGCAAAAATAGTAAGTATGATTATAAGTTACGGAGCTTGCTGCACTGTATGGCCATCGAGCATCGTAACAAGAGCGTCAGGCGAATCCACTGCGGAGCCATTTGGTATGCCATCATGACCAGGTTTCGATTCAGGTTGGGGCTCATTACTGTATTCTTCAAGTATACAGTGTCAGCTTCAAGTTCTGTACCATTAAGCCAGAGTGCCAGAGGTGCCGTCGAAGGATTTTTGCGGGCCTCGAAGGACCACCAGAAGAGTGACTGAGAAGGCATCAGCAAGATCAACGATACAGAGTAGCGGATCGCTCGCGGTGCCGTCGTCAAAGTCGGCATAGCCAGAGTACTGTTGCACACCTGGAATGGTTTCGCAGGTCCCGCTGTTGGAAAAGTGTCTCAGGACGATACCAGTGGCTGCATCACCAAAGAGAGCGTAATCCGCACCATCTACAATCTCCCATGGCCATGCGCCGACAGTAGTATAAGAGGCGGCCGAGGCGAGTGTTTGGAGGCTGGAGACTCTGAGCATGGCGGACTCACCTGATAACCGAGCCAGGACATGCCCCGGGACTTGAATAGTAGGACAGAATCGCGTAAATGGGAAATGGGGATCACTTAGAGCACCCTCATATCGCGAGGCACAGGACGAAGGGGGGTAAGTGGCAAATTGTACTCACTCGAGTCTAGCGGTTGCACAGATATAAATTAGTCAGTACCTATGCGGCGCAGCAGCGAGACTTCGGTTATCCTTCCGACAGGACGAGCACCTTGTTTATGGCCCACAGTTGGTGGCGCCCAATCCAAAACAAGCGCGCCGTGCCAGTTCCTTTTACTCAAAGTCCGCCCGCAGGGTCGTCAAAGAGATGGGCCCGTTATCAGGGCAGTTCTATGTCGTAATGGTTGTCACGAATCGCCAGACCCGCGGCCACCACAAGCCCTAAAGAATCAGGCTAATAGTAATAGCGTTGATCAGACCCAACATTAATACTCAGAACCGTCTATCTCCGAGCCAAGTGGCCAGAGAACATCCGCGAATTTACATAAAATTCATCTTCGTCTGGCGAGCTATATATCAGTGAACGGTCCTCGGTATAACGGATTATTCATTCAGGCCTCATAACCGATGCTGGTGAGTGTTGATGTCTGTGATATCCGGTCTATACCCCTCGCACAGGACCGAGCCACGGGGAAAAGAACCACGCAAGATCATGTTAGTATTTTATGTAGAGTACAGTGCTTGCTGGTAAATTGTTTGGGTGAACGCCTGCAACGCAGCAGCGGGCTGATATGCAGGTACTTCGTGCCCAGCATCGACCACTTCTAGATACGAAAACTTTCCAGCGGTCTTGAACTTGCCAGCAACCTTGCCATCGACGGTGTATTCCCTCGTCTTCGTCTCTTTGAAAATTTGTGACCCGGGGAACGTCAGCTGAGAGACGACAGCCTTCACGCCCTCGACATTGCAAATCCAGTCTGCGGAATATGAACGGAATACGTGTAAGCTACATGTTGAGAGTGGAGACTCGGAAGGTCGAGGGACGCATTCGGGTAGAGCGGTGTAGGGGGGACAGAAAGCGTACGCACCGGCGGTACCTGCCCAGATGAGCACTTGGATGTCCTTGTTCACGGCCTTGTTGAGCGCGGCCACGGCGGAACGCCCACCTAGTAATATCGTGAGGTGACGTCATACACTTCACCGATAATTTGAGTAGACGTACAGTCGCCGGTGGTATTGAAGTTGGCCTCCACAAGAGGGGAACACACCTGGTATGTTGCGTTCTGGTTGACACCAATTGCCTTCATAACCGACGGTTCCTCGAGGTATGATAGGAAAGTAACTAGGGGGAATGAATCGTTCGAGCCTTGACGAAGATCATATACGTCGAAGTCAAGTCCCTCGATCGGACCAGCGACGTCGCCCTCGCAGAGGTCGTAGGCGTTGAAGCAGTCGAGGTCGGAGCCGGTTTGGGAGCACTGCTCGAGAGCGGGCTTGCACTTTGAATTGAATATTGCGGTGAGGTTGTCGGCCGTTTTCTTGTCGATGATAGGACGATACGGATTCTTGTAGGCATAGTCGATGTCAGCTTTATACTTACTTTCCGGATCGAACTATGGCGTTCAGTGCGGCGGACGCGTCAATGCGATGAAAGAAAACCTGGAACTAAGAGCGCGACGCATGCAACCGTTATTTATTCCGAAAGCAACCAACGGGATTTCCACCCCAGTGATGGTGCCACTTTTGATGGCCGAATTTTGAGACTCGCTGATCGATTGATCAGCCAAGTGTCGTGAACGGTGACCGTGGCCCGTAACTCACAAGTAGTCCACAAAGACAGGGACATACTGTCCACCGTAGGACTCGGAGAACAAGCCGAAATTGCGGTTGTCGTAGTCGGGGAACGCATGGTAGAAGGCCTGGAGGAAGCGCCATACGTACGTCTCGGCCGACTCGGTAGAGTTTACGTCAAGATTGCCAGTACTGTAGCTGACGTCAAAGGGTTGGTCGAGGTAAAGCATGTTGGCGACATTGTTCCAACTGTACTCGTTCGACGTGAGGCCACTCGCGGACTCGTTTTTGAAGAGGCAAGGACCATTCTCCTGGAAAAGACCGAACATGCTGCTGCAACCGGGGCCACCATTGAGCCAGAGTGCCATCGGCGCGGTCGTAGGACTTTTGCGGGCCTCGAAGAACCACCAGAAGAGGGACTGAGAAGGTATCAGCAATAGCAGCGATACAAGGCAGCGGATCACGCACGTTACCGTTGCCAAAGTCGGCATAGCCAGAGTATTGTTTGACACCTGGAGTCGTTTCGCAAATCCCACTGTTGGAAACATATCTCAGGGTAATACCAGTGGCTGTATCCTGAAAGATGGTGTGGTTGCTGTAGGATGCTACGACCAACGAAACCGCGGAGACGAGCGCCAGGAGACCAGTGAGTCGGAACATGGGGAATTCAGCTAAGGACCTTGTAACGACGACCAGCGGGCTTAAGTAGCTGAATAGAAGCGAGAACCAAATAAGATCCCACAGCGGCGAGGGGACCATTGGTCAAGCCATCAAACTACGGGACACTTAACGGAAACACGCAAGCGGGACGTGGGCCCTCAAGTCTAGTGGTTGAGGAGATCGCCAGGCGAGGTCGGGGCGGAACTGCCGAAGGCTGGTGCCCCGCTTGGCGTACCACGGCAAATAGCGCATGCGCATGAACGCAGATGAGCACGCAGCGCGGGGTCATTCTACCGTAAGGCTCGAAGATTGTGAGGGTCGTCAAAGAAACGAGCTTGAATTTCCGGGCTGGAAAGCTGAGTACGTTCTGTAGGGTAATTCTATGAAGCGACGATTGTCACGGGTTGCGATCATTGGAAGTCCCTTGTTCAAACGAGGGGTCGAAGCAGTCATGGAGTTACGAGCACGGTTACAATGTACCCACACTACTGAGGCAGAGGTCCTTACTAACAACACACCGATCCCTGTCATGGCCTGTGCCGTTCTCAAATGCTTTCACAAGCGACGCTTGACCATCGTCAATCCTCCGGGTTCAGACGCATCAGTCAAACAATGACAGCCAAATTGATTAGCGTACCATTCCACCACGTGGGCACCATCATCTAACGCGACTTTGATCGTGGTCCACGAGAACCGTGCTATGGAAGGATATCCGAAAGTCTTCTCAAGCGATTGTTTGACCCACGTCTTGGTGTTTGGGTCTACCGCGCACAGCTCAATGTCCGGGTACGAGAAAGAAAGACAGGGATAAACACCTGATGGATAACCGCTGCCGAGCTCATTAGACCATGTCCTCTTGACGCTCGGCATACCGAGCGCGTCAAAATTTTCATGGGCGCCTTCCTCTTCAAACAACCAGCCCTCGATCCAAGCGTCACGCGTTACCTTTGCTGCGACACTCGCAGCGCCAACTACCTTGTACTTGGAATCCGCTTTCGCGGTCACAGTAAAGTGAATGCCTGGAAAATGTGATGATAAAAGCTGCTCGTACGGCCCCGTCGCACCGAGGGCGTCAACATACACCTAACCGTCCGATACAGGGTCAGCCGAGAGAAAGTCAGGTGTCAGAGCTTTGAGTCGCGACCTCAGTTAATTGGATGCCGCGCTGGAGTACTTCACGGATGAGCAGTATGGTGGCGTCCTGAGATTGTTTGTTTAGATTGACTGGCGGTCGGCGGAGCATGCCACTGGAGATATCCCGGGGACTAGTGTTGTTGTCGCACGTTACATCCAGATAAACGGCCAGAGACAGGACTAACCTTAAAACCCTCACAGACCACCCGAGATTTGTGACATCACTGCTCAACGTGTCCAGAAGTGAGGCGCGAGTGTCGGAAGTGAGGGTCTTGGAATCTGTTGTAACGGAAAGATGTGGACGAGGTGCTTCAGTTGGCGATCAGCGCACCTGCAAAGCCCAGGTCGTTGAGCTTTTCTTCGTACGACACTGGACAATAGGCGACGCCGTAAACCAGGGGACCGAGCACTGGACCGCGACCAGCTTCGTCGACGCCGAGGATGTATGGTCCAGGTGTTGTGGGTGTTGGAGAGTGATAGGTGTATGAGGAGTGAAGAGGGGCTGTCTTGTCAACGATGGATACGACGTCGCGTGGCTTTGGAGGGTTATTCCCCGCTAATTCATCGAGGGACGATGACTGAGACATGATGATGGTGAAAGGACGCGTTCGCGTTATTTCGACTTGTTTGCTGACAAGCAGAACGAGAACCAGTAAATACAGTACAGTACAACCAACGGGACTCTAAATCCTCCTCGATAGATGCCTCACATCCGGCGTGATACCCATCCCATCCATACCCATGCCTACACCCATGCCTCGCATCACCATCGGGGAACCACGGTCTTCACCATAGAACTGACTTGGTGGGATGGCATGGAAGTGTGGGCCACCATATGGTCCACCTATCTGTCCTTGCATAGCATGTCCATGTCTCGTGGGGGTTGCCACGACTGGCGACATTGCGACTCCATTAGATGAATGATGGCCAGCCAAGGGATACGGTTGTCCGCGCTGAGATGGCTGAGGATTTGAACTTGACGACGGTAAGCCGATGGGGTTAGGGGCCTCTTGTTTCTCTTCCTTTTGATACTCTAACAAAGGACTTGGATCGTAATATAACTCCGAAGCCTCCTCGACTTGAAATCTACGATAATGGTCCAAGCTCGTTGTGAATAGATAGAGGCGTTTTTGCGTAAGGACGTACTGTTGTGTACCCACGTCCCACTGTGGGCCTCGCTCGGCACGGGCGGTAAGTAGTAACGAGTTCCACTCGGAAGCACTTTCCTAGTATCGCAATCAATCCGAAAGAAACGGGAACAAGATACTGTGCGGGCATACGATGGCGAGAGCAATCGCACTCGTGGCTTCGTTGGTTGGTTGGCGAACGTCCGTCCGAACCCGCTTTTCCTTTGCGATTTTTTCTATTTGGGCGGTGAGAGCGGGCCCTATGCGCTGTGAGTTGTGTCTTGGTACATGGACTTTGATGGTTTTTACGCGTTTCGTGCTGCGAGCCATCGTCGGTGTCGGTCGGTTGTGAGCGCAGAAAGGGGCTTACTCGCGAGGCGCTCAACGGCATCTTTTGTCGGTCCGGGTCAATCCTGTCTCCCGCCTTTCAGCAAGCTCCGTCCTGTCCTCTTGACTCAATTCAATACATACGTCAAAATCTGGCTCAAGCTAGGAGAGAGCGTGTCCCTCTGCCCCCACAATCAAATAATCCGCCGTGCAACGCCTACACCATGTCTATCCTCTCCCGATTTCCAAACCTCATACCGTCCACGCCCACCTCCGCGCCACAAGACGCCATGATCGCCTCGCAGAAAGCGCACATCGACGAACTCGTGCAGAAGACGCGTACGCTTGACGACACGATCCAACATCTCCAGGACCAGCTATCGAATTCGCGCGACGAGTGGCAAGCGGAACTCAAAGAATGGGCAGACGGCTGTGATTCTCTGATGGCCTGCCATCGCATCGCACATCTTCGGACGAACGTTCTTCTCGCTCAGGAACGCGTTGCACTCGCACACGAACGCGATCTCACGCGCAGGGAGCGCGTCGCAGTAATCCAACGTGACTATAACCTCATTTTATTCAAGGCACGAGAGAAGGAACTTGAACTCGAGGCGGACAAATTGAAGGAGGAATCGAGGGGCGTTGCGAATGGGAACGTGGCCCTCGTTGCAGAACTCAAGGAAAAGCTGGCCAAAGGCATGCGGGAGTTGAAGGAGAAGGCAGCTCTGTTGCGCGACGCAGAGAAAGCGAGGGAGGAGGCCGAGGTACACCACTCAACGCTTTCTCGACCGCATATATTCACTGTTGTTCGTCTTTCTTCCTTCCTTTCTCCAGGAACAGACCACCCAAATTCGCACCGAACATGCGGCCTTGCAAGCTCAGCTCTCATCGGCTCGCACAAACGTGGAGAGGCTCACGCTGCGCCTCGAGGACGCTCAGACTGGTCTTGCCGAGAAGGATCGATTGAACAGCGAACTTCAGCAGGAGAAGGCTGCTCTCAAAGTCCGGGTTGGAAAGTGGAAATCGCTAGATGACCGCGGTGGGGCCGAGGTGGAAGATTTGCACAAGCAACGTGCTGCCTTGGAGAGCCAAATAACACGTCTGGAATCCCGACTGACTGAAGAACAAAACAAGGCATCGGCGCATGAGAAGGCCATTCAGAAGGAGCACAAGAAGATTGAGAAATTGCAACAGGCCTTGGAGGAGCAAGCCGTGCGTCCTCCCGTGTAATTCCTAAACGCTGCCTCCCTAAGCTTGCTCCACTTATAGCGTATTGCCGAGGAGTCAAAAGCTGCGGCGGAAGCGAGCCAACATAATGATGCTACGGATGCCAAAACGCATAAGAAGATACAGAAGTTGATGGCCGCACTAGAAGAGCAGGCGGTATGGGCCCAACTAACTGCGTCTCTGCTCTCCGGCACTAAAGTTCGCGTAGGACAAGACGGCGAAAGCTGAAGAGGAGGCTGCTTTACTCGAAGAACAGTCTCGGCATTACAAGGAACAATTGGACAACGCACTCAGGCAGATTGAAAAGTTGAACACGAACCCGCAACCTGTGAGGCACATTACTTACCCAAAATATCCTAATTCTGATCGCCCTCACAGCGTGTCTCAAGGTCACGATCACGAGTGCAATCTGATCGCGGACCGAACGAAGTCGAGGTGGAGAACCCCGCGCACTCAGGGTTGTCACCGAGTAACTCGACCAAGGCGGGACCCTCGGGCAGGAAGGCCGCCCCGGTCGACAAACCAGGTAATCACACATCCATTTTTCTCTCATGGTGCCCTCAAAATTCTAACACCGGTGACAGATGGGAATGACAAGAAAGTTGCCAAGAAGTCCGACAAGGGTAATAAAGGCAAAGGCCGGCCGAAGAGCCAACCAGCGGCCTCAGACAGCAAGGGAAAACGCAAAGCACCTCCAGATGACGATGACACCGATACGATAGAAAGCACGAGCGACGTGACCACCAAACCGACCAAGTCGAAGACGCAAAAGAAGAATCAGACAAAGGCCAAGGAGTCCCGTCCTACAGAGGTAGAGGTCGACGCGGACGACGCTGTGGAACCCAAGAAGAAAAAGATGAAGAAGCTGAACGTGAACATATTCGGTTCTGCGAAACCGGATTCGCTCGACTGGGCGAACCAGTTCAATCTGGTGAGTCGCATTGCCATCCAGGCCTTGTGCTCTTGTGTCGTGGTGACTGGTGACTGTAACGTTGATGCTATTGATTCAGGGAGGTGGCGGTTTGGAGATACCGACTCAACTTTCGCCATTGAAGGTGCCAGCCCGCTCTTTGGCCCGCAAATCTGTGTCTACTTCATTCCGATAGAGTTGATAATTAGGTGGTCTGAGCGGTGTATGCGGGATTGTATAGACTGGTGTAGATGTAA
>Ga0307512_10007286_pt1 | contig 11001 bp, 7 predicted proteins | sample 14_EM_MG_FD_200267 | JGI IMG/M metagenome (GOLD analysis project Ga0307512, IMG submission 200267) | Populus trichocarpa ectomycorrhiza microbial communities from riparian zone in the Pacific Northwest, United States - 14_EM | ecosystem: Host-associated > Plants > Roots > Unclassified | place... | reverse complement strand
CATTCTCTAGAAACACAAATTGGGAACAACTAATCACTTCTTTAGCATAGGAAGATTCTTGATTAACCCGATTGTAAGTCATATATGTTCTAAAGAGACGCCAAAAAGTGAGAGCTGCAAACAGAATGTTATCGAAATACAAAGTAAAAGGGAGATGCGCTACCTTGTTCAACCTTAAAGATTGTTTTTAGTAAATAATTATCCAACCACTAGTCTGAGAGAACACTAATGCAATTTGGATAAAAAAAAATGAAAGAAAAAATCAAATCGTGAGTAATTCTTTATCGTTCTTATTAAATCATATCCAACATGTGAAATTTAAAAATTTTGGATTCTAACTATTTATTTTGCATGAGTTTCAAATTAAATTGTACGATAATTGTGTTAACATGATTCAATCAATTTGATAGAGTTTAAAAACAATTCGAAAGACCGATAAAAAGCATGATTTTGTTTTTAAAAAAAATTCAAGATTTTTTTTTTTTTTAATATTGAGAATGCAACATATTAGATCTATTCGGACTTTACAGCTTAACCTCCGATCTAGATCATGAACTTTACGGGGTTTAATAACTTTGTTTTTTAAACTATTTTTTATTTAATGATATGTTTGTAAATAAATGCTCGTAAAATTAAGTATCAACCAAATAACAAAACATTTGTTTGAGATTGCGTTAACCTCGTAAAAAGCAAATCAAAATAAATTATGAATATCAATTCAAAATCAATCAAATAATTAAGGATAACATTGATTAAAAAAAAATCATAAAGGATTCAATTAAAAGAAAAAAAATTAGAAAAGGGGATATTTTTATAAAAAAAACTATTTGACATTGTTATTAAACTCGACCTAACGAGTTAACATTAAAACCTTTCGACTTAACTTCCTGCCTAGCCCGGATTTACAATTAACCTACATGGAAGTTGATTTTGACCTAATTGACTTGTTAAGTCCAAGGACAACCTGGAAAACCACTAAAAAATATGGTATGACTTTAAAAAAACTTTAAGATGACATCTTGAAAAAAAAATTAATAATGAAACGACAACATATTAAGTCAAATTAGGCTTCAAGACTTAACTCACAAAACATGCGTTCCGGATCATGAACTCCACGAATTTTTAAAAAAATATTTTTTAAAAATATTTTTTATCTAATGTTATGATAATAAAAATAGATGTTTGCAAAAATTGAATATCAATCAAATATTGAGATATTTATTTAAAATTGCAATAACTTCATAAAATGCAAATCAAAGCAAATTATGATGATCAATTCAAAATTATGATAACCAATTCAAAATCAATAAAAAATTGAAGAAAAAAATTGAAATAAAAATTCTTGATAATAGAACATAAGGAAAAAATTTGACAAAAAAAAACCTAAGGTGCTTCACTGTTCATGTGAACAGTGAAGACCATAAACTTATTCAGTTTTTTTAGTATAGTATGGACAGTGAAGCACCATAAACTTATTAAGTTTTTTTAATAGAGTAGCTGTAATATACCTGATGCTTTATCAACAGTTGTTTTGTGATGTGCAACGCATTTTCTCTCCATCCCCTTCTTCACTTTACAGGATGATGAGAAGATGGAGCCATCTCTGCTGCGATCTACCCTCCTGGTCTCGCGGTTCAAACTTGTGAGTTACATAAGATATCTTTCCTGTGAACCAATGCCAGTTAGATCACGATCCTCCCCTGGAACACATCCACCTGGAGTTTGATTATTCAGAAAACAAATACCCCCAGCATCAACTACTATCAGCTCCTCCTATTCTTCTATTCGGTCTTCCCCAGGGCAGGAACCCTGGCCTGGCCAGATCCTGTTTTGGCTGTTCTTAATTTCAAAAGGAGGGCTGAACCTAATCTTTCTGGTACAATTTCTCCGAAGTACTGGAGCAAGAAGCTTTTTTCAACTTTATAACACAAACAAGATGATCACTGTACTGCATAAAATTATGGTGCCAATCGTAGAAAATAAAACCAGTTTCAAAGCACGAAAACTAAACGCTCGAATTAGAAGGAAAAGATTGAAAATTAGCCTTGAAACATAATAAGTTTAAACAAAGTACAAAATACTGGAGGAGACAGACGCTCATGTTTGCCAGCAGATTTTATAATTCTTCTTTCTGTGTTCGCCACGATGTAATGTATTTACACATTTTAAACAGGATAGGGTACCGATTGACAGCATTTTGGCCTTATAAACAGGCCGTTGGACATTTTTCAGGATAAAATTATTCACGGCAGTCTCTTTCATCCTTCCATTACTTTTACAGATCATTTATTTAGTGGTATATTAAACAGGTTCCTGGTGAGGTGTTACAGTAGGTCCCGGTGCTATGGTAAACTGCAGACCCCTCTGTTGCCCTGATTGTAGCACAAAAGCTACTTGTGTTGCTGCTAATGCTGCTGCCTCCTGTTAAACCAAATTATGGTACAAGCTTCAGCACAAACGATACAAATAGGATACAATAGATTAAAACTGAAAGGAAAAACATTGACCTGTCTTTGCCTACGACGCTGCAAGATGCTGATGGCCCAAGCCATGATGTAACAGGGCAAAAGAAAACCAGCTGCTCGAAGCAAGAAAAGCTGTAGGGGATCCACCAGTTCATCAGATTGGTGAAAACATAAAATCCAAAAAACACTAAATGATGAAGAAATGATCATCGTCACCATAGAATAGACGGTAATCCCAATTCAACTTACAGAAAAAAATGCAGATACATCATCTTCTCCATCAGAATCTGTAGCAGTCAATGCATGACGCAAGAGCAGGAGGGCCATCAACTGCAATATGAGTGAGTTTGGGATTAAAACCAAATCTCAATTGAATAGAGAATCAAAGAAAAATGAGAGCTCAAATAAGAAAGCATAGCAAGAGAAATTGTAGATGCAAGTATCCATCAGCATTGAAACTCAACTGGTATGTTCAGGGAACTTCCACATGATCTAGAAGGTAGTTTGTTCAAGCCTCCAAATAATAATCTAAACAGGTTTCTTTATATTGCTAGTATTCTCCAGGTATTGAGAGAATATGATCCTATTATGATTGCAAACAAATACTTCCATGTTAACAGACACATTGGTAAATAGCCTTAATTCATATTACAAATGACCAACTGGACCAATTCACATATGATTTTGAATAAACTTTTCAAGTGGAGCCATGAAAAAGACTACTTTAGATTCCTGCAAATACTATAAGAGGAATTTATGAAATTAAGGGCTTACAATAAGAGCAACTGAGCGGCAAAAAGCGGCTCCGCTAGCATTTGAAGCAGCATAGTCATCATACTCAGCTTCTAGAAAATGACGCTCAGCCTCTGCAATTGCCAATAGGCGAGGATCACGCAAATCCAGTTGAGTGCCAGAGATTGTCCAGCCTCCACTGCAAAAAGGATCAGCAAAAGAATGTGTGATGATGCAAAAATCATCATTGATTGGTAAACGACATGAAAGTTATTTTGACGCACACACCCCTGGTCCAAGTTGAAGTTTTACGTGCGTCAAATTTTATGCAAGTGATAAAAAAAGCCCCAGCAATTCCAGATTCCAGAACAAAGAGCAAATTACAGATAACTAATAAAACAATGAAAATACTAGTTTAAACATACCCAATATCAATACCAGTATCTTCAGAATGAGGTGGACGAGGAGGAGCAGTGTAACCTGGTTGGTAAGGCTGTACATCATAGAGAAAAGATTAACAAGAAAATCAACTATAATCTATTATAAGTTGAAAATTAAAAAAAAAAAAAATTACACAAGTTAGGAAATTTTTCCAGGAGTAGACAGACATGGTATTTGCAGAAATCAGAATATAGTAGAAGCTACTTTCATCTAAGAAGTGTGGCAGAGTCCTGTTCAGACATTTTTCTCTAGATCTCAAAAGAGGAAGCTGAGGAGCAATCTTCTTAATGATTAGATTAGTAATGTTACAAGCACCATGACCACAAGAAGCTAATGATATATTTTGCATGTTGTGTATATTCATCTGTTCAATTTGCTTTTTTTATAAGAAAAAGAAGATTATAGCTTACCACATACCAAAATGTACAACTTTATATTCTAAACATAAGCCAAAAATAATGTCTATCGACTAGAAATACATAAAAAACAAGTACAAATAATTTCAGAACTATTCAACTGCAAACAATGATCCAACATGTCAGAAGTTAAGTTTTAACCACAAAAAACCTCTGAAGAGTTAAAGACAATACTCTTCCTGCCCTCTTGTACTCAGTTCCATGAAATCCAAAAAATTGTCAAAGGTATACAAACCTACATCTCTTTTTCAAATACACAAACGCATCCTCTACATGTATAGCTCCTGATCAATTAAGCCTGCTGTGACCCATTGGAAACCTACGGTCCCCAACATCACCTGTAAGCTTTGGAAGTGTTTATTTACTTGCAATTTGATCATTATGCCTTCCTGCTGCTTTTGATAGCAGGTGAGATTCAAAATTGCCCGGCAAGTTTTCATGAAAGAAATTCACGTAAATTCATGAAGCAGTGCACTCCATACAGATCAACAAGATACCAACCATGCAGCCCACTACAGAGAACAACTACAAAACGATAATAAATGAGCATACCTGATGGCATATTTCACAAGTGATATCACCTTTCTCATTGCACCAATGCTGGACGCACTTCCTATGAGCATACTGGATGAGAGAAATTGAAGCCGTTAATACATATATAAAAAGAGTATATCAAAGACTAACATCAATCTGAAGGCTGCTAGGATCAGATGGCATTTAAAAAGGGATGAGATGGAAAAACAGGAGCTCTCTTTCTTGCCACAAGATTCCATTGAAGCAAAAGTTGCTAGTTTAGTCAAATTATCTAAAATGTATCTCACGGGCTCAAAAAAAAATCACGAGAAACAAACTAATACAATTCTCTGAAACAACAAATTCTCGAATGATGTCTAACAGGAGTAAAACACTAAACAAAGAATAAAAAAAATCAAGCTTTAAATCCAACATAGTAAAACTATCATCCACGGGCACTGGCCGGCCAATCTTGAATTCAATTACATTCGAAATCAAACATTAAAGAGCACAAAATGACATTTTAAAGCTATATTAATTATTACCATCCTTTTCATTGACCAAAAACCCTCAATTTCAGAATATTTAAAGAGATTAAGATACGAACAAAATAAGAGAAAATAAAATTTGTCAATATTTATTGTACCTTGAGGCTGCCACTGCAGGCACAAGGATTCTCTAAATTGCTAACAGAATCCTCCTCCTGGCAAATGCGACACTCGGCCCCCTGAATCAACGGCTCCTCCTCCCCCGAAATACCATCATCGATTCCATCATTTGCCCTCGAGCAGGAAGGGCCGACATCGGCCTCTTTGACGATCGCCTTATCAGACTCCTCAGCAGGCGCCGTCGACGCTGGCCTTATGAGTTGGTCAACGTCCAACACCACGTGATCACTCATTTGCAATCCCTAATTTCGTTTTCTCCTCTTCAAACTAAAAAAACAAATGGAAAGAACAAATTAGTTTATTTGAAACCCTAGGATCACGCTTCAAAACAGCGGATCGAAGGATCTCGAGAGATAAATTTAAAGAGAGAACCAAAAAAAGAATTGTGAAATTTTTTTTGGTTGGGTCACCTGTGAAATTTTCTTTTCTTGTATTTACGCGATGTGTTTTAGGATTTGTTTGGATATTTAAGCGAAGAAACAGGCGAGACCAGAGAGAGAGAGAGAGAGAGAGGGCAGGTAAAAAGCGCGTAATGTAGGATTTTGCAAGCTTAGGGCTTCACGATGAATATGATATAATTAAAGATATTGTTTTTAGTATAATAAATAATTATAGTAAGAAGAAGGTTGGATTATTGGGATTTAAGCAACGAGAGAATACCGGGGTTTTTAATTAATGGAGGAGGGGTTCTAGGATGGCTCACCAACTCCCGACCAATTCTGGGGGTGGGGGTTGAGGATAGTTTTGGTATTTTATATAATTTGAATTATAACGTGTTGAAAATTGAAATGACCGAGAGATGTGGACCCCCTAATTATTAGTGTTGGGGTTATCCACGCGTAGGGCTGCCAACCCAGAAGAAATTATCAATGATTAACCGAAAAATATAAATGCAGAAAGATTTTTTCTTAATATTTTTAAAAGCTCTTGTATCTTGTTTGGTGATAAAAATGAGATAATTTTATAAAAAAAAAGAAAATTAAGTTTAATTCTTAACAAATTAAATATTAAATGATAAAAATAAAAATAAAAATAAATCAAAAAAATAATATGAGTCGGCCTTCAAAATTAACGATTTGATCATGAGACCACGTAAAAAAACAAAATGAACAAAATATGAAATTTAATTATCAAAACAACCAATATTGAAAAGCAAAACTTGAAAAAAAAAGGCAACGAAAACACTCGAATTAGCATGGGTTAACCCTTCAAGTCCGCGATATGAGATTAAGATAACTTAATAGAAATAAAAAAAAACATAAAGAAATTCAATCCTTAATAAACTCAATATTTAATGATAAAATTTTAAAACAACAATTGTAAAAAAAGACTTAAAAGAAAAGACTAGAGTTAACTTGGGCTAATCTTTCAAAATCATGACCTAGGTCATGATATCAAAATCACCCCATGGAAGACAAATTCAAAAAAAAATCACAAAATCAAATTCTCAATCAACAAAAAGGTAAGGGGTGAAATTGAAAAAAAAATAATAAAAAAAAGAATTCAATACAAATCAAATAACAATCAAGAGAATAAGGATTGAATTTGATATAGAAATAAAATGAAACCAAATGTTAAATGGTGAAATTAAAAAAAAAATCATATAAAAATAGAATTAAAAACAAAACAAATAACAGTTAAAAAAATAATTATCATTTTTTATATAAAATTACCGAGGTGTAAAATTAAAAAAAAACATCAATTTAAAACAAAACAAATAGGAGTCAAAAGTTTGAAAATCAAATTTGATATAAAAACAAAATGACAGCACACCTTTCAATTTTGACAGGCATAACTCGATTTCCGAGGAAAAGAGGAGGAATGAGAAAAAAAGATTATTGGTATCAAACCGCCGCCACACGTCGGTACTGGTGTAAGAGCTTTGCGTGCTACTTTCAGTGCCACCATGTGAAAGCAAGCGCGCGGATGTCAGGAGACGCCTATGCTCCGTCTAAACACGATGGACATCTCATACCTGTTGGCATGTGCACCACAAGCGTCAATGTACTTGACTTCCACTTTAGTCCTTATATTTGTTCTATCTTTAATTATGATCCCTTAACGCTTAATTATTCTAAATCATCCCAAATTTGTATAGTTTTGCAAGATCGAGCACCATTTAACCCGAGAATTTCTTTTTCATACTTGAAATAAAACCAAAGTGAACCAATCGAATTAAAAAAACAAACAGTTAAGGGACCAGGATTAAAAAATGGACATGAACTTCTTCCATAACCGTGGAAATCAGTCTCTGATTTTGGCAAAAAAATGGAGTGAACATTTCTTTAAGCTCTGGATTTAGTCCCTAAAATTTTAATTGTTTTAAATAAATTAAATTTTTTTTGTCCAACCGAGTATTAATTGAACAACAAAATGTCTCGTCAACATTAACCATACACAAACATGATAAACAAACAATAAAAAATCAAAGTGATATTAAAGAACCAAATACGAAGACAAATAATTGAGAGATCAAGACGTAAAAAATCCCAGAACTAAAAAAGAGAGTCACTGCCCCTGTTTGATTCACGGAAAGTAGATGTGGAAATTATTTTCTAAACTTTCCTGTGTTTGTTTGTCATTAGAAAAGTTGGTCAACGAAAAACACTTTCCAATAAAATAAAAACTTGGCTTGTTTTTTAGGAAAGTGTTTTCCTTTTATTTTTGGCAGAAAACACTTTCCAGAAGCTATGAAAAATTTAGAAATATCATGTTATTTGCTGACTTTATCAAATTTAATTCTTAAACTTTTGATTGATATATATTTTGTTTTGATTTTTTTTTTATTTTCATCCCTTAGAATTTGATTTTTATATCAATTTTGATTCTCATTTTTATGAATGCCTTTTGCTTTCATCCTATCATTAATTGAATTTTTTTATATATTAGATTTGATACTCATTCATTTGATTGTTATTTATTTTATTTGAAATAATTTATAAAATTGTATTTTTTTTAAATTTCATCATCTTTCAACTTTTTATATGTTATATTTGATCTCCATTATTTTGATTGTTACTTATTTTATTTGAGATAGTTTATGAAATCAAATATTTTTTTTCAATTTTATTTTCATTCAACTTTATAATTTGTGATTTGTTTCTCGTTATTTTAATAAGTTTGAAAAAAATATTAACAATTTATTTTTCATGATATAGTTCAATACTGGAAAGTATTTTTCAATTTATTTTTTATGATACTACTAAATATCAAAAAATAATTTACTTTTTAGGAATATATTTTTTAAAAAATTCACTTTAAAAAAAGATATTTTTCAACAAACAAACAGATAGTCGTGAGTGTTTTTCATGTCCCTGGCATTTTCATATTCATTTCATTTCTTTGACCATGAATCTCCTCGAGATATTTTTCTCTCCTCACTTCCCGCCTAAGCTAAGCTACCAAGTGCCCGCCTGCCGGACCTATAACATGGACACAACTACTTGGCCTCATGGTTGGGTCCATTAATTTATCTCAAAATATAACCATTTGGCAATTGGGTTTTTTTTTTTTTTTTCCCGTGAAAGACAAATTGATATCAATATTAAAACTTTAATTTATGAACAGTGATTGCTGAATGCTAATTAAGCTATGTATAGAAGGAATTGAAGTCTTCCCATATAACCCCGTTGGATAATTTTCGTTTGATATTGTAATAATAATTATTTTTTAAAATAATTTCTTTGCTTTGAAAAATTTAAAATAATATTTTTTTATCTTTTAAAAGAATTATTTGTTATATTATATAAAAACGATTTAAAAACACTAAAAAATAAATAAATAATTTTTTTAGAAATGCTTTTAAGAACGGAAACAAACAGGCTCGAATTTATGCATATGTAGTGATATTAATCTTATATAATTGTATTATGAAATTTATTTATAAAAAACATCAACCATTGAAATTATAAAAAATATCAAGGAAATCTACTTATGTAATGTATGAGGTATTTAGAAAAAAGAATAGAATGGCCAGGTTCCATATTTCATCTTACAGGCATGATTGATTCCCGCAACTTTTTACAGAGGAATTACTCCTCTATGAGACCAAAACCAAAATCAAATTACCATAAAAATAAACCATCCATGGTTGCCATTTTCGTAGCTTCCATTTCAACCCCACACTAGTCCCCGCCATAAATAGAGGCCAAATTTCTACATTTCCCTATGTTTTTAAGAAATTGTTTGGAAACGCGGTATAAATCATATTTCTAAAAAATTTAATTTTTTTTAACTAAAATTTAATATATTTTATATGTTTTGTATCGTTTTGATGTGCTGATATAAAAAATAATTTTTAAAAAATAAAAAAACATCATTGACATGCATTTCGGCACGAAAAGTTATTTGAAAAGCAACCGCAACCACACAGCCAAACATACTCAATTTAATTTCTTCCTCGCTTCACTGTTCCGAACACACTTTCTTCTTGATTTATTTAAATAAAATACTAAACATATGGGTTTTCTCTTACTGTAATTCATCCACAATACAATCTATCCATAACTACAATAAAATTATATTTTTATTTTATATTTTTTAATTTTCAAAACTTTACTTGAAAAGTAAGATGATTTTTGCACACGATTAATTTATCATTTTTGATTTGTTTGGGAGCAACACTCTCCTTTTATTTTTTTTAATAATAGTGCAATTACCATTTACCCTTAGAGGGTAAACAATAGAATCTTTTATCTAAGGATTTTATAATAATTTTAATTTTGTTATAAGCAATTGAATTACACATGTTCCTTACTATAAATTTGTTAGCATTGAATTTAGAGGCTTGATTATTATTTTTTAATAATTTTTTTATTATTGTTATTTAATTCTAGAGGTATTTTTATGTTTTTATATAATTTTATAAATAATTTAATTACTCTATTATTCTTGTCATTCAAATTTTCTAACCTTTGCTTTAGGAGCTTAACTATAATTTCAAAGGGTTTTTTTTTTCAGCATTGTTGTTTAGTAATAGACATTTTTAGTTTGGAATTGTGTGAAGAACATCATTTTCCAATGTTTTTTAAAAATAATTCTTAATCTTAGTTGTTGTCTGGAATTTCATTCCAAAACAACATTTCATTTCATGAAAATTTATTTTTTTGCGTAAAATCATTAATTATATATTTTTAAATTATTTTAATATGCTAATATTAAAAATTATGTTTTAAAATAAAAAATATTATTTTAATATATTTCAAAATAAAAATCATTTCAAAAAATAACTACTGCTATTCTACCGATCACCCGTTAATACAGCCCGTAGCCAAATTCGAGAAGGACCATGACTGGTCGTTTCTGAGGTTCCAAACCATCCAGTTCATCTGATCCGGAATTTAATAAAAATAAAGATTATCCAGAAAGATACTGGGTGGGTTGTCGTTGTCGAAAAGCGGTTGGCACTTGGCACGATGACTTTTCTACAGCAACAGTTATTTTCAAAATCTTATTGTCAAAAGACCAAACTACCCCTCCTTATCTGTTAGTATCATATCATTACCACGTCCCCCCTTCCTCGAATCTCAGGTCCCAAGTGTTTATTATTTTGAATAAAGGATATTTATAGAGAACAGAAAGGCATTTCAGTTTCTGTTTTGTTTTTGTGTTTTAAAAATATTTTAAAAAAAATTAATTTTTTTTAATATTTTTTGCTTTAAATTTTTTTTGTGGTATTTTTAGATTATTTTGATGCGCTAATATCAAAAATAATTTTTAAAAAATAAAAAAATATTATTTTGATACATTTTTAAATGAAAAGTATTT
>Ga0307512_10007284_pt1 | contig 11002 bp, 20 predicted proteins | sample 14_EM_MG_FD_200267 | JGI IMG/M metagenome (GOLD analysis project Ga0307512, IMG submission 200267) | Populus trichocarpa ectomycorrhiza microbial communities from riparian zone in the Pacific Northwest, United States - 14_EM | ecosystem: Host-associated > Plants > Roots > Unclassified | place... | reverse complement strand
TCAAGAGAAGAAACATTGAAAGAGGGCACCAGCGTGCTCTAGCTACGCAGCAGGTGTAGCATTCGGGTCTCGGTAAACCTGTCGCAGTGTCAACTCACATAGGACATGTATCAAACGGCGTTCGACCAACCTTCAGGCCCCAAATGTTTCCAACCTTCTCGCTCTCTTCAGTTTCTGGAACAGGGAGACGGTCAACGTCCCCAGTCTCGAGCTTAAGCCCACGCTCGTTGGCGAGATGAAGCAGACATATGAAGCAGAAGCTCGTGCTAATCTCAGCGAGCCTCTCCTCGGGGTACGAGTGGTGCAAACCGACGATCACGTCGTCAAACGTGCGTGCTTCTTCGAGATTCGTGACACCCAGCGTGTTGTCATCAACGTCCTACCCGGTGGAATATTAAAAGCAAGTTAATAATAATAAAAAGCATATGAATGCCACGCGAGACTCGCACCATCGTCTCAACGTCAGCAGGCTGTTGCTCAGGAGTTGGAATTTTGAGCCCCCTCCATATGTTCTCCTTGAGCTTGCGAACGTCCACGCGCTTCGCGCGCTTTGTATAGTTGACAAATTCCGGTCGGACTCGCCTCGTCTTGTCCTGTGTCCCTGCGAGTAGATCTTGTTCCCCTGGATCTGCCGTGCCTGCCAAGTCGCCATCAAAGCCATCGTCGAAGCCAGGGACGTCGTCGTCATCATCGTGGAAGAATTGAGTATTGAACGGGATTGAGCTTTCATCTCCGGCTGGTATGATGAAATGCAAGGGTTAGGGGACACGTGTGCTAAGGAGCGTAGAATGCAACCTTACCTTCATCACCGTCCCCCGCAACACGCCCTGCAGCTTGATCGGCCGCGGCCTGCGCCCAGAAATTTTCATCGACTTCGCCGTCGCCATGCTCGTTTAGTGGGTCTCGCTGGCCACGCATCCTCAACTATGGAAATTGTTGAGTCAACAATCGACAATGTTATTAACAGAAGACTTACAGAGAACTTGGGCTTCAGGAACAACGTGACTAACTGTCGGCTGGAGAAATGCATGTCCTCTGGGAGGGTGTGATCATGTTGCTTTTCCTTGCCCTTGCCTTTCTTGCCCTTCTTGCTCTTTCCCGAGGAATATTTGGGAAGGGTTATACCTACACCCCGAGTGACTGGCGCGAAGAGTTCTTTCGCGATTTCCTTCAATTCCTTCTCCACCGGGGATAAAAAGTCAATCTTGAATGCCTCTTTCTTCTCCCGCTTAGGTTTGGAGGCAGCGGCAGCTTCGGTGGTGTCGGCTGTACAAAAAAATGCAATGGTATCAGAGGCAATCCTAAACTGAGGTAGAGGGACGAACGTCTTCGTATGGTCTTGCGTAACTTCCAATGTTCAGGTCCAGCCCAGTTCTTGAGGGCTGCTTGATCAAAATAGTCCAACATTCCACCTTCACCGTCAGCATCGGTCATGGCCATGATTAGAGCGCGCTCATTCGGGGCCCGGCGAGGATCGAAGGCTATGTGTCGGCCACCATCGGGGCCAGCTGGGCCAAGGCCTGCCTGGGCATCGGGTGAGCCATCCTCGCCATCTTCGCCAACATACTCCCCAGGACCCAGGTCATCCCCACCAAAATCGTCTCCGACGGCATGGTCACCCATGAAGAAGTCTTCTTCTGGCATGGCACCATGGCTAGTGTCGATAAAGTCGCCACCGGGACCGGATTCGTAGCCATCAGCCTCATTACCTCCGTCATTCTGAACAAGCGGGGTATCCTCACGGAAAAGGGCAGCCTCGTCAAGGGCCCAGGTGTTGCTAGAAAACGAGAAGCCTTCTAACGAATGAGAAATGGCCTTCCGTTCAAGAACCTCCAGGTCTGGAAGGAAGTCATCTGCAGGGGCAAGGTGAGGAACTGCTTGCGAGAAGAAGAAACAGACTCACTGCGGAGGGCAGTCAAATCAACATCGTCTTCAGGCTCCAAGAGGTCTTCATCTTCCCCGACCTTTCCCATGGGATCGCTTGCATCAAATATGACACGGAGGGCGCCCTCGCTACCAACACCAAGGCTAAGATGGTTCATAAGTAAACCGTGCGCGCCACCCTCATCAAAATCCTCGCATGTTTTCCGGAAGAGTGGGTCAACGCTAAATTCCAAGTCAAGTTTCTTGCTCTTTAGCTGAGCGGCGTTCTTTGCGAGAGTCGACTCTGATCGGTGGGTTGCCCTGCGCCGTTTCTGGGATGGTTCTTGGGCGTCGGGATTATCAGACGTTGGCTCCTCGCCCTCAGCGTCTCGTCCGTCCGAAGCAAGGTTACTGAGGAGTTTCCCTGTCTCAGTACCGACGCTATCAACACGGCTTGTCCAGATCTTGACACAGCCGTCTAATGTGCTAGAGGCTCGCTGAAAGTTGATCGAATTGTCGACATTATTCCTCAGAAGCGACATGTCGTGAAAGTAATCGATTAACGCAAAGTTCCATGTGTTTGTCGGATTGATTTTCTATGGCAAGAGACTTGAGCAAACGGCGGGGGAGGTATTTTAGTAGGGGCGTACATTATCCATGGCCATCTTCATCCATTCTTCATAATTCGAATTTCGAACGTCGATGGGTATATCGATGATTGGAGTCTCAACAATATTGGATTTGAGTGCTTGTTTATGGCGAGAATGGGCATGTGCACCAGCATCTTCGGCATCGTCTTGCCTGTCATTGGATGACGGGCCAGCTTCTGCATTGTCCGTAGTAGGGTTCTTTGCGCTCTTTCTTCTCCTGCGTTTCTCCGCAGTATCGTCATTGATGTTGACCGCCTTGAGTGGCACGCGCCCAGGATTCGCATCTTCGGTGTAGCTTCTGTCTTGGGTCTCGCTGACGCGTTTGCGAGTCGCTTGAGATTTTCCCCGCTGACGAGGGGTCTGTTCTTCTTCACTTTCACTGGAGGAGCCATCTGCATAGAGCGATAATTGGGCACGGGGATTGCGACTTGAGCGGGGAGGGGCCATTAGATGCTGGCTGATGATGCTGAACACGAGATTGTCACGCGTGACGGGTCGCGTCGCGACGCGATTGATTGCACGTGATTCGGTTTGATCTGATGCCTGTTTATGTTGGTTTCCACAGTTGACTGTGCTTATACCTCATTCACTCGCGCAGCCTACGACCATCACGGGGTTTACCCATGGAAAAAGATCCGGAGGTACAGTATGTTAGGTGTGCCAAATCCCGGACCACTCATCAGACATGAAACCCATATGACAAGCGTGAACTGACCAACTGCGTGATACGCCAATCCTCTGGAAACTGACTGTTGTTTACTTGAAACCTTTCTGTTAAACCCTTCTAGAACCGGGTTTCAATCTTTCCTCGTTATGCAATAGTACTGCATCAAAGATGATAACATGCCTTTTGGTTCGTTCATAGGGGAATTAAATTAAACTTATCTTCCTCCAGGGTGGGAATTTATGCGGCGTTCAGACTCAGCAGAGCGAGTGACGTGAAATGATCCGACACAGAGGCACCATCGCAGTCTCCCTCCTGCCATATTCTTCGTCGGCCGACCCTCTCCAAACCTGTGTAACGGATGGGATTGATCAATAATTGGTTCCAACACCATCACGACATCAATTATGGCTCCTTGGGTTATGCTTCATACTACGGCGGCGGAGCTTCACACGAGCGCGCCTCTCTCCAGGATTTTGTACCAAGGATCCCTCCCTCGTGTTCTGCGGCGAGGCCGACTGTATGTTAGTCTTATGTGGCACATACGGTCGGGGTTGTAAGGGCCATTATCTACTACCAGTAAGAATGGCCGGTCGAGCGTAGCTGATGTCATTCATGTGCGCAGAGAGCCGTGACTGCGGGCCATTTGAATCCAAACACCGAGTACCAAAGGCGCTAATCTTTCCTCTTTCTCCGCCCTAGCTCCCGACCTCGACTGCTTTGCTGCCGTGTGACCTATTTGCCTGTCTTATTCACCAGACATTCGCGCAACCTTTCCGGATGCCCCCTGAACACGAGATGGGAGTAGACATAGTAATGACCGTGCGTGGAGATTGAATTCCCAGGTCGGGTGATGGATGTGCCTTCAAAGGTGACCGTAAATTGCACGTCTTACGGGCTGACTAGTGTTTGTCCCAGACCTACAACCGTACAATCGTTGCACCGCCGACGAAATATATGTCCGACTAAGCCTTCTCATGCTCGCCCCGCGTGCCAGTGTGTTGGACCTGGTCCATATTGGGTTACTTCATCCGATTCTCTTGCGCCTCTCGATGTTTGCCCCAGTATGGCATCTTGTTGGGTGTCAACGCCAGTCACTGTTGCTGTGCCAATTCCGTGGATGCGGCCGTCATGTTGGGCTTTGCCACTACAATTCTAGTTCTGCGTTTCCGGATGACATCACACGTGTTCTGTGTGTCCAGTTGCCGCTATACAGAGGCTGCGCTGAAAAGCAAGCACTGGCGGCGCATCACAGCGGGGGTATTTCAGGACCAGGTCTCAGACCCTTCTACACCAGAATTCACCCACCCACACCTACTCACACAGATATAATCTCTCTCGTATACACACGGTGCGCATCGTCGACACCCACCTATTCTCTCCTCTTATTGTGACTCCTTGCAGATGACCAAAGAATTTCTCACCGATTCTTACGTTTCCTATACCTTCACTCCGCAAGCTGCAGAGGTCTATCTGGCATATCTTTTCAAAACGGAACCAGGAGCCGTCCGACCATTCCATCACCAAGACGCCTTCTTCGTTTGGAATCAGCCCCCGATTTCTACTCAGGCCCCGATAATGATACTGCCTCGCGGGCAACACCACCCGAGGCCTGCTTGGCTGCTCGACTTTGCTATTAGACCTGGTGGATCTGTCGTACCTCAGCAGATCTGGTTCCCTCAGGGTCAGGGCGACTGGCGCCGCTACGTCGAACAAGCGCAGCTGCAGATGCCCTTGTTCTTTATGAGTGCGGATGGGTCCCTCGGCGTGCCTATCGTGAACGCCGCCGCGGGACAGATGGCGCTACGTGGAGGAAATGAACCAGCTCCATTTGGCGATAAGACCACGACCAAGATCCGCATCAGCGTATGTACTCACCCCTTGCATGGGCGCGCATGTCACTCAACATTCATTTCGCAGTGGCCAGGCTATGCCCCTTCGGAACAGCAGGTACAATTGAGAGACCAGACCCCTGCGAGGAACCGCGTAACCCTAGAAAGGTTCGTCAAGCATGTTGGTAGCCGCGTGCGCCAATTTTTGGTGGTGAGTTGATATCCCGATCGTGGCTGTGGACTCGGAATTTCAACGGTGATTAGGACTGCGAGCGCGTTCCTGTCCACGATCCTGTCAACTGGAAGTGGAGGGTGGGACAGGACAATGTCACCTTCAACGAAGTGATGCTGATTGGCATCGTCCAAGTGTCGGCGGGAAGTTGGATGCCCATCCTCCAATTGATGAACCGGATCGTCATGTAATCAGAACCAGGTTTCATCAGATCCTTCCTGGCAAGGCCGTGCTTCCTCTAACAGGTTTTGGCATTTAGACAGCTCATCTCAGGAACCTATCATACCTAGCATACGCGTCGTGCCTAATTCCTTGATAAGATGATAGAGTAGTTAGTAGTAGATTTGTTTCACTAGACTGGGGTGGATACAATAAAGCGTGTTTAATGGTATGTGAGAGAAAAATTTCAGCAGAGTTGGGGGCACATCGTCAGATATATTGCGTCGCCTGCCTTCGATCACAGCGTGTCACCCCTTGACATTGACAGTTAGCACGAGCATTGATACCCTTTGACGGGTGAGAAAGTCACACCCAATGCCATATGAAGAATGAACATTAATGAAGGCCACGTGTACGTTAAAGGCGATGCCATGGCGTCACCAGCGCTGTATGGACTATTATACATGATGGCGGTGCAAATGCACGTGAAGAAAGTGTACCTATGGGTATATAATTTACCAGAGTTCGTGATCGAATCGTTCGAGCATGGCAACGGCGTCCTCTACGTCTTTCTGGGCCTTTTTGCGCATGTAAAAGATCGGACAGTCCCTGCTCGAGCACAGGACGTCCTAGAACCGAGCGTTCATCATTGGTTTTCTTTTTTTTTTTGAACTGCTTTGATTTGTCTTACCTGATGAAGAGATCCCTGGCATCGTTGGCACTGCGTCCATAGTCTTGCGAATTTTACCTGGGTTTCTGATGTTGTAGTTACCTGCAGTGCATCAGTAGGTGTGTAATGCTTCCAAAAAAGGGGCCGTACTTGTTTTTGGTACAGCTCATTCATCCTTGGCCGGCAATTGTCGCAGACGGCACCATCTATCAGGAGACGAAGATGACTTAGTGCTGTATGGGCGGCACAAGCGGTACGCACTGCTGACGCTATTGTTTGCCCGAAGGGGCGTCTTACAGCCTAAACATGTAACAGTTTTCACAGCAAACTTCATGAGTCCCCCAACTGTTGGAGTAGCGATCTGAATAGTTCTTGTATGTTCTCCTGAAACTGTTATAGGGACCCTCAGTACAGTTGATACGCCAAGGAAATTACAAATGCGGCGCACGTAACGAGGCGGCTTTCTCGCCCAAAATCGGCTCAAAGATGCGCAACAGTGGCTTCGACAGTTGGTTTTCCAAATAGTATTTCGTATCAATCGGGATATTATTCTCCAAGACATAAATTGGGTCCTCAGATTTCTCATAGGCGGCGGCTCCTACAACCAAGTGAGACCGAAGACAGTAAGCGATATCTTGCGCCATTACCTTTGATCCCCTTCACTATCACGTATGCCACTCGATCACCAAGGGCAGGAGCAGAGCCTTGAGTTGGAAGTCAGGTCTTCCTTAATTGAACTTTAATTTTATACGGACCTGCGTCTCGCTGCTTCATTCTTCCAGCGAGCTCGACGTGCGCCTGTTTTCCCGTGTAGTCTCGATGTCGAGTTAGCTGACGTTTATTGCTCAAATTTAACGAAGTTCGTTCCTACCTGCTTTCGCTAGTGCTTTCGTGATCACCAACTGCGACATGTCTACTTTGTTTTGTAGGAGATCAGATATCATTTGCTTGGTGTAGCTGGTACGGATTTTGGGTCAGAATGAAAGAGCAATAATCCACCGCAACAGAACGCACTCTTCCGCGCCCTTCACGTCTCGATCGATCAACATCTTGTGAAGACAAGTCTCAATGACTGTTGAAACAAGTCGGCAGTTGTCTCGGCGGACAGTCTGAAACGCTCCATCAATCCCGGGTTCATGATATCCAGGTAGCAACATACCTCAATACCCTTTGAGTCCATTTTGTCATACTTCTCTGGCTTGGTCCAGTACAGCCCGGCATAGCGTTTTTTGTTGATGAGAAGGTAAGGATAGTAGACCTTTTCGAACTCCAGTTTGATGGGCTTTACAAACTTCTTGGTTACGAAATTTGCGGCCTCACTTCCTGAAATGGACATGAGAATTCGGAAGTACGAACACGCCGTAATTTATACCCATTGTCATCACCTGGTCCAGTTCCGTCGGCCCGAATCTAACCATAACGGAATCGGTATCACCGTATATGACCTGCGCATTATGTGAATGGCCGTTGGCGACGCAGTATTCTGCCTCGACTTCCTGCACGGATCAAAGAAAGAGCATATAAGGAATTTCTCCTTCCGTGTTCAAGGGTACGCACCGCTTTCGTCTTCTCGATCATTTGTCGACCATACGCTGTCACACTTGATGAAATGGCCAGACAAGGGAGTTTTCCGATTGTTGCTCCGGTAAAACCATACACCGAATTTGCGCTGATCTTCACAAAGCATGAACAGACTGCGATCAAAAAGTCGCGCCAAATAAGTAAACCTACCTTCAACGCAAGCTGGCGACCATCCAGCACCGCACGTTTGAAAGGGTCTGTTTCCTTCTTCAAATCGGCCTTCGCGCGCTTACGCGCACTAATCAAGTCTTCCAACACCGTGGGAAGAAGACCTTTTCGTCGGGACGGCTTCACGAACCAATCTTTGGAGATGTCCTTAGAATGCCAAGTGGAATAGGCGTTGCATGGCGTACCGTTATTGGGCGTTTGGATGTAGTCAACATCCTTTACAAGGTTCAGTCGATCTACGGTGCTCTTTTCCAAAAGCGTCGTGTAGCACAAGTTGTGCGCCATCATGATTGATGGATATAGGGAGCTGAAGTCCAAAGTCGCGATTGGGACATCATAATATCCTCTCCTAGGTTCGATGACCGTAGCACCCTCGTACTGTTCGTCGCTCCCTAGCAAGAGTTTGGAAAGGAAAACGGGGAACTACATGACATCCATACCTTCGCTTTTCATGGTAGGAATGACGTAACCGTCGTCCATTGCTTTCCGGAACAGTTGAGACAATACCTTGATTGATTGGCCGCGGGATAGAAGGAAGTTGAAGGGTACGCCGGTGACGCGGGCCATCTCAGTGTAGTTGATGAAACACATGAGCTTATCCATCAACCGCTGGGGGAGGTATGCATCCTGGTGACACACGAACGTAGTCAGAAAAAGCCCGACCGTATCGGTAATTTACCACACCTTCAAGCAGTATACGGCCAGACGTCGTCGGGACTCAGGGGTGCCATTCTGCAACTCAGTAATCACAGAGTGGTGGACGTCTTCCTTTTGTTCTCCCAGAAATTGTGCGCAAACCGAGTTGAGCGTGTAGCTGCGCAATTTATGCTCACGTTGCATGTACTGAAGCACGTCGAGCTGCAGCCGGCCGTCCATGCTTGTCTCTTTTGAGTCTCGCTGTCCGAAAGCCTTGGAAGAGAAGTGTGTGTCCTTGATCTGCGTGCGGGTGTCTATCCTTCATATCAATAAAGGAACGTCGACGTCACTTAAAGACGTACTCCTCAAACGACCCAAGTAGGGAAACTGGTGTGCCTTGAGAGCTTTTGCTCGATCAAGAAGATAAGGAAGATCGAAATTTGCGATGTTGTAACCAATGATAACATCAGGGTCGACTTCTTCCACAAAGTCCCGCCATTGCTGGAGCATCTCTGCTTCATTGTTGAAGGAGATGACCTGGGAACCAACAATGTGGGAGCAGGTATTCAGCGTAAATATGTTCCGGATGAAGGGTCGGTCCTCTCCTGCATAACAGCTGTGGGTGTTGGATAGCAGGTAAACGAAATAGAGCCAGACCTTGCCGAGTCACCATGTTTGCAATTTGGATGACAGGATCGCAGGATGCCTCCGGGAAGATACCCTTCCTACCAGCGCATTCGATATCAAAGCTAAGGATACGTAAAGGGGCAATCTTTGCCCATTCACCCTCCGGCGCGTGTGATATGAACTGATCAAATCTGCCCACTGTCAGTACCGTCATAACAGTGAACATACTTCCGAATGTGTGCTATACCTGACGGAGAGTTCTATTTGGCAGTGCGACTTTTTATCCTTCCCTTTAAGGAGGGTGTATTTTCCCGCAGGGACTTCAATCCAGTTCATACCCACGACCTGTCACAGAGTAAGACAAGGAAGCAGAAACGTTCGATTACGCGCACGTTTGTGTCTATCATGAAACGCAGAATAAACGGGATGTTGCTTTCAAACGTCGTGACGGGTCCATTGAATAAGCCTCTGAAGTTCGTTTCACCCCTCTCAAAGATGCGTGAAAAAGCCCAGAAGGTAAGACAGATGAATTCGATCGATCAAGCCCACACTCATCTCGAACGCGAGGAACAGCCCTTGGTTCCGTGGCCGTGATCTTCATGAACGTCGCAAACTCGTGACCTCGATAGCCCCATAGGCTTCGTTTTTCAACGAATTCGATATTCGTGACAGCATTCACCAAAGACTGAGACGAGTCCTTTCTGAACACATTAGGGGCGGCGGAGAGGACGACATTGACGTACGTTTAGGTCGTCAATAAACGGCTTAATGTCCTCGGTTTGGAAGCCCCTTGGTGTAGCTATGAAGAAGTAAGGCATGAACCCCTTGACATGCATAAGCACACTCTGGCCCTCCTAGACACGCAGTATAGAATTAAATGGAGAGAAAGGCAAACATAGGGAACAAAATCGTACCTGTGTCACACCAAACATGTGAATCTGCGGTCCCGCTTGGAGATTATCGTACGAGCCGTCGATGTCGACCTGTTGGAACACTGCGGAGTCGTCAGCGCTCAGCCTGGCATCCGATTGAATGGCTCTGTACCTATGCTGTCCCTAGAGTCAACGATGGGTCTGAGGCGGGGCCGCGCCCAGGAGTCTGCTCCACCCTCGGACTCTGGACGCGTCCAGTGTTTGTTAATGAGCGGCGGCGCGAATCCAGTCCGAGAAACGCACTCGTGCTCTCTTGTGAGTCTATTTGAATCCTCGCGAGGACATCTGCGAAGGAAGACTGGCTGTCCTGCGACGCCAATGGTGCAGGTGAGACTTTTTGTTTCTTGGTCGCTGGCTCCGTCGTCCCTCTAAGCATCGCGTTGTGTTAGGAAAAGACGCGATAAGTAAGCGTGTCGTTTCGTTTCAGAGAAATACACCTCACCGAGAACTCGAGCCATTCATCACAGAAGACTGCTTTTTCGAAGGCATCGTAAGCTCGTCTTGGTGGTGGAAGCGGGAACGTGCAGCTGACGTGAAGTGTGGAGGCGCGTCGCGCTTAACCGCGTTCAATTACAGTATCACGTTACAAGAAGACGCTCGATCGCCTGAAATCTAATTCAGCCACACTTCATGATACACATCATGCAGTACTGGTGCTCTACACATCTAGCTAGAACTGGGTATGTCGTCAACGTCCAGACAACATTTTGAGTCGTGCTTCCGCTGCTCTCGCTCTCCTTTCCCTCTCTACCTTTGCCCTCATCTCTGGTGTCAGGCCAGCAACAGCATCCGCAGAACCAGACGAACCACCTAATTTCCTCGGCCCATTATGAGGTTCAAGCCTGGGGGGGTCCGGCATCGGTACATCAGCAACCTCCTCGACTTGACCCGCACGTTCTTTCTCCCTACTCTCGCGTTCTTTGATCTTGTCCTTTAGCCCCTTCCGGCGCACCTTCTTCTTCTCTTCGCGTTCTTCTTCCATTTCCGG
>Ga0307512_10007282_pt1 | contig 11004 bp, 7 predicted proteins | sample 14_EM_MG_FD_200267 | JGI IMG/M metagenome (GOLD analysis project Ga0307512, IMG submission 200267) | Populus trichocarpa ectomycorrhiza microbial communities from riparian zone in the Pacific Northwest, United States - 14_EM | ecosystem: Host-associated > Plants > Roots > Unclassified | place... | reverse complement strand
CAAGCCGGCCATCGCGCTCAGCAGCGTCGACTTGCCGGCCCCGGACGTGCCGGTGACGGCGAGCAGCTCGCCCGCGCCGACCTCGACTGAGACGTCCCGCAGCACGGGCTCGGCGGCGCCGTAGGCAATCGACGCGGTCTCGACGGTAAGGGTTCTCATGCGATCTCCTTCGGGCCCAGCCAACCGGCAACGACAGTACGGGTGCTCATGCGATCTCTCTGAGCGTTCGCCGGCCGGCGAAGTAGGCGACGCAGGCCAGCATCGCGAGCACCGCCACGCTCACAACTGCGACGACGACCGGCCGCGGCCAGCCCGGCAGCGGCAGATCCGGCGGGTCGATGCCGGCCAGCGGCAGCGCCCAGCCGGTCAGCGCCCAGGAGATCAGCGCGATGGCCAGGCCGGCCAGCACGGCGATGACCACCAGCACCGGGTACGTCCACAAGGTCGCCTGCCGCAACGCGCCGCGCCCCAGCCCCTGCGCGCGCAGCGCGGAGAGGTCCTCGACCCGCCGGGCCCGGTCCACCGTCGCCGCCAGGACCAGCGCCCCGGCCGCCAGCGTGATCGCCAGGCAGCCCGCCAGCAGATAGAACCAGAGCGCCAGCGCGGGGCCCTGGGTGTCCAGTTGCTTACGGACCTGCTCGGCGCCGACGTCGCCGGTGACCACGAGGCCCTGCGCGGCCAGCCGGTCCAGGATGTCGGCGGGCGCCTTGGCGTTCAGCCAGACCTGCGGGGCGACCGCGGGCGCGGCGTCGGTGGAGAGGCGGTCGGCGTACTCGAGGTCGATCAGCGACGCGTGCGTGCCGATCTGCGGGACCACCGGGAGCTTGACGGTCCGCGCGGCCGGCAGCAACCGCCCGTCGAAGCCGGCGACCGTCGTCGCCACCAGCACCGGGCCGGCGCTCGCCACCGGCAACGGATACGGCGTGTCCACAGGCTGCAGGAACGCTCCGCGGGTCAGCCCGGCCGGCGCGTTGAGATCGATGTGCAGCCCGTCCGGCACCGCCGAGAGCGTGCCCGACGTGGTCATCCGCCAGCGCCCGGGATCGCCGAGTTGCGCCGCGCTGACCGCGGCCTGCGCCGGGTTGATGGTGCCGAGCGCGTGCACGGTGATCCGGCCGGTGACGCCGGTGACCCCGTCCGCCGTGGCGAACTCGACGGCGTTCAGCCGGCACCCGGTGCGGCAGACCGCCACCCGCTGCTGGTACGTGAACCGGCCCTCGTGCAGGTTGCCGAGCTGCACCCGGGTGTCGCCGAACCCCTTGAGGCTCGACAGCACCACCGCCAGGCGCACCGGCTTGTCCACCGGGATGCCGGTCGACGAGACGTCGAGGGTGACGTCCTGTCCCGCCAGCAGCACCGGCTCGGGCGCCGGCGGGCGCAGCACCCGGGCCACGGACTCCGCACTTGGCCCGTCGGCCGGCCAGTTCGCCACGGCCGCGAGCCGCGGGGTGTCCACCGCCAGGGCGGCCGGATCGGCGGCACCACCTCCGGGCACCTGCACGACCGCCATCGCGTACCGGCCGTCGGGGTCGGCGGCGCGGACGGCGCCGAGCAGTTGCTGCCGGGTGACCTGCCCGACCGAGATCACCCGGTCCGCGCCGGTGCCGAGCCGGGACTGCATGGCGCGGCCCTGGGCGGCCACATCGACCGCGCAGGCGGCGTACCCGACCACCGCGACGGCGGCGACCAGCAGGGCGAACAGCCGGGCCGCGCCGGGCCGGCGGGAGAGCTGGAAGCCGGCCAGCGCCACGCCCAGCCGGCCCCGGCCGAGGGTCCGGACGGCGTACCGGGTGACCACGGGCAGCAGCGCCCGTGCGGCGAGCAGGGCCAGGGCGAGCACCACGAACGCCGGCGCGACCAGGCCGAGCCCGGTCAGCGACCCGTGCGAGACGAACAGTTGCACGCAGGTCAGGACGGCCAGCAGCGCGACGCCCGCCTCCACTGCCAGGGCTCGGGCGCTGTTCGGCACGGCCGGGGCACGGCGCAGCAACTCGGCCACCGCGCTGACCAGTTGCCGGCTCTGCGCGAGCAGCGCCGCGAGCACCGCGCCCGCGGCGGCCAGCGGGGCGTAGCGCAACGAGTCCAGGCCGCCGGCCGCGTCCACGCCGGGGAAACGCACCGCCGCCACCAGGTTCACCATCAGCTGGCCGGCCAGGCAGCCGAGCACCGCGCCGACCAGGATCGCCACCAGGCTCTCGCCGGTGGCCAGCCACCACCGTCCCCAGAGCCGGGTGCCGCGCAGCGCCACGACGGCGAGCTCGGGCCGGCGCCCCTCGGTGCCGTAGCCGACGGCCAGGAAGATGCTCAGGCAGGCGAGCAGCACGAGCGGGGCGGCGAGCAACGGCACGATCAGCCGCGCGGCGGTGCGGCCCGAGTCGATGCGGTCCAGCAGCGCGGGCAGCTTGGTGGAGAAGACGATCGCCGGGCCGATCTGGCCCGCCAGCGTCTTCACGCCGGTCAGCTGGGTGCGCAGCGCGCCGAGGTTGTCCGCCGCCAACGCCGCCGGGCCGGCCGCGCCGTCGATCGACACCTGGGTGGCCCCGTGGTCCATCCCGTCGAGCGTGGCCCGGTCGGTGAAGACCGGCTCGCCGGGCCGGTCGCCCGGGTCGGTGGCGAAGTAGCCGTGCGCACCCCAGTACGGGTCGTCGGGCGCCGGAACCCGGTACGTCCCCACCACGGTGAGCCGCCGCGGCGTCCCGTCGGGCAGGAAGATCGGCGTACGCGGATCGGGGTTGAAGATCGCGAAGGTCAGCTTGATGGAGTCGCCGGCCGCCAGCTTGAGCCGGCTGGCGGTCTGCACTCCGACGACCACCTCGCCCTCGCCGATCAGGCAGCGGCCGGTCACCATCACCAGGTGCTCGCAGGCCTTCTGCCGATAGGTGAAACGGGACCGGTTCTGCGGATCCGGCTCGATGCCGATCGTCGGATACTCGGCCGCGTAGATGTAGCTGAAACCGGGCAGACCGGCCAGGGCGGTGCCGACATCGGAGAAGCTCACGACGCCGGAGTCAGGGCTGCCGGAGCGCAGATCCTGCGTCGCCTTGATGGTCAGCCCGCGCTCGTCGGGCAGCGCGGTCGCCACCTGTCCGGCCGCCACGGCCCGCTCGGCGGCCTGCAGGAAGGCGGGCGCCGCGACCGCCGCGGCCACCGCGAAGAGCGACAGCAGGGCGAGCGTGACCGCCTGGGCACGACGGTTCCAGACCATGGCCAGGATCAGCGAGATCATCGCGCACCTGCCCGCAGCCGACGGGCCAGCGGCCGGGCCGACAACCAGCAGACCAGTCCCAGCACCACGAGGGCGATCAGGCCCGCCGCCCCGAGCGCGCCCGGGCCGAGCGCGTCCGGCAAGCCGATCACCTGCCATCCGTCGGTGAACCGGGGCGCCGAGACCCGGGCCAGCGGGTTCGCCACCGCCGCCGCGACCAGGCCACCGGCCAGCCCCGCGAGGACCAGGGCGACCTGGCCCGAGTAAGCGACGGCGACCGCGGTACGACGGGGCAAGCCCTGCGTACGCAAAGACTGCAAATGGTCTGCTTGTGGGCCGCGGTCCACCGCGGCCGCGACCGCGACGGCGGCCGCGGCCAGCAGCAGCGCGATGGCCGCGCAGAGCAGCCCGAACCGGGCGGACACGGCCGAACCCTGAGCGGCCAGCCGCGCCGAGCGGGCCCGCACCGAGTCCTCGCCGATCAGGTTCAGGCCGGCCGTCCGCAGGGCGGCGACGATGGACTCGGGCGCGTCCGCCGTGAGCCACACCTGGAAGGTGCCGCCGGCGTTGGCGTCGGCGGCCACCCGCCGGACCGTGTCCAGGTCGACCAGCATCCCCTTGGCGCCCAGCGCCGGCAGCACGCCCGCGGTGCCGACCACCCGGACCGGGTTCGTCCCGCCGCCGAACGAGAAGACCGACGCATCGTTGGTCTGCCAGGGCAGCGGCTGCGGGCCGGCCAGCACGACCGGGACCGGGAGCGGGGCGTCCACGGCGAAGACCTGGTTGCCGAGCACGGCGGCCGGCGGGATGGTCTGGTCGATGCGCAGGGTCAGCGTGCCGTCGGCGGCGGTCAGATCGACGCCGTCGCCGACCACGCCCGAGCGCCAGCGCGAGATGTCGGCGAGGCTGCCGGCGTCGAGGATGTCGGCGGCCGGGTTCTGCTGGCTGAGCCCGTGGATCGTGACGTCGGCATGCGCGGGCGCGCCGACGGGCGGGCCACCGGTCCGCGGCGGGGTGGCCACCTCGAAGCGCACCAGCCGGCAGCCGGGCGCGGGCGCACATCCGGCGACGGCGGCCTCGACGGTGTGCTCGCCGACGCCGATCGGGCCGAGCGTGACCGGCACGCTCGCGCCGGTGGCCTCGTTCTGCAGGACGGCGACCAGGTCGACCGCGGCCTTGCCGGCGTTCTCGGCCCGCAACTCCAGCCGATCCCCGGTCACCGGCGGCAGCGCGGCCGGCACCGGGACCGCGGCGACCGCGTCGCGCAACGCGTTCACCGGGCCGTACTCTCCTCGCCAGCTGGCGACGGCGGCCAGCCGGGAGCTGTCCACGGCCAGCACCGGCGGGTCACTGGCCAGGTCGACGACCGCCGCCATCGCGTACCGGCCGGCGGGGTCGGCGCGGCGCACGGCGTACTCGAGCTCGGTCCGGTTGTCGGCCGCGACCGTGAGCACCCGGGCGGCGCCCAGCTCGACGGTGCCGCGCTCGGTGCGCGCCTGGCGGCCGGCGGTCCAGCCCCCGGCCGCGGTCGCGAACAATGCGACGGCCACCACGATCAGCGCGAACACCCGGTCGGTGCCGGGCTGCCGGGAGGCCTGCACGGCGGTCAGGCCGAACCCGAGCCGGCCCCGGCGGACGGCGACACCGCCGGCCCGGTCGGCGATCCGGACGAGCAGCCGGGCCAGTGCGAGCGCGACGGCGAGCGCCACCAGGACGGGCGCGAGCAGCCCGAGCGAGTTGTCGGAGCCGCCGGTCCGGGCCTGGTAGACGGCCGCCACGGCGACGGCGATCAGCACGACGTCGACGACGCCGGCCCGCCAGTCCCGGCGCCCGGCCGGAACCCGGCGCAGCAGCGCCGCGACCGGCTGCCACAGCACGCCCGCCTCGACCGCGATGAGCACCAGCAGCCCGCCCACCAGCACGGCCGCGACCGCCAGCCCGGACAGGGCGAATGCCTGCCCCAGCGGCACGGCCCCAAAGGGGCCCGGGTTCTCCATGCCGTCCGTAGGACCAGGCGTCGGTAGCAGCACGGCCCCCGGGTTCTCCATGCCGTCCGTAGGACCAGGCATCGGTGGCAGCACAGCTAGCAGCACAGCCAGCAGGTAGCCGATCGGGGCGCCGACGATCGCGCCGCCGAGCAACGGGACCAGATGCTGGCCCACGGTCAGTCGCAGCATGCCCAGCCGGGTGCTGCCGCGGAGCTTGAGCAGGGCCACGTCGCCGCGCCGGTCGCGGCCGGTGTAGCGGCCGGTCAGCCCGATCGCGAACCAGCCGAGGACCAGCACCTCGCCGAGCGCCACGGTGACGCCGAGCCGGATCGTCCACTTGTCCCGGGCGATCGTCTCGAGCAGCGGCGGGGTCGCGTTCACCAGATGGAAGGTGCCGGCACTCAGCCGGGCGTCGGCGATCTGCAGCTGCGGGCCCAGCCGGTAGCCGTTGTCGCCGCGCAGCAGCGCGTCGGGCACGCCCACGTCGTAGGTGACGGCCGGCGACCAGAGCTTGCGATCCTCGAACGTGGCCAGCGGGGTGAACAACGGGTCCATCCCGCCCGAGGCCCGAAACAGCGGGTTACTCCAGTACGCGCCGGTCGAGTCGGCCAGCTCGTACGTGCCGACCAGGCGCAGCTCGAGCGGGCCGGCCCCGGGCGTCGCCGCGACCGTGATCGGGTCGCCGATCTGCGCGCCGAGCTGCTGGGCCGTCCGTACGCTGAGCACGGTTTCGCCGCGGGCGGCCGGACAGGCGCCGGTCAGCTTGACGTGCTCGCAGAATCCGTCCCGGTAACCGACGACGATCTCCTGGTCGGTGCCGGACCACGAGATCGACATGGCCTGCCGCATGCCGAGCACCGGCGCGCCGTCCCGGATGGTCAGGATCCCGCTGACCGCGTTCGCGAAGCTGTCCAGGCTGGCCCGGGGCTGCCCGGTCGTGCCGACCAACTGCCGCACCGACAGGGTCCGCTGGGCGGCGGGCGCCGCGGCGACATCAGCCGCGGCAGCGCGGGTGGCGGCGGCCATCCCGAACCACGGCCCGGCGACAGCCGCGGCGGTCGCCAGCGCGGTGAGCATCAGGACGGTCCAGACCTGCGCCGTACGGGCCCGCACGGCGCCCAGCACAAGTGCGAACATCCGCCCTCCCCCGAGATCGACCCTCCGGGAGGTTACGCGACCCTGTCTCGTGCGTGAGCGTTGGTCAGAGCCAGCGTTGGCGCTTGAGATAGATGTACAACCCGCCGGCGGTGAACACGATCAGGCCAAGACTCATCAAGAAACCCCAGAACCGCTCGTAGCCCCAGTACGGCACGTTCTGTCCGTAGTAGCCGGTCACCGCGGTCGGCACGGCGATGATCGCGGCCCAGGCGGCGAGCTTGCGGGTGATGTCGTTGAGCGCGTTGCTCTGCTCGTTGAGGTCCGCCTCGAGCAGCGAGTTGATCCGCTCCCGGGCGTTGTCGATGGTGTCCGTGGCACGTTGCGCGTGGTCGTCGACATCCCGGTAGTACGGCGCCAGGTGGTCGTTCATCAGGTGCGAGTCGGTGCGCAGCACCTGCCCGATCAGGTCCGGCATGGGCGCCACCGGGCGGCGCACCGCGGCGAGCGTCTTGCGCAGGGCGAAGCCGTACATCCGGACCGGCCGGGGCGCGCCGCCCTCGTCGAGGATCAGGTCCTCGGTGGCGTCCATCGCCTCGTCCAGCGCGCGGGCGGCCGCGTAGTGCCCGTCGACGATCAGGTCGAGCAGCCCGTACACGAGGAAGCTGACGCCGCCCTTGATGCCCAGACCCGGGTCGGCGTCCCAGCGCTCGATGAGCGCCTCCAGGTCGGCCGCGGATTTGCGTACGGTGATCAGCGCCCGCTCGGTGATGAACGCGCTGATCTCGTGCTTGGTCAGCGCCGGCCGGGCCCCCGCGGTGTCGACCTCGACCGCGTAGACGTTCATGAACATGTGGTCCCGGTAGCGGTCGAGTTTGGGCCGCTGGTGGTCGTGCACGGCGTCCTCGACGGCGAGCGGGTGCAGCCGGAACTCCTCCGCGACGGCCCGCAGATCGCCCAGGTCGGGGTCGAACAGGTCGAGCCAGAGCACCGCCTCGGGATACTCGGCCAGCTTCGGCGCCACCTCTTCGGCGCCGAACCCCTCGGCGATCACCCTGCCTTCGGAGTAGAGCCGGGTGTTCGTCGGACAGGTCGGGGCCGGGTGCTGGATCTCTGCCTCTTTCACACCGCAACTATGCCCGTTTCACCAGTTCCGGGCGCGCCAACCGGCCCCAGGCCAGAGTGGCGACGTTCCACATTTCGAGTACGCCGTCCACCGCCCACGGCCGCACCACGTCCTCGACAGCGCGGTCGAAGGCCGCCGCCTCGGCCGCGGGCATGAGCTCGCGGGCCAGGCTCGCCGTCGAGTGGAACTGCTCCACGTAGTCGCCGACCGGCTGCCGGAACCGGACCGGCGCGGTCTCGGCCCGCCCGGTCAGGCCGAGTTCGTCGGCGACCCGGTAGCCGGGGTCGAAGTCCGGGTTGCGGGAGTGCCGGGCGATCACCTCGGTCAGCCGGTCGCCCCACGGCACGTCGCGTGGCCCGTGCTCGACGACGGCCAGCACGCCGTGCTCGCTGAGCACCCCGCCGAGCCGGGCCAGCACCGGGCCGGTCGCCATCCAGTGCAGGCTGGCCCCCGCGGTCACCAGCGCGTACGGCCCGGCCAGTGGGCAGGTCTCCACCGCGCCGACGATCCAGCGCAGGTTCGCCCGGGTGCCGCCGGGCCGCTGCCGTCCCGCCGCGACCATCGCCGCCGACACATCGACCGCGTCGACGTGCTCGACCCGCGCGGCGAGGGGCCGGGCCAGCGCGCCCTCGCCAGCGCCGAGGTCCAGCACGGTGCGGGGGTGGTCGGTGATCAGATCGTCGAGGATCGTGAAGACCTCGTCGGGATAGGGCGGCCGGTGCCGGTACGCGTCGGCGACGCCCGGATGCGCGAAGGTGCCCGCGAGTTCGGAGTGCACAAACTCATGCTGGCACGGGCCGGCCCGATTCCCGTCACGGTCCGCCCAGGACGCCGGCCACCCGCGTCATCCGCGCGTCGTGGTTCTTCTTCGCCGTCGCGAACGCGGCGGCGTCGTCCTTGATCCGCGCGTTCTGGAAGGCCACCTCGAAGCCGTGCCAGACGGCGACCAGGTTCGTCTGCTGTTTGCAGGCGACGTCCGCCTCGGCGGCGGCGATCTCCGCGGCCGGCACCGTCGAGTTGTTCACGTCGAACTCGGCGCCGGCGTCCCGCGGCGTCTGGTAGGCGTAGCCCTTGTCGTGCATGCAACTCGACCATCGCCCGAACGCGGCCACGACCGCCGGGTCGGCGAACGAGTCGCGATAGGACTGCCCGCCCACCTCGGCGACCACGTCGGCCTCGCCGAGAACCCCGTCCGGCGACAGCGCGTCCGCCGCCGTACGGGCGCAGCCGCCCGCCGGCACCGGCCGGCCGTTCACCCGGCCCGGCGCCGACTTGCCGGTGAGCACCGCTCGCATCGTGGCGGTCAACTGCCCGAACCCGGGTGCGCCCGCCGGGGCCGCGCTGGTCATCTGGGAGACCAGGTGATAGCCGTACCGGGTGGCGATCGAGCGGTCGGTGACGCCATAGCGGCGCTTGTTGCCGTAGTAGCCGAGATCGGCCACGGTGCCGCTGCCCGCCCGGGTCAGGGCGGCCCGCGCGGCGGCCGCGTCGAAGGCGTACCCGAAGCGGGTCATGCATTGCCCGACCAGCAGCGCGCGGGCGAGGTCGATCTCGCCGGTCTCGGGCACGGTGAACGCGTAGGCGTCGGCCGGCAGGACGAAGTCGTCGTGCGGGGCCGGCGCGGCGATCGGAGCCGCCGCCGGGGCCGAGGTGCACCCGGCGAGCAGTGCGACCGACGCGAGGAGGCCGGCCAGCCTGAGCTTCATTTCGGACTCCGTCCGGACGTGCGGGAGGCGGCGCGCCGCGCCGCCTCCCGGGCGTTGGGTCAGTAGACGACCTTGACGGAGGCGTCCTCGTTGTAGGTGTAGTACAACTGCCCGGTCTCCTGACCGTTCAGATAGTCGTAGTTGCCCCCGTAGTTGGAGTTGAAGAAGATGTAGCACTTGCCGCTCGACAGCAGGTCACACGACGCGGCGGCGGCGTTGTTCTTGACCGCCTGCCCCGAGCCCGCGCCGGTGCCGCTGAAGAACGTGTCGTTGACCAGATTGGACACGTTGCTCGAGGTGCCCCAGTACGCGGTCGTGGTGCTGCTGTTGTAGTAGAGGCAGAGCGTGTAGGCCGAGGAGTTGCAGCGCGACTCCACGCCGGCGATGGTGCCGACGTGGTGGCCCGCCGCGTTGGCCGCGACCGCCGGCATCAGCGCCGTGGCGATGCCGGCCGCGGTCGCCACCGCTGCCCCACCGAGCAGTCCGCCCAGCCGCCTCTTGCTAGTCATTGCAGGTCTCCGTTCCGTTGTGGACGCGGCCGGTAGGCCCGGCCGCCGGTCCGGATCCATTGCATCGAGCCGGCGGAATGTCCGGCACCTGGTCAGCGACCGATCAATCAACGTCGAACACGCCGCGGAGACCCCAAAACCCGCTAGGCCGGGTACGAGCAGGCCGCGCTCGCCGCGGCGGCCCGCTGCTGGTCGGTCAGCTCGGCCGGCGGGAACCTCGGACCGAGTTGGCCCGGCCCCGCGGCTCGGGCGGCCACGACCCCGGTCGGCCCGTCGCCGCCGAGACAGCCGGCCGCGGCGATCAGCACCGGCTCCGTCCCGGCGGTGGCTCCGTCGAGCTTCCAGGGCACGCCGAAGCTGGGCCGGTCGGCTGTCTCCTCGGTGAAGCCGATCTGCCGCCAGCGCAGCTCCGCGGACTGGCCGTCGTCGCGCTGGTAGAGCGCCGCGAAGCCGACGATGTCCAGCCGGGTCCCCGAGGCGGTGAGATGCAGCGTGCCCGGCACCGCCCGGTCCACGGCCACCGTCAAGGCGATGGCGCTCGGGCCCGGCTGGTCGTCGGCGCAGCGCACCGGCGCGAGGCCGGCGGGCGGGTTGCCGTGGATGATGCCGGAGGCGATGACGTCACCGTCGGGCAGCTTGAACCACCGGATGTCGGGCGAGCCGCCGGTGTTGTCGTGGATCTTCTCGCCCAGGCAGTAGCCGACGAAGCCGACCGTGCAGCCGCTCGGGATCGTCTCGGCGATCGGCGCGTCGCGGGCCGCTCCCCCGTGGACGCGCGCCCCGGCGCCGTAGGTCTCCGCCGTGAACGCGGCGTGCGCCGGCCGCTGCGGGCAGCCGGACTTGCCGCGGTCCGCCAGCACGGCGAACGCGCCGACCGTGCCCACCAGCAGCAACGCCACGCCGGCAAGGGCGACCAGCTTCGACCGCTTCCACCGCCCGGAACGGGTGGGCGCCTCGGGAGCCTCGGGCGGCTCCGGGAGCGGGTCGATCTCGACAAGAGCGGGGGCCGGCGGCGCCAGGGCGACTTGCAGCTCGTGCCATCGCTTGCGCCACAACTCCACGTCGCCGTGGCAGGCCCCGACGTAGGCGAGAACCACGTCCAATGTGGGCTTACGGATGCCGCTGGCCGCCTCGGACAGGGTCGCGGCGCTGTATCCGGCGGTCTTGGCCAACGCCCGGTATGTCGGGCTGCCCGCCTCGGCGCGGACCTCCCGCAACTCGAAGGCGAACGCCTGCAGCGGCCCGGCCCCCGGATCCACCGCCTTTTCCTGACGAGCCATCCTGCCCCCTCGTATGGCAGATCGTGACGATCTCGTCTCCGAGAGCGCACGCCGATCATGCCGCCGAGGGCAGCGGCCATCAAGGTTTTCGGATC
>Ga0307512_10007280_pt1 | contig 11007 bp, 13 predicted proteins | sample 14_EM_MG_FD_200267 | JGI IMG/M metagenome (GOLD analysis project Ga0307512, IMG submission 200267) | Populus trichocarpa ectomycorrhiza microbial communities from riparian zone in the Pacific Northwest, United States - 14_EM | ecosystem: Host-associated > Plants > Roots > Unclassified | place... | reverse complement strand
CCGGAACGTGAATGCTCGCACACAGACTGCAGGCGTGAGCCAGGAGACCTGATGGGCACAGAGGAGAGTTGCCTTTGCGAAATGGAGAAGAAGGAGGCCACTGGAAAGATAGCCAGTGTCGAGGAGGACAGGGTTCCTCACGTCAAGCCAGAGCTCGAAGCCAGCTACTCAGCTACTTTGCCACCCAAGAGGACATCGAGTGCCTCACCTATTCGCCATCGCTCACCATTACCAAGGTTGCTGGGACACAGTGTTTTCCGGCCATTAACATAAGGATGCTGGCAATCCCAGTACCAGACTGCGATGCGGACTCGGAGCCGCCATCAAGTCCGCGGAACCCCCTGCGCACCATCCGCCTGAGTCCCCACTGATGTGGAAGGGCCGCCACCGAGCGGCGCACCACCGAAGATCGCCGTCTTGAATCCTTAAAGTCGCCCAATCCACATTCAGAAGACCTGGAAGAACCAGGGGGAGTGTTGTCATCACCGGGAGACACGCCTGTCTTTCCCGAAGACCCCGAGTATCGTGAGCTTGAGGGTGCAGACGACACAGACGCGGACGCAGAGGCGCACGAACTAGGGGAAGCGCTGCGAACTACTGGCACCACAAATGTCCCCGCCGAGAGCACCGTTGGCATCAAACTCGCTAGCGCGACTGAGAGAGTCGCTGCCGCCAAGGTCGAAGCGTTGGGGCCTCGGGAGGAAGGCGAGGCTAGGCATGGGCGCGGGGTGCTGCCACGAAAAAGAGAGCGCAGGCCCGATGCATTGCGAGGAGGCAAGGGCAAAGTCGATGCGCTGGGGCAAGGGGATCCAGGTGAGGGAAATACGGCCACATGAAAGAGCGCCACCCCTGGACATCTTGATGAGGATCTGCCTTGTGATCCCGGAGGAAGACGGCTAGGGAGGAAATAATCGAATTGAAATGGCGAGTTGAGGCCAAGAAAACGACACGGCGAGGATCGTCGCCCAGAATAAGAAAAATCTAGTTACACAAAAGTCACATCAGTGACGCGGCACTAGCCAACAGAGATAACCACGCACCTATGCCCAGACCTCCGTCGCCTCGTCCCGTCATCGAGAAGTGGTCCCAGCAGGGGGATGGAGAGATGTGAATTGGTAATAGTTAGACCCCAAAATTGATACCGGCGGTACGATCAGGTTTCCCAGTGCGCCAATGATGTCATCCCCATCCACGCAGTTCTTATACAAAACTTGCTTGGGTGCTGATATAGCGCTGATAGGCAACGATGGTGGGATATCCAGCCTTCATGTCTGTTTTGGAAGTGCAAACAAGCAGCAGACTAAGATGACCGCGCATGCAAAGATGATATGCCTAAGGGTAACCCCGACCCCAACCCGGGAAAAAACCTACTCTGGGTGTGGGTTTTGGTCGGGCCAAGGTCAGGGTAGGCCTGGAGTGAAACATGGTAAGGATGGGTACGATGAGTACAATAGCTACGCACTGCGCTTGTCCTCCTTCGTCCTTCCAGTTCACCTCCGTACAACATTGGACCACGGGTTTCATCAAGGGGGGGATGTACACATTGTGTCGCATATACCTGCTCTAACCCGAGCTCTTCATTTGCCGCGAGCTCGCATAGTTCGACGCTTTGCATAGGCTCGTGGTATTTCTTTCGTGTTTCCGTCGGTGAGAGGCATGATGAAAGATGTCTTGAAAATAAGGGAAACCATGACTGCTGAACGACGGCGGTGGTAACGGACCCTGATGTGCAATGCTCAGAGACCAACAAGTCGACGAATCATGCGAGGCCCTGGAATGGATTGAACGACTGTATCACTGTATTACTGAAGTATCACTGACAGGTAAGCGGGGGCCGTCCGCGGTGCGGAGACAATGCGGAGACTTTGCGGCACAAACAACGTCAAATCTTGACCAGCTTGACCTCAACTATCCTGTCCTATCCAAGAGGGCCTACTACTGACGGTGGTTCGTTATCAACGTCGTTGTCTTCATCGACGTGTAATCATTGTATGTGTCTGCCTGCTGTACGAAGTCACCCCCACTGTTCATGTGCTGACTTGTCTCCTCTTTCGCGATTATCCCATTATGGAGTCCCATAACGGTTGAGGAGGCCCAAGGTCTCCGAGTGCTTCTTTCTAATTTGGCACGAACTCAAACGCCAAATGAGCGATGAGAGCTGTCACGCGTCCCCAGATTCGAAGCCTGGATCTTTCTTCCTCTTCTATCTCACTTATTGTCCCTTTCTACTTATCGTCGCGCTGTGGCCCTGTCAGTAGACTCAGTACTAGTGGCGCTGCTCTACCTTCCAATCTCTCAGTATCTCATCGATCTTATGTCCCATATCCTCTTTCCCCCTGAACCTGCCAGCGCCGTGCTGTGTTGACAACAGTTTCCGATCGGGAAATCGATTTTTGATGCACGTTGATGCCGTGCGCCAGTGCGCCATGTGTTGGATTTCGATCATCATTGACCAAGTGGCCTTGGAATTCGAACGCAAAGTGCCTCAAGATATGCAGTCAAAACTTTGTTTATCACTGGCAATAGAGGAACACGACTCACATAGATGGCTGCCAGAGCACTAGTACCGGAGCGCGATGATTGGGAAGAGAAACAATGTGGGATTGTCAAAGGGGCGCAACTTGAAGGTGCGGCCTGGAACCGCCGCTCCAGTCGTCAGCTGATGTTTGCGATGTGATTATAACATACAGTCCCAGCGGAATCCAACGTCTGACCATCACCTTCGCCACTCTCTCTTCCTGTGACCATTTGGTACAATGGCTACACAGCAGGATCTCTCCCGAGTCCCAGATGTCAAGTTCAGAGTACTCATTATCGGAAGAGCGAACGCAGGGAAAACAACCATCTTACAGAGAGTTTGCGATACGACCGAGAGTCCGGAGATCTACAGGCTTGGTCCAGGCGGAACTCGCTACCAGGTATGTTCTCATTCCTGATGAAACTTTCGATCTTATCGTCTAGCCAGGTTCAACTCGACCCCACAATAGAGGTTTGACTGGCTCATTATTATCGGCGATAGCTGATCATGAAAGTCCTGTTTGCAGCGTGGCCAACACGAGATCAACGACGAACTCATCTTCATGAACCACGATGGCTATGTGTTCCATGACTCCCGCGGATTTGAGGCAGGCAGTAAAGACGAGTTGGAGACTGTACAAGAATTTGTCAAACGCAAGTCACAAGAGAAACGATTGACAGATAGGTTACATGCGATCTGGTTTGTTCTTTCGTGTGTCTACGGTTGTAAATTCACAAGGTTACGGTTGCTTGTCAGGTACTGCATTCCGATGGACAATGACCGGCCATCGCTGGATTTAAAGTATTTCAGGGCAATTTGCCCGGACAAGAATGGTACGTTTATGTCTAAATGCGACTCTATGGATAGAAATTGACACCATGATGTGGGATTTTCAAGTTCCTGTAATAGCTGTTTTTACAAAATATGATCAATTCAAGCGCGACGTCAAGATGAGGTTAGAGGATGAAGGCCGTGATCCAGAAATGGACCTCGATGCTGAGGTAGACAACATATTCAATCAGCATTATCTGGCCAACCTCAACGGACCTCCCCCGTTTATCTGTTTGGAGAGTGAGGACCATGATAGAATTAACTGATGAATGCGTGCTGTAATTAACATCTGTCCTGCAGGGATGCAAAAGTGTGGACAACAATGTCCTGATCTCATTGAAATGACCACCAATGCTCTCAGTGACGGCGTGATTGACCTCATGCTTGTAGCTGTGCAGAGAGATAACCTGGAACTCAGTATAAAGCAGGCCATTAGACGGTAAGTCCTTAAGCATATCAGGATAAGGACAAGTTGAGTACTGTCCCATTCCAGGACCCATCGTGGGTTTGGACAATGCAAAGAGAGTTCAGTTATAAAGAAGATTATTAAATGGTAAGTTCATATGCATAGCAGGATAAGGACAAGATGAGTGTAGTCACATTCCAGGATCTATCATGATTTTGGACAAGGAAATGAGAGTACAGAAGCAGTAATAAAGACATGTATGGTGGCCTTTCTGACACTCTGGGTAAGCCATAATACCACGGTCTAAATTGTCACTTGCTGCTGAGAGAATGCTACTAGTATTGGGTGAATCTTTCATTCTTTATCTCTTATTTTGTGATCTCTCACCCTTTTCTTTCCATTTCCTGACTTGTCCCCCCTTCTGTGGTCTCCAGGGTGTGAGTGCCACTTTCTCAGTCACTTTATTTCCATGTCCTGACTTGTCCCTCCCTCTCTGGTCTCCAGTTAGTGAGTGCCCCTTTCTTGGTTGCATTCTTTCCATGCCCTGACTTGTCCCTCCCTCTGCTGTCTCCAGAGAGTGAGTGCCCTTTGCTTGGTCACTTTCTTTCCATGTCCTGACTTGTCCCTCTCTCTGCTGTCCCTAGGAAGTAATTGCCCCCAACCTGGTTGCTTTCTTCCCATGTCCTGACTTGTCCTGCCCTCTATGATCTCCAGAGAGTGAGTAGACCTTGCTTGCTTGGTTCCTTTCCATACATGTCCTGACTTGTCCCTCTTTCTGTGGTCTCCAGGAAGTGAGTACCCCTTACTCAGTCATATTTTTCCATGTCCTGACTTGTCCCTCCCTCTGCTATCTCCAGGAAGTGAGTACCCCATGCTTGCTTGGTTTCTTTCCATGTCCTGACTTGTCCCTCACTCTGCTATCTCCAGTTTGTAAGTGCCACTTGCTCAGTTACTTTCTTTCCATGTCCTGACTTGTCCCTCCCTCTGCCATCTCCAGGAAGTGAGTGACCCTCCTTTAGTCACTCTTTTCTGTGTCCTGACTTGTCCCTTCCCCTGCTGTCTCCAGTTTGTAAGTGCCCCTTGCTTGGTCACTTTTTTCTGTGTCCTGACTTGTCCCTCCTCCTTCTGCCATCTCTAGAGTGTGATTGCCCTTTGCTTGGTCACTTTGTTTCCATGTCCTGACTTGTCTCTCCCTCTGCCATCTCCAGCAAGTAGGTGCCCCTTGCTTGGTCACTTTCTGTCACAGTCAGGTCACTGTGTCCTTCAGTCATCTTGGTTCTGAAGTCTTCAGACAAGGGTATTTCCCAAATAGGAAGTCAACCCGATGTCTCAATTAGGAAGTTGTTCTAATGTGGTAATTGTGTTGGTATTCCAAAGAGGAAAGGTGGGTGTTGGGTGTCAGGTGTCGGGATCAATTATGTAAGACGTCACGTGATTAGTTCTGAAGAGTCAATAGAGGTCACGTGGTATATCATGTGACTGGTCTGGGAGCGAGTGAAGATTACACAAGTTGATGTGACTTGGAATTGAGCAAGATACAACATGTGATCTCGAAGACGTTTAGAGATAAGAGGTGAATAGCGACAAAGTCGACTATCGCAGAGTGGCTCTTTCAGAGGGAAGCTGCATGCGTTCAAGGAAGTGACAATAGCCTGTATTGCATGAATAGAACGAGCTTAGAGAACTCATTCTATGCTACTTGAAGTAGTATATATACAGATGGCATGGAAGCTACTGGAATATAGTGGAAGGCGACGGAAGGTTAGAGAAGGTAATGGAAGCTTGTAGAATCTCATGGAACTCTCTAGAAAACGCGAGAATATTCCATAGGTAAGTTAGGTAAGCGGAAAGGAAACCGGCCCGAGGTTAAGTACAAGAATGGAAAGAAAGAATTATATAAGAGGAGGCAGTCTGTGACATTACCCCCTTGTTAACGTCCTTTAGATGTCAATGTCGTCGTCAACAGAGGCGCAGTGGCCGCATTCAAAATTGGGGTGAGAGAGGTAGACCTTACAATCCTCAAATTTGTTGCAAAGGTCATGGGGATGGAGACAGTCAAGGCCATCATGGCTGCATCATAGGCAGTGTCGGCAGTAGCCAAGCAAATAGCACTCTTCAATGTTGTGACCCGTCTTACCGCACCAATCGCACATCTTGTTGTTGTCTTTGCCCCAAGCATGCATGGCACGGTCACAAATGGCAACTTGAGCTCTGTGTCCTCTCTTGCCCTTGAAATAAGGGGCTTGGTGCATGTCGCAGTCAATGCGACGATGAATGCGGGCAATGGCGTTGGCAGCGGAGAGTTGCTCTGAGCTTCGGTACATTGCCAGCCTTTCAGTCTGTAGGGACTCTTTGAGGGCTCCGATGCGACAAGCAATCTGTGTGGCTTTGGAGTGGTGGGCACGGAAGTACTGGACTTCTCCGGTGAGTGTTGCATCATCTTCTGTGCATAGGGCCCAGTTGATGAGATCAGTGAACTGCTGGCCGTTAGTGAACAGAAGTTCGTCTTTAGGGGAGATGGCGGTGTGGTGGTGTCCCACTGGATGAGCATGAAGGGGACAAGAATGGACTGTACAGCCGCGACCGTTAGTGGCTAGCAGCTCAGGGAATGTAGCATGAAGGTCATAGGAAATGAAAGGGGCAATAACGTCTTCTTCGCCATCAGGGATAATGAAGAAGTGGCGAGTGCCAGTACTATTGAAGTTGTCCTGCCATCCTGGGCCTGGATGGACTCCTGGTTGAGGACTGTTGGGGCTAGGGGTGCATCCTTCTTTGTCAGCATTCATGGCTTTAGTCTCTAATTCATTAGTCTTGGCCTGTTGGTACAGGACTATAGCCATTGGAGAGATGGGGGAAGGGGAACAAGAAGGGACGTCTTCGATAAAGGCAGGTACAATGGGAGAGGTGTAGGTGGAATTGGTCGCAGAGGTGGCTGAGGGCATGATCGACATGCTATCGTGGAAGTGAGGGGGAGGAACGGGAAGTGGCTCGGGACTGGAAGTAGGGGGGCTATTCGGGTGGTTGGGGTCAACGTAATTGGTCAGTTCGGTCCTGGGATAGCCTAAGTTTGGGGAGGCATGAATGCCTTTGTAGTTGTCAACATCATTGAGCGTCATATCCAAGTAAGCCATCATAAGTGTGTCAGGAGTTAGAACGGCGGTAGGAGCGGGCGGGGATCTGTCAATGGGAAGGAGAGAGCAGACAGTAGGGAATTGGCGGCGAATTTCTTCTTCCTCAATGTTGAGGAGACAAGCGACATGTTGGATCATTTGCTTGTGGGGGAGGGCCAATTTGTTGTCGGTTGGACTGTCCGGCGGTGGGGAAGTTACGATGTAGGGGGTGTTACCTGCACTGTTCACGGGAGAGGAGGAACAAGAAGGAATGAAGATGGGGGAAGATGAGCAAGACATTGTCGAAATGGTTGGACAGTTGTGTGGTATGTATAGGGCAAAGGGGGTGTTTAAGTGGTGGACACAAAGGGGACAGTAGGCTGGGAGAGTTGGTTTGAAGAATGCCAGTGTAAAGTGGGGATGAGAATCGTTTGAGAGATTTTGGTGGTCTTTTTATACTGTAGGTTGTCCAGCCGTAGCGGAGTTTGTTAACATGAAGTCTGCCAATGCGTCTGGGGCATGTAGGTCCTTGTGATCAATCCAGGAGTTGTCGGAGTGTGGATAGCCCTTCCAATGCACAAGGTACTGAAGTTTTCGTCTTCTGCCATAGTGCCGTGCATCTAGAATGTTCTCGATTTCATATTCTTCTTTGTTATCGATGATCGGAGGTGGTCATGTAAAGGGCGTGCCATATTGTTCCATCTCCTTATATGGAAGGAGGAGATCCATGTGAAACATGTTGTGAATCTTCATCGATGGGGGAAGTGCAAGTTGCATGGCCACGGGACTGATTTTTTGTGAAACTTTGAAGGGTCCATATCATTTTGGGGAAAGTTTACGATTGCCAGCGATAGTGAGGTTGCGACCTTCGAGCCAGACTTGGTCACCTTCTTTAATTTCTGTTAGTTTCTTGTTGTCCTTGCGGTTTTGTACGTGTTGAAGAAGTTTCTGGGCCGATTGCCTTGCCTTATTCAAGAGGCGTAAGCGTGTCTCCACAGCAGGGGTAGAAGATTCTAGATGTTTCAGAATCACCTGTGGTTTGATTCCAATCAGAAGTTCGTGAGGTGATCGGCAAGCTACATTGTGTTTCCAAGAATTATGAGCAAATTCGGCGACCGGTAGTAATTGACTCCAGGCAGAAGGTTTTCCAGATGTCCAGGGCCATAAGTATTGTTTGATCCAAGTGTTCATGCGTTCTGTCTGTCCATCGGTGCAAGGATGGAAAGCTGTAGATAGGTTTTGTTGAATTCCGAGTGCCTTACACATTTCTTTTGCAAATGCAGAAGTGAATCGGGGATCGCGGTCCAAGATGATTCTTTTGGGAAGTCCAAACCAAGGTACAAGGTATTTCAGATACTCAAGTGCTACACCAGTTCCATCGATTGTTTTTGTGCATGGGATGAATTTAGCTGCTTTAGAACAGCCTTGATCAACAATTGTAAGAATGGAATCGAAACCTTGTGACTTGGGAAGGTCCGTAATCAGGTCCATCGACACATATTGGAATGGGCCTTCTTCAACAGGTGTATCAAAACGTTGTAAGGGTGCTTTTGATCGATGTACATTTGTCTTGGACTCTTGGCAACGGGCACATCCTTTGACATATTGTTCCACGAATTCTCTGAGTCTAGGTCCTTCATATTGTTCGCGGATGAGTTCCCAGGTGTTAGAGATACCAGGGTGTCCAGCTGCAGGAGAATCGTGAAGGGTTTGAAGGATGTCTTGTTGTAGATCTGTGTTATCTTCAAGGAAAATTTTGTTGGCATGTGTAGTTTTTGTTGGCGTGAAGAGGTGGTCGGGGAGAAGAACATGTGGTTTGTCAGTATTTACCCCCTTGTTAAGGTCTTTTCTTCACGACAACAAATCAGTGACGGTGTTTGTTGATCCAGGGATGTGTTCGAGAGTGTAGTCGAAGTCTTGTAGAAATTCTATCCATCTAGCCTGTCATCCTGTGATTTTGCGTGGATCGCGAAAGTATTGTAGATTTTTATGGTTGGTACGAATGCAAATTGCATGTGTGGCTCCAAGGAATAGTGGGCGACCGCATTTAAATCCAAAGATTACACCAGTGAGTTCTTTGTCATGTACGTCATAATTCTTTTCTGCAGGAAGCAGACTTCTGGAGTGAAAGGCAATGGGGTGAATACTGTCTTCAAATTCTTGGGTGATGACTACTCCAAGAGCGTAACCAGATGCATCTGTTTCCATAACGAATTGTTTGGTCCAGTCTGGGGTACAAAGTACTGGATAATTGCTACACATTCATTTGAGTTCCAAAAAGGCATCGTTACGTTCGTCTGTCCAGATGAATTGTTCATTCTTGCATGTGAGGTCATTCAAAGGACGAGCAATATCAGAGAAGTTCTTAATGAATGCTCTGTAAAAGTTGCAAAATCCTAAGAAGCTTCACACATCCTTGATGGTTAGGGGTGTCGGCCAATCGGCAATGCCTTGAACTTTGACAGGGTCCATTTTGACGGTTCCGTTTCCAATAAGTACTCCAAGATACTTAACTTCTCATTGGTGGAATTTACACTTTTCTGGTTTGAGGAATAGATCAAATTTCTCAAGTTTATCTAGAATGTGATTGACACGGAGTTCGTGGAGTGTTTCATCATCTTCAGTGGCAATGATCATGTCGTCCATGTAAATGCAGAGCCATCCTTGGGCGATTTCATCTTGAAAGATATCGTCCATCATAGTTTGAAAGGTAGCTGGGGAGTTGGTTAATCCAAAGAACATGACTGTTGGTTTGAAGAGTCCTTCGCTAGTTTTAAAGGCAGCTTTGTATTTGTCGCCTTCTTTAATGCAAATGTTGTTGTATCCCCATCGAATATCAAACTTTGAAAAGAGACGTTTCTCTGCAAGGTTGTAAATGAGTTCCGAAATTAATGGCAGTGGGTATTTGTTGGGAATCGTCCATTTGTTCAAATTTCGATAATCTTGAACTGGACGAAACTTGCCATCTTTCTTTTGGATAAGAAAGAATCCGCTTGCATAAGGTGATTTGGAGCGGCGAATTCTTTGTAGCTGTAGGTTTTGAGAGAGAAATTCTCATTGTTCTTCTTTTTCTTTGGGGGATAATGGATAGACTCTGCAATTGATTGATGTAGGAGCGTCTTCTGTAAGTTCAATTGCGTGGTCCCAAGGTCGACGATCTGGAAAGCGTTCGGAGGCTTCTTCTGAAAAGACTTTTCCATGTTGATGGTATTGTTCTGGGACGATTTCTTGCCAGGTACGCTTCTTTTTATCAGCCACATCTTGAGCTAGTTGTGAGGCAACAGTAGTTTTAGCAATTCTAGTTTGTAACCAGATTTCATCGCCTTCTTCCCATCCTGGTATAGACTTTACCCAGACAGGTGTGGATTCAATTCATCTAGTTCCTTTAAGAATAGGTCACCAGTCATTGGCTTTAGCTGTCGAAATACTGGTAAAGCCATCTATGCAACCATTTCACCAATCTACATCTGGGTTAGAGGCTTCAAGAAAAGGATAGCCAAGAATAAAATCGTCCTGTCCGATGTCAGCAACATAAAAGGCATGAAGAGCTTGCTCTCCGTTATTATTGACTGTTAGATCCACTGCTTCTAGGATTTGTCCAGCTTTTTTGTCAGTTCTATCTACATTTTGAACTTTTCATGCTTTGGGTAGTGTTCGTGTAGTAAGTTTGAGTTGTTTTACTGCACAAGGATGGATAAAACATTCTGTTGCACCACTATCAAGGAGTGCTTTTTGATCGACTTGTTTCTTTCTGGTTCATAGCTGAAAGGGGACTTGTATTGCATGTTTTCGAGCTATGTACATAGAACCAGAATTATTGAGAACTGCCTGAGCAAGAGCCGTAATACTCAGGCAGCTTGAAAATCCATGTCTTCTCCAAAGGAACACATTTCATCCATGAAGGCGCATCGATCTTCTTCTGACAGATGCGCTACTTGCGCAGCAAGCGATACAGATGAGGAAGAAGTTTCGGGAATGGTTGGTTTCTCATCGTCTTTGATTTGAATGGTGCAAGTTGTTCGAGCGCGTGTCTTTTTGTTGGGACAGTCACGAACTAGATGGCCTTGCTTTCCACATTCGAAGCATCGGCCCGTTTTTTGGTATTCCTTGCGTTCTTTGTCATTTGTAGCTTTGCGGATGAC
>Ga0307512_10007278_pt1 | contig 11008 bp, 10 predicted proteins | sample 14_EM_MG_FD_200267 | JGI IMG/M metagenome (GOLD analysis project Ga0307512, IMG submission 200267) | Populus trichocarpa ectomycorrhiza microbial communities from riparian zone in the Pacific Northwest, United States - 14_EM | ecosystem: Host-associated > Plants > Roots > Unclassified | place... | reverse complement strand
ACCTGCCACAGCCGGGACGCACCGTCGTCACGCCCGCGGTGGTCCTCTGATCGCCGACAACGGCCCCGGCGGATGTATCTGCCTCGAAGGTTCCGCCACTTGTGCTGGTGAAAGCAATGCCGCAGCAAGGAGGGACCCCAAGTGTCCGAACCCAACGTGCTCGACGACCCGCTCGCCGACCCCATCGTCGGCGACGAAGACCTCACCAGCCAGCCGGAGGACGACGACCCCGAGTCGAAGCTGGGCGACGCCGTCGACTTCGACCTCGGCGACCCGAACGGGGGCAAATGATGGCCGTTCTCGCCGCCAACCTCGCCAACCTGCGCCGCGAGATCAACGCGCGCTGGCCGAACCGCGACAAGAAGTCCGACGGCTGGATCGCCGACAACGTCCACCCGTCGACGTCGGACCACCAGAGCGACGCCCGCGGCATCGTGCACGCCATCGACGTGGACGTCGACGGCATCGAGCCCAAACTGCTGGTGCGCCGGGCGATCGCGCACCCCACCACGAAGTACGTCATCTTCAACCGCACCATCTGGAGCCGGAAACGCGACTTCCGGCCCTGCGAGTACACCGGTGCCGACCCGCACGTCGGGCACGTGCACATCTCCGGCCGTTCGGGACGAGAATTCGAAGGCGACCGGAGGCCATGGGGCCTGGCCGAGAACGCGGCGAAGGTCGCGGTGCCCAGCCCGGGGCCCAAGCTCGGCTCGCGGACGCTGAGGCTGCAGCACCCGCTGATGCGCGGCGGCGATGTGCGGTTCGTCCAGCGCTTCATCGGCGACGAACACGCCGGGGCCGCCGACGGCCTCTTCGGGCCGCACACCGAGCGGGGCGTGCGCTTCTACCAGAAGCTGCGCGGGATCGCCGTCACCGGAGTCTGCGACCGGGCAACCTTCCACGAGATGGGCGTGTGACGAGCGGCGGGGTTGGGGCCGACCACCACCCCAACTCCGTCACTTAGGGTATTTCACCATGTACTTCACGCTACCCTCCTGCGAGACGGCCTGGCAGCTCACTTCTTCGGCGCGGGCCTCAACCCCGACAACCCGAAGCGGTTCGCAAGGCCGTAGGAGGACCACGCATGTCACAGTCCCGCTCCCGATCTCGAACCAGGCTGATGCAGGCCGGCCTGGCCGCCGGCGCGATCGGCGCAGCCCTGCTCGTGGCGCCACCGGCCGCGTACGCCGCAGCCAGCGTCGGGCCGTCGATCGTCATGCCCGGCAACCAGGCGTCGATCTCCGACCCGGACGCGGCGTTCAACACGTCCACCTCCGTAGTGCAGTTGTACGTCGGTGCTTGTCCCGCCAAGTTCGCCGCGGCCGACAACACGGCGTCGTGGAATGCGACGGTCGGCACCAAGACCGCGACACGGGTCGACTTCACGGTGCCAAACGGCCCCACGGCCGGGACGAACGGCACGGCCAAGGCGTACAACACCTGCGTCTACGAGAACACCGTCGTGGGCACCAGCAACCTGCAGGGCAGCGGCGCGACCATCTACGTGGGCGCGCCGCCCATGCTGACCCCGGCCAACGGCGTCACCGGCGGCGGCAACCAGCTCACCGTCAACTCCGGCGTGAGCAGCCCGATCTTCACCGGGGTGACCACGGTGGGCGCCGTCTTCGCCAGCGGGCCCTGCGCCGCCACATACGGAACGCCGAACGCCGCGAACGTCGCGGGAAACGTCACGAAGCAGTCGAACACGTCGGTGAGCCTCACCGTGCCGTCCGGTGTCACGGTCTTGAACGGCCCCGGCCCCACCAACTACAACCTCTGCTTCTACGACAGCGCGAGCGCGAACGGCAACCTGCTTTCGTTCGCCAACTACACGGCGAATCTCGTCAGCCTGAACGTCAACACCGGTTCCTACCTGACCAGCGTCGGCCTCACGGCGAGTTCGCCGAGCCCGTTCCTGTCGGGAGTCACCGCGCCCGGCGTGTTGCTGATGCAGAACCAGGGCTGCCCGGGGACCTACAGCACCTCGGTGTTCAACGGGACGACACCGATGCCGGTCACAGCCGCCGGAAGCGTTCGCAAGCTGACGAACTACCGGCTCGCCGTCACCGTCCCTCCGCTGCCACTGGCGAATCCCGGCCAGCCGACGCCGTACCAGATCTGCTTCTATTCCAGCCCGACCGCGAACGGCGTGCTGCTGGCCACCGGCGCGTACACCGCCGCGGTGGTGGCGAATCCGACCGGGGTGACCCCCGCGGCCGGTCCGGCCACGGGCGGCAGCACCATCGTTGTCAGCGGCACCGACTTCCCGACCGAACCGGGCCGGATCACCGCGACGCTCGGCGGCATTCCGCTGGAGAACATCCAGCCGATCAATGACAAGGCGTTCTCGGCCGAAACACCGGCGCACGCCGTCGAGAACAACGTGACCCTGGTGGTCAGCACCTCCGCGGGCACGAAGGCGCTGCAGGGTGCGTATTCGTTCCTGAACCCGGTCAAGGTCAGTCCCAACACCGCGCCGAACACAACACCGACCGTCGACATCGACGTACGGGGCATGGGCTTCCTGTCGATCAACTTTGGCCCCACCGGCAACGCCGGACGGGTGTTCCTGGTCAACGGCACCTACAACGGTGCCGATGCCGGCGGCGGCGTACGGGCGAACGGGCCGGTCGCCGAGTGCGCCAACGTTCTGCCGATCGACGACAACGAGTTGATCTGCACTCTGCAGCTCAACCGCCGGCTGAACGCCACGGGCACGGGATTCTTCGACTCCGTCACCTACAGCAACCCGTTGGTGACCGACGTCACGACGACGGCGGGTAGCCGGGTCATCTCCTCCGCCGCGAAGAAGTTCGTCGCCAACGACGTCGGGCAGCCGATCGTGGAAGCCTCGAACGCGAACATCCCGGCGAACAGCATCGTCACCGCGGTGCTGAGCTCGGCGAAGGCGGTCATCTCGGCGCCCGCCAAGCAGACCACCGCCGCGGCCATCACCGCGAACATCGGCAACCTCGCGGTGCGCACCTTCGTCAACACGCTGACCATAAAGGCGCAAAGCACCGTCGTCGGTCTCACGTCCGGGGCCTTCACCAGCGCCGACGTGGGCCGGGTGTTCAGCGGGACGCCGGGCATCCCGAACGGCACGACCATCGTGGCCGTGGCGCCCGGCGGCGCCACCGCGACGCTCTCGGCCCAGGCCACCGCGGATGCGACGGCCGGCGCGCCCAGCGCCACCCTGTACGCGGCGGCGCCGGTGCCCGTGGGCATGTACAACGTCGCTGTGGTCAGCAACGGAGCACCCGACGCCGCCGACACCGATCCGGGCTACTGGCAGTCGGCCGTCACCAGCGGTTCCGCCTTCACCGTCGCGCCGTTCTGACGCACGACAACCCGATCTCGCACCATCCGGCGGCCCGGCGCTCCTGCGCTGGGCCGCCGGCCTCGATTGCGACGATGGCTCAGCGCTGCCGCGTGATCGGCTCGGCGGATCGGAGTTTGGCGTCCGGCAGTTCCCCGGTGGTCGCCACCCGCATCCCGTCCCGGAACCCGTTGGTTTCGCGCCGCTCGCCGTACTCGGCCAGGCGCTCGTCCAACGCCCGCAGCGCCCGGGCGCGGTCCACAGCCAGCTCCGCGCGCAGCTCGGCCAGCATCTCCGCGAGCTGCCGGCGGGTCGCCGCAGGATCCGGCCGAACGTCGTCCTCGATCTCCTGGATACGCAGCAGCAGCTGGTCGCGCGCGAACACCACAAGGGCGGCGAGCCAGGTCAGCACGAACAGGCCAGTGGCGAGCGGGAAGAACGCGAGCGGCTTCAGATCCGCCAGGGTCAGCCCGGCGGGGCCGGACGCCGAACCCGATCCGGGCATGGCGAACAGCACGGTGATCACCAGCGCGAGGGTGGCCGCCGTGGCGGCGATGACGCACACCACGAGCAACTTGCTGATCTGGAATGGGAATCCGCTCTCGGCGGATCCGTGATCGGCCCGAGCTCGCTCAGTCATGCTGCGAGGTTACGGAGATCTCGTACCGGAAGCGAGTCCCACCCATCCGACGGACGTCCTACCTGGTCATTGCACATCGGTAGCACTACTGTTACCGTCGCAAAATTGTTACCGATCGGGGGCGCGTCGCCCTCGGCCGGCCTTTTCCCCGATTTGCGAACGGACTGGAGCGTCAGGTGGAAGGTTCGACACCGTGAGCGCCGCCGCGGCACCTGGGTTCCCCATGCCCTCCGAAGGAGCAGGCAGCGGCGCAACCGGCGACCCGTTCAACGCGTTGGGCGACCCCCACCGCCGGTTGATCGTGGAGTTGCTCGGCTCCGGCGGCCGTTCGGTGCGCGAGATCGCCGACACGCTGCCGATCAGTCGCCCGGCGGTGTCGCGGCACCTGCGCCTGCTCAAGGAGGCCGGCCTGGTCACCGAGGAGCCGCGGGGCACCCAACGGATCTACCGGCTGCACGACCGGGGCGTGACCGCGGTCCAGCAGTACTTGACCCAGGTGTGGGGCGAGGCCGCCGCCCGGCTGCGCATGTACGCCGAAAACACCGGCGACGCCGGGCAGAGCAGCGAAGGCGAGCCGTGACAGCACCCCTGCACATGTCCTTCGACGTCGAGCGCGCCGCCGAGCAGGTCTTCCGGATCTGGACGGCGAACTTCGCGCAGTGGTGGCCGCCAAGCCACACCGCGAGCGGCGCCGACGGTGTGCGAGTGGTCTTCGAGGCAAAGCTGGGCGGCCGCATCTTCGAGCAGACCCCGGCCGGAACCATCCACGAATGGGGCGAGATCACGCTGTGGGAACCGCCGCTGCGACTCGGCTACCTCTGGTACCTGCGCCGCGACCGGGCCGACGCCACCGAGGTCGAGGTGCGGTTCGTGCAGCGAGGCAACGCCACCCGGGTCGAGATCGAGCACCGCGGGTGGGAGCGGCTCGGCGCGCAAGGCCCCGACTGGCGCGAGGCCAACAAGGGCGGCTGGAGCGGGCTCCTACCGCATTTCATCGCGGCGTGCGCGGACACGCCCTGACCGGAGGACAAAACGATGGCGACAGGTAGCGGCACCAAGGACGACCCGTGGCAGCTCAAGACGCCACCCGGCACGTCGGAATACCAGATGTGGAAGGACGAGGCGGCCGACCCGCCCGCGATCGTGTGTCAGGTCGGCCGCACCCAGTTGCGCTACCGGGTCGAAGCGATCGAGGACTTGCACGCGATGCTGAAGGCGGACGGCGGCTGGCTCCCGCTCGGCGGCACCGACGAGCAGAAGCCGCCGCCGGAGGGAACGGTCGAGGCCTGGGGCCGCGCGGCCGACAACCCGGTCGGCGGCTGGTACGGCCTGAAGAAAGGGCTACGCGGCCGCTTCGGCGTGTATCTGCCGCCGCTGCTCGAGGCGCTCGACCTGGCCGAGGTCACCCACGACGCCCGCAATAACCGGATGCGCGCGCGGTAACCGGCGCCGGCTTAAACCCCGCTGTGGTCCGCGGCGACCGCCGTCTCGGGCGCCGCGGCCGGGCCGGGCCAGCGGACCGGCACCACGCTCAGCACCGCAAGCCAGGCCGTGACCACCACCGCGCTCATCCCCCAGGTGAGGTTGCTGCCCTCGGCGATGAATCCGATGGCCGGCGGGCCCACGAGCAGTCCGGTGGTGCCCATCGCGGCGACCAGGGTCAGGGTGGCGGAGCCTTCCCGGGCGGCGGCCACGTAGAGGCACGGGGTCACCGCCGCCATGCCCAGCCCGACGCAGGCGAAGCCGACCAGGGCCGGGACGACGCCGCCGGCCAGCAGCGCGATCGCCAGGCCCACGCCGGCCAGCGTGCCGCCGGCCAGGACGACGCGCTTGTCACCCCAGCGCTCCCGCCAGCCGTCGGCGAACAGGCGCGCCGTCACCATCATGGCCGAGGTGACGGCGATACCCAGCGGCAGAAGGTGCTCGGCGGCGTGCGCGATCTCCTTGAGGTAGAGGGCCGTCCAGTCGGTCATCGCGCCCTCGGTGATGGTGGCGAACACCATGGCCAGGCCCAGCCAGATCGTCACCGCCGCCGGGCGGGCCCACCGGCGTCCGGCGGCCTCCTTCTCGGCGGCCGGCAGGTCGGCTTCCAGCAGGGCCGACCGGGCCACGACCACCAACAGCAGCAACACGCCACCGGCGATGGTGAAATGCAGCGGCACCGCATCGCTGAGCGCGGTGACCCCGGAGGCGAGCAGCGCGGCGGCGAAGATCCCGCCGCTGAACAGCGCGTGCAGCTTGGCCATCGTGTTGCGCTGGTACGCCGCTTCGAGAGCGGCACCCTGCGCGTTCATGGCCACATTGAGGCAGCCGACCGCGACACCGTCGACGAGCAGCACGGCGAGCGCGGCCGGGTAGTTGGGGGCGGCGGCGAGGCCGGCCAGGGCCGCGACCAGGACCAGGGCCGAACCGATGGCGAGCCGCCGCGAGCCGAGCACCGCGATCAGCTTCGCGACCAGCGGGAACGACACCGTGGCACCGATCCCGGCGGCCAGCAGCAGCACGCCCACCTCGCCGGCGTTCAGGTCGAGCCGGTCGGTGAGCGCGGGGATGCGCGCCGCCCAGCTCGAATACTGGAAGCCGAGGAAGCAGAACAGCGCGGCGATGGACAGCTGGGAGCGGCGGAACTCGCTCATCCGGGACATGGGAAGTCTCAGCTTTCGTCGACGATCACGCGGGACATGTAGACGGCATCCGGGCCATATCCGGGCGGCACGGCGACCTCGGGATGGACCCGATAGCCGTGTGCGGACCAGAAGCCGACGGTGCCACCGACGGCCACCAGCGAGATCCGCTCGTACCGAAAGGATCTGGCAATGTCGGTGAGATGCCGCAGCATCCTTTTCGCCCAGCCGCGGCCGCGGAATCCGTCGCCGACGACGATGTCGTGCAGGTGCAGGTTCGACGAATGGAAGACCGTCTCTTCGGCGCGCTCCGGGTCGGGGAAACGGAACCGCGGGTAGGGCAGGGCGAGAAGGTACCCACCGATGCGAGCACCCGTGTCCAGGACGAACGAGGTCGCCGGGGAACTGCGGCCCCGGGACTCGAGCACCGCGCGGCTCTCGGAAATCCCGCTCGCGGTGTACGCACCCGCCTCCAGCGCGACGATGGTGTTCCAGTCGTCGGCGTTGATCGGCCGGACCCGTTCGGCGCGGACGGTCACGCAGGGCAGCGGGTCGAAGCCATTGAAACCCCACGAGGTGTAGCTGATGGCATAGGCGCCGGTGGAGTGGATCCACACCGGATCCCCGGAGGCCAGGTCGGCCGGCACGGCAACCGGCGCGCCGCCGAGGGTGTCGTCGCTGTCGCAGGTCGGCCCGGCGACCACGGCCGCAACCGTCCGGCCGCCGGTACGGGTGGGAAACTCCAGCCGATACCGCAGCTGGTCACCCTCGTAGAGCCCGTTAAACCGGCCGCAGCTCAGGTAGAGCCACGTCTGTTTGCGTACGGTCAGGCGGGTGACGTGAGCGCGGATCACACCATGGTCGGCGACGAGATACCGTCCCGGCTCGACGATGAAATCGAGGCTGCCGGGCGACAACTCGCGCAGCCGCCGCATGCCGGCCCGGATGGCGGCGAAAATCTCCGCGGTCGGCGGGGCCAACGCTTCGCCGTCGCGATCAAGGTAGCCGTGTGCGGGCAATCCGCCGCCGAGGTTGATGTGGTCGAGGTGGATGCCCCGCGATTCCAGCTCGGGCAGCAGGCCGGCGAGCTGGTCGAGGGCCTGCTGCCAGGCGCGCACGGTCATCTGCTGCGAGCCGACGTGGATGGACAGCCCGGCCGGGACAAGCCCGTGCTGGCCGGCCGCCGCTAGGACCGCGACCGGGTCATCGCTGCCGCACTTGTCCGTGAGTCCCCACAGCGCGCCCTCGCCGCTGGTGGCCAACCGGCAGAAAACCCGGGCACCGGGGGCGTGCCGCGCGATCGCCTGCACGTCCTCGACGCAGTCGGTGGCGAACGTGGTGACCCCGAGCCGGTGGGCGGCGGCGATCTCCGCGTCGGATTTGATGGTGTTGCCGTAGTGCATGTTCTGCGGGATGACGCCGGCCCGCAGGGCCTGCCGGATCTCGCCGGGGCTGGCCGCGTCGACGCCGGCACCCCGGTCGGCCAGGCAGGTGAGCACCTCGTCGACCGGGCAGGCCTTCAACGCGAAACGCACCGCGGCGCCCGGCAACTCGCTGCGCAGCAGATCATATTGGCGCTCGATGCCGGTCAGGTCGTAGATTATCTGATCTTGATCGGCGCCGGCCAGGGCCGAACGGACCTGCGGCGAATCAGCCATTGCGAACGCTCGTGCCACGGGCGGCCTCGATCAGCGGCGCCCACGCGTCGATAAGCAGCGCGTAGTCGTCGATGTCCCGCCGGGCCTCGACGAGCAGACTCGCGCGGCGCTCCCGGATCTCGTCCGCGACGGCCGTGAACCGGCCACCAAGCCTGCGGTACGCCCGCTCCAGACTGTCGATCTTGGCTTCGTTGGGCTCCCGCGCCTGCCAGGTGCTCTCCCGGACGATCGCGGCGATCGCGGCCGGGTCGTCGTCGGTCATCCGCTGGTAGATGAAGTGGAAGTAGTACATGGACAAGATGAACTTCGCGAACCGTAGCTGGTAGGCCAGGAACCCGGCGTCAGTCTTGCGTTCGGCGGTGTGGAAGTTGACGATGTGCCGGTTGTGCACGACCCCCGGCAGCCGAGCCTTGTCCGCGACGTGGATGAGGAAGTAGTCGCTGCCGATGGTGTCGGTGGCCGGCGGCAGCGGAATCCGCTCCTGCAACCCGTGGAAGCTGATGTTGTGCATGTCCACCCGCATCGGGTCGACCACGGCCAGCACGGACCGGTCCCCGGTGAAGGCTTCCGAGCCGGTGAACGACTCCTCGACCAGCGCGCGCTTCTCCTCATCCGAAGTGCCGTCGGCGGCCCAGAGACTGACCAGGTCGTAGTAGGCCTCGTGGTCGCGGATATCGCCGATGTCCACCGACATCTCGCCGACGAACGACCCGCCCACCATCGCCACCGGGACCTCCCGCAACGCCGGATCCAGCCGGCTCTCCGTCGTCACGGCCAGATGCGCGGGCCGGCCGAGGGCGAGCAGCTCCGGATGGATCGGAAAAATCTTCTCCCCGGCGTACGTCTGGAAGTAGCTGTCCGAGTCTCTGCGGTGCACCGACTCACAGCCCAGCGCGGCGGCGATCAGGAAGGCGCGGTTGGTGCAGGCGCCGTAGGAGAGGCCGTCCGGCAGCATCAGATCGATCATCAGGTCCGGCTTGGCGATGCCGGCGCGCCGGATCACCCGCTGCAGGAACTCCCGCTGGGCCGGCTCGTCCAGGTGCCAGACGTTGTCCGCCCCACTCAACACCCGGGCGTGTGCCGCGAAGCCGGCCGAGGAATCCAAGATCAACAGGTACACCTCAACGTCGAAGTGCTTCGCGGCGTACGCGGCCTCCGCGGCCACCTCCGCAAGCGTCGCGGTGCACTCCCGGTTGGTCGGAACGGTCAGGCAGACACGGCGCATGCCCGCACCTCCTCCCGCGCTGCCGGGCTCAGCAACGACGAGCGCGCGGGACCGACGCCGGAATCGCGATCGAAAGACGAAACGACCGAGCAGAAGCCATACATCTACAGCACTCCTGTATTGGAAATTCGCGCAACGTTGCCCAGCGCGTAACCGGAAAGGACACGGTTGCCCGCGGGCGGCTGGAACCGATTCGGCTCAGGCCAGGATCATGCAGATCCGCCCACCTGCCGCATTCGCGCCCACTGCATTCACGCCCGCGAATCTAACACAGTTGACCACGCCGCCGAGCAGGCACGCGACCCTCGGTTTCGGCAGATCCGCTAGATCGACTGGTCACGCCACATTCGTGCCACGACACCATTTCGGTGTGATGTTACGCACCCCCAAAACCCCGACCGTCGCCGTATCGGGCCGCCGCCCGCGCCAATCCACGACCACGATGGAGAGATGAAAGCTTTCACTTACGGCCTGAATGTCAACGCCTCGTCGACAATTCTTCGACACCACGTCGATACCCGGCCGGCATGGGCACATCCGTCAGGCGGACGCGGCGTAGCGGTCCAGTTCCTCGAGGTAACCGTCCTTGACCAAGTTCGGCAACCAGGCGATCTCGAAGGCATTGCGCCGCAAGCGGACTAGCTCCTCCTCGGACAGCGGCGTGGTGTCACGCACGAGGAGAAGATTCTCGGTCACGTACCGCCCGCCGAACTACGCGGGGTCGTCCGAGTTGACCGTCACTCTCAAATCGCGGTCAAGCATCCGCCGAACGGCGTCCTGCCAATCGAAGCCACGCACATAGCTGTTGGAGACCGGGCAGACGGGCCGTTGGAGACCGGGCAGACGGTGAGCCCGAGGCCACGCACCCGAATCTCGGTCTGCAACTCCTCGCTCTCCAGAAAGTTCACCCGTGGTCGATCCGGTCCACCCCGATCACCTCAAGGCACTGCCGAACATGCTCGACCGAATTCTCCTGGCCAACGTCGCAGTGCACCGTCAACCGGTAACCCCCAGCCCGAGCACGCGCAAAAACCATCGCAAACTCCTCCGGCGGATTACCCCACTCGTCAGAGTGGAGCCCAACCCCAACAATCCACGCCCGAAAGGGCAACAATTCCATCAGCCGCCCATCGCAAACACAGCGAAGAAGTCCCGCAGAAAACAAATGATCATCTGCACCCGCACATCCAGCAGCCAACACACATCCTGCACAGCCCGCCGCACCCCCCAAACGACCGCCCCAAACGAGACCCCCCGAGCCGCACGCGCCCGCGGATCAAAAAGATCTCCGCATACCGAACGCTCTACTCGCAACCCTTGCCCAGATAAACCCAAACCAGATCGCAAAAGTCCGCCTCAGCCACCAAACCAGACACGCCCTCACAATAAACCGCCAAAACCAAGACCAAATCATAAAACGCATACACCCCCACATCTCCGCCGCACCCGCATACGAAAAAGCACCCCCACTACGCTCAGCAAGAAAAACCCCAACCCAGCCGCAAGCACCCCCTCAACACGCAAATGCAACTCACACTC
>Ga0307512_10007277_pt1 | contig 11009 bp, 7 predicted proteins | sample 14_EM_MG_FD_200267 | JGI IMG/M metagenome (GOLD analysis project Ga0307512, IMG submission 200267) | Populus trichocarpa ectomycorrhiza microbial communities from riparian zone in the Pacific Northwest, United States - 14_EM | ecosystem: Host-associated > Plants > Roots > Unclassified | place... | reverse complement strand
TCCTGCCGTACAACGAGAAGACCCACCGTTACCTGGTCTTCAACACCCGCACCAAGTCCGTCGTGCGGCTGGACGGTATCGGCCAGGCGTGCCAGCGGCTGCCGGAGGACCAGGGGATCATCTTCCCCGGCGGCTACTACCTGGCGACCGGCGTGTCCCGCACGTTCGACACCGAGACCGGAGACCTGGAGTTCGAGCGCGTCATCCGGTCGCCCAACGGCGAGGACGTGCTGTACGTGTTCCACGCCCGCCGGTCGGGTCGCACGTTGTTGCTGCCGTACAACGTGATCCGCAAGGAGGTCGCGAACCCGCTGCCCTGTCACGGGTACTCGCTGTTCGAGGACGGCACGCTGGTCGCGTTCCGCGCCACGTCGGAGGAACCGACGCGCGTGCACCCGATGCAGGTGTGGCAGACGCCGTACGTGTCCGACTCGTTCGCCGCCGCCCAACCGGTCGGCACTGGGCCGCTGGAACGGGTCGGCAACGCGGACCTCGTGCGTGGCATCTCCGACTGTCTTTCCGTGACGCGGATGATCGAGGAGATGGCGCCGTCCACGGCCGTGTTCGAGGGCCTGATCGCGGCCTGTGCCAGGGCGTTCGACAGCTACCACTGGCTGGGCGAGAAGGATCTGGGCGACCTGCGTGGCGCGCTTGCCGACGTCCGCGCCACGGCCGAGCGGGTGCTGGCGGAGTTCGAGAACGTCAAGTCCCTGACCGACACCGCCGCGGCCGAGCTGACCAGGACGGGCGAGGGCGTCGCGTCGCTGGTGCGACGGGTGCGTGGCGAGGCGCCGAAGTCCGCGGACGAGTGGGTGAACCAGCTGGCCGAGCTGCGCCGTGCGCAGGGCCGGTTGGAAACGCTGCGTGAGCTGCGTTATGTGGACACGGCCCAGATCGACTCGCTGGCCGGAACGTTGAAGTCCGAACTGGACAGTGCGGCCCAGCGCGCGGTCGAGTTCCTCCAGGGCGAGGACGCGTTCGCCGGCTACCACGACAAGGTCGAGGCGCTGGTCGCCGACGCCGGGGCCATCAGGACCGTCGCCGAGGCGGCCCCGATCGGCGAGCGGCTCGCCGAGCAGGCCGCCGGGCTGGAGATCGTCACCGAGGTCGTCGGCTCGCTCGACATCGGCGACGCGACCGTGCGGACGAAGATCCTCGAACGGATCGGCGAGGTGCTCGGCGGCGTCAACCGCGCGCGGGCCACCGTCGACGGCCGCAAGCGAGAGCTCCTGGCCACCGAAGGGCGAGCGGCGTTCGCCGCCGAGTTCGCGTTGTTGGGTCAGTCGATCACGGGTGCGCTCGCGGTCGCCGACAGCCCACGCAAGTGCGACGAGCAGCTCGGCAGGCTGCTGCTGCAGCTGGAGAACCTCGAGTCCCGGTTCAGTGAGTTCGACGACTTTCTCGCCGAGCTGACCGCCAAGCGCACCGATGTCTACGAGGCGTTCTCGTCCCGCAAGCAGGCGCTGGTCGACGAGCAGGCACGCAAGGCGGACCGGCTGGTCGACTCCGCCGGTCGGATCCTGACCAGCATCAACCGTCGCGTGGCCACTCTGTCCACTGTGGACGAGATCAACACGTACTTCGCATCCGACCCCATGGTCGCGAAGGTGCGGTCGGTCGCGAACGACCTGCGTAAGCTGGACGACTCCGTCCGGGCCGAGGAGTTGGACGGCCGCCTGAAGGCCGCGCGGCAGGAGGCAGGCCGGTCACTGCGGGACCGCGCCGATCTGTACGGCGACGGCGGCGAGACCGTTCGGCTGGGCCGGCACCGTTTCGCGGTGAACACGCAGGCCATCGACCTGACGCTGGTCCCCAAGGACGGCGAGATGGCGTTGGCCGTCACCGGCACCGACTTCCGCACCCTGGTGCGGGACCCGGAGTTCGCCGCGACGAAGCCGTTCTGGAACCAGCTGCTGGTGTCGGAGTCCGCGGACGTCTACCGCGCGGAGTACCTGGCGGCGTCGGTGCTGGCGGACGGCGTGCCGGAGGACGCGGAAGTCCTGGAGGTGGTGCGGCGGGCGGCCGAGTCGCGCTACGACGAGGGCTACGAGCGCGGCGTGCACGACCACGACGCGGCGGCCATCCTCGAGGTGCTGCTGCGGTTGCGTGCCGGCGCCGGCCTGTTGCGTTACCCGCCTGCCGAACGGGCGCTGGCGCAACTGTTCTGGTCCCATGGCGCCACCGAAGAGGCTCGCGGGCTGTGGTCGACACGGGCGGCCTCGCTGGCGCGAGCGCGCTCGGTGTTCGGTCCCGTGCCGGCCATCGCCGACCTGTGTGCGGAGTTGGCGGCCGACATCGAGGAGTTCCCGTTGGCCGCGGGCGACTCGTCGCTCGCAGCCGAATACCTGTTCGAGGAGCTGGGTTCGACCCCGCTCGGCTTCGTGACCAGCGCAGGCGCCAGGACACTCGTCGACAAGTTCCAGCGCGCGCTGGGCGGTCGCCGCGAGTTCGACGACGACCTCCGCGCACTCGACGATCTCGTTGCCCGCTACCAGCTCGCGACCGCGTGGCTGACGGCCTTCATGTCCACTCAGGACGACCTGCCGGCCGACGAGCTGCCGGAAGCGGTGGCGCTGCTGCTGTGTGAGCTGCCTCGCCACGACTCGTCGGCGGCGGTGTCGGCCACCGTCGAAGGCCTGCTCGGCGCCCATCCCCGCGTGGTGGACCGCCGGATGACCGTGCGACTCGACGAGATGCTGACCAGGACCCGCCGGTTCCGCCTCGACCAGGTGCCCGCGTTCCGGGCCTACCAGAAGCAACGCAACGACCTGCTCACGCGGGAACGGGACCGGCTGCGGCTGGGCGAGTTCACCCCGAAGGTCATGAGCGCGTTCGTGCGCAACCGTTTGCTCGACGAGGTGTACCTGCCGCTGATCGGAGACAACCTGGCCAAACAGCTGGGCGCCGTCGGCGACACCAAGCGCACCGACCAGATGGGCCTGCTGCTGCTCATCTCGCCACCGGGCTACGGCAAGACGACGCTGATGGAGTACGTCGCGAACCGTCTCGGCCTGGTGTTCGTGAAGATCAACGGTCCGGCGCTCGGCCACGACGTGACCTCGCTCGACCCGGCGGACGCGCCAAACGCGACCGCCCGGCAGGAGGTCGAGAAGATCTCCTTCGCGCTGGAGCTGGGCAACAACGTGTTGCTGTACCTGGACGACATCCAGCACACGTCACCGGAGCTGCTGCAGAAGTTCATCTCCCTCTGTGACGCGCAGCGCAGGATGGAAGGCGTGTGGGACGGCCGGACCAGGACGTACGACCTGCGCGGCAAGCGGTTCGCGGTGTGCATGGCCGGCAACCCGTACACCGAGCAGGGAAAGCGCTTCCGCATCCCGGACATGCTGGCCAACCGCGCGGACGTGTGGAACCTGGGCGACGTCCTGTCCGGCCGCGAGGACGAGTTCGCGCTGAGCTACCTGGAGAACTCGCTGACGTCCAACCAGGTGTTGGCCCCACTGTCCACACGGGAGCGTTCGGACCTTGAGCTGCTGATCCGCCTGGCAAAGGGCGAGGAGGTCCGGTCCGACCAGCTGTCACACCCGTACTCGGCGGTGGAGCTGGACCAGATCACGTCGGTGCTGCGCAAGCTGTTGCGGGTGCAGGAGGTCGTGCTGGCGAACAACCAGACCTACATCGCGTCGGCGGGGCAGGCGGACTCGTCCCGCACCGAGCCGCCGTTCCTCCTGCAGGGCTCCTACCGCAACATGAACAAGCTGGCCGAACGCATCGTCCCCGCGATGAACGACGCCGAGCTGGACGCGACGATCGACGACCATTACCTGGGCGAGGCGCAAACGCTGACGTCGGGCGCGGAGGCCAATCTGCTGAAGCTGGCCGAGTTGCGCGGCCGCCTCAGACCGGAGCAAACGGAACGTTGGCAGGCGGTGAAGGCGGCGTACCTACGAGACAAAGCCCTCGGCGGCGCCGAAGACGACCCGATGACCCGGGTGGTCGGCGCGGTCGGCCTGCTGGCGGACAAGGTCGGTGCGGTGGAGGACGCGATCCGTCACCAGGCGATGGGCAGTGCGGTCACGCCGTAGATGCCCCGGTCCGTGCGGAGGGGCACGTCCTCGGGCGCCACGGCCAGCCGCAGGTTCGGGAACCTGGCAAGCATCGCCGAGAACCCGATCCTCAGCTCGACTCGCGACAGCTGCTGGCCGAGGCACTGGTGCACGCCATGCCCGAAGGACATGTGGCCGGACGTCTTCCGCGTGATGTCCAGGGTGAACGGATCGGGGAAGCGCTCCGAATCGCGGTTCACCATGGGCAGGTACACCAGCACTGATTCGCCCTTGGTCACCAGCTGGCCAGCGACCTCCACGTCCTCCAGCGCCGCGCGGTTCACCTCGTGCTGCACGATGCTCAGGTGGCGCAACAGCTCCTCGACCGCGCCGTCGATCAGGTCGGGCTCGGATCGCAGCAGTGCCAGCTGCTCGGGGTGACGCAGCAGCGCGAACGTGCCGAGGCTCAGCATGTTGGCCGTCGACTCGTGGCCGGCGAACAGCAGCTGCACGCCCATCCCGATCACTTCTTCGTTGGTGAGCGACAGCAGGCCGCTCAGCAGGTCGTCCCCCGGCGACTTCCGCTTCGCCACCACGGTTTCGCCGAGCAGCGCGAACATCTCGCCGCCCGCCGCGTCGCGTTCCGCCTGTGACCGCGCCGGGTCGAGCATCGCGTACGAGGCCCGCTCGAACCGGTCGTGCGATGAGTACGGGATGCCGAGCAGCTCACAGATCACCAGCGACGCCAGCGGTAGCGCGAAAAGGCGCGTCAGGTCCGCGGGCGGACCGGCTTGTTCCACCGCGTCCAGCCGGTCCGCCGCGATCTCCGCGATCCTCGGTTCGAGCGCCCGCATCCGGCGCAGCGTGAACTGGCCGGCCAGGAGTTTCCGGTACTTGGTGTGGTCCGGCGGGTCCATGAACAGGATCGCGCCGGGGAAGACCGGCGGCTGGACCGGGCGGATGGGCGACTTCGTCAGGTCCGTCCGCGAACTGAACCGCGGGTCCGACATCACGAACCTGGCCGCCGCGTGGTCGGTCACCACCCAGCCTCGCGAGCCGTCCGGGTAGTCGAGCCGGCTGATCGGCGGCGCGTCGGCGAGCGCCGCGGGCGGGTCGAACGGGTTGTCGCGGGCAGTCGGCACTCGCATCGCATACCTCCCAGAAACGTATGTCCTGGATACCGCCCGGTTCTAGCACCCACCTGGTGCGGCACTATCACCACACGACAGGTTATGCGTCCCTGGTCCCGGTGCTGATGCCGCCGAACAGGGCAAGGCCGGTGATGACGACCCGCGGCGCGCCAGGATTCCCCCGGGCAGCGCCCTTGTCGACGGCGCCGAACAAGCCGAGCCCCTTGACCTCGACCTCGACGTCGTCGGGAACGACGACCTCGGCGTAACCCCAGAGCGCGACGACGCGGACCCGGATCTCGCGGCCGGCGAACCGTGCGTCGCGCAGGTCGATCCGGCCGCCGCCGAACATCGACAGCGACGTGAACCTGGGCGGGGCGACCCACCGGCCGGCACGGGTGTACCAGCCGAACACGCTCATCGCGAAGCGAGAGCTGGGCTCGTCCGTCACCACGCGGCCGGGTTCGGGAAGGTCGCGGCTCAGGTGTGCCAGCTCACCCAGGGTTTTCGCCGCGTAGACCTCCGCGAGCCGCTGGTCCAGCTCGGCCAGCTCGATCCGCCCTTCGGTCGCGGCTGCTCGCAACCGCTCGGCCGCGCGGTCGCGTTCTTCGTCGGAGGCTCGAACCTGCATGTTCGCAAGCATAGGCAGCCGCGCGCGCTGGTTTAGGTAGCGCTCACCGACGTGGACCTGGCCGGTGCGCACGTACAAATTCCTCCGACGCCGTCAACAGCGGCGACAACACAGGAGGAAAACGAATTGTTCGCAACCAAGACCCGGCTCGCCAGGACCGTGACGGCACTGGGCATGGCCGCCGTCGCCGTGCTCGGTGGGGGAACCGGTATCGCGTCCGCCGCGCCGACGCTCTACACCGAGACCAGCCTGAACCTCAACTCCAGCCTCACCTCGAACGGTTCGGGGTTCCTGGTCGCCAACCGGCCGAACGCCGCCGATCCGGCCCAGAAGTGGCAGGCGACCGCACGGTTCGTCACGCTGCCGAACGGTCAGGTCGCGTTCGGGTGGCAGCTCAAGAACAACCACACAGGCACGTGCATCACCGATTCCGGTAACAACGTGCCGGTCAAGCTGCTCGGCTGCGAGACCACCCCGGGGTCGACCACCAAGCAGGTGTGGATGACGGTGGACGGCAGGACCGTCAACGGCAAGTTCTACTGGTTCTGGCAGAGTGCCACGTCGAACCGGCGCCTGCAGGTCACTTCGGACCTCGCCGACGGTCCGTTCCCGACCTTCGTCGTGATCGCCACGAACAAGGTCGCCACCCACGGCACGGCGTTGGAGAACCTGATGCTGTTCAACGAGCAGGTGGTGTCCTGACACTCACGTGACGAGCCGGTACAGACGGTCGACCCCCGGATGGTCGAGCACCGACGTCTGCCCTGCGTACCGGCTCGGCGCCACCCCGTACCGCGCGGTGAACCGGTGCGAGAAGTGGCTGAGGTCCGCGAACCCGCACTGCACGGCCACCGCCTCGACGGACAGGTCGGTCCGCGTCAGCAGCGGCTCGGCGCGGGCGAAACGCAGGCACTCCAACGCTTCCGCGGCACTCAGGTCGAACGTCGCGCGGAACAGCCGGTTCAGGTATCCGCGGGACACGTGTGCCGCGGCGGCCAGTGAGGCCACCCCGATCCGGGTCATCGGCAGCCGGGACCAGGACCGTCGCAGGTGGTCGGCCGCCGCGGTGACCGGTGGTGGCACGGAGTCCACCGCCGGGGCGGTCAGCATCAACCGCACCAGGAAGTCGAGTGTGGCCGCGGCGGTCGGCTCGGTCGAGCCGAGACGCACCAGGTACGCGCACAGACTGGCGAGCGGGTCGACGAGCGGCACCACGAGCACGTCCGATGGCAGCGGGGTTCCGACATCGGACTGTCTGAAGTGGACATATCCGTGCCTGGCGGTTCGCCGAGGATCCCAGTCGATGGCGTGCGGCAGGCCAGGTGGGATCAACAGCAGCTGCCCCGGCGACAGGGCAACGGGCGACGAGCACACCAATGTGGCCTGGCCGTGGAGCAGCCACACCAGCTCGTGGTCGTCGATGACCCGCTCCGGCAGGTGCGCGCCGGGCGGGTAGACGGCAGTGGACGGTCGATGCATGTGCACAAACAGACAAATCGAGGGACGTTACAAGCATTCCACCACAACGATCCGCGGCTGACCATTGGTGACATGTACACACGTGACGGTTACGCCGTCGTCCCCGACGTCCTGGACCCGGCCCTCCTCAAGCAGATCCACGAGGAGACGGTCGCCATCTGCAAGGGCATGGGCAGCGACGACATCCGCGACTTCCTCTGCATCCACTTCCCGCACAAGATGTCCGACCTGATGAAGGACGTCGCCGCGCACCCGGACGTCGTCAAGGTCCTCACCGACATCATCGGACCGAACATCAAGATGATGCAGTCGATGCTGTTCATCAAGGCCGAGGGTAAGCCGGGCCAGGCGTGGCACCAGGACGAGTCGCACATCCCGACTCGCGACCGCTCGCTCACCGCCGCGTGGATCGCGCTCGACGACGCCACCCTCGACAACGGCTGCCTGTGGGTGCTGCCCGGCTCGCACCGCAGCGGCATCCTCTACCCCACCAGGAAACAGGACGATCCGCGGTACGACTGCACCAAGGAAGCACACGGCTTCCACGACGAGGACGCGATCCCGGTCGAGGTGCCCGCGGGCACGGCCGTGATCTTCAACGGCTACCTGCTGCACCGCTCACTGCCGAACAAGAGCAACGGCTTCCGCCGGGCGCTCGTCAACCACTACATGAGCGCCGAGTCGCTGCTGCCCTGGTTCCGGCCGGAGGACGGCGTGCCGATGGCCCAGACCGACCACCGCGACATCGTCATGGTGGCCGGCGTGGACCCCTACGCCTTCAAGGGCACCACCGACGTCATGCGCCCGCAGGTGCGGCCGGACGGCGAGGGTGGCTGCATCAAGAAGTGACTACACCTTGTCGAGGGCCTGCGCGAAGTCGGCCAGCAGGTCGCCCGCGTCCTCGATGCCCACCGACAGCCGGATGAGGTCGTCGGTGATGCCGGCCGTGGCTCGGTCCTCAGCGGACATGCCGGCGTGCGACGTGACGGCCGGGCGGGTGATCAGCGTCTCCACCCCGCCGAGGCTCGGCGCGACGGCCGGCAGCGTCAGGGCGGCCAGCAGCGTCTCCGCCGCCTCGACACCGCCGGTCAGCTGGAAGCTCAGCATCCCGCCGAACCCGTTCAGCAGCTCGTTGGCGTGCGTGTGGTCGGGGTGGCTCGGCAGCCCCGCGTAGTTGACCGCCGCCACCTTCGATGAGCTCGACAGGAACGACGCCAGCGCCAGCGCGTTCGCGTTCTGTTGCCGGACGCGCACGCCGAGTGTCTTGAGGCTGCGGGCCAGCAGGTAGCCGGCGTGCGGGTCGAGGCTGCCGCCGTACAGGTTGAGCGTGTGCCGGACCTTCTCGACCATTTCCACGGATCCCGCCACCGAGCCCGCGACCAGGTCCGAGTGGCCGTTCAGGTACTTGGTGGCACTGTTGAACACCAGGTCGAAACCCGCGACGACCGGCCGGAAGTTGACCGGCGACGCGAACGTGTTGTCCACCACGCTGACGATCCCGTGCTGGCGGGCGAACTCGACGACATCCCGCAGCCGGCCGACCCGCATCAGCGGGTTGGTGATGGTCTCGACCAGCACGGCCTTGGTGTTCGGCCGTACCTCCCACGACGACGGGTCCTGCGGGTCGATCGAGGTGTACTCCCAGCCGAGCCTGGCCGAGTGTTCCGTCACGAAGTCGAACGTGCCGCCGTAGAGCACGTCGCTGACTAGGAGGTGATCACCCGCGCCGAGCAGTGTGTGCAGGATCGTGGTGACCGCCGCCATGCCCGATGACGTGGCGACCGCCGCGTCCGCGCCTTCGAGCGCCGCGAGCTTGCCGTGTAGGTAGGTCTGCGACGGCGTCGAGTTCAGCCGGTGGTACTTGATGTCGTGGTACGACTCGCCCGGCTCGCTGGTGAACACCGTGCCCTGGAAGATCGGGAAGACGACCGAGCCCTCGGGGCCGGGCACCAGCTCACCGCCGTGCACCGCAAGAGTGTCGAAACGCATGTGGTCGAGCCTACGTTGAATCACCGCTCGCGAGCACCAGCAGCCGCGGTCGAACGATGCTCAACGTTTCCGCGTCACGCCGCCGAACCGCCATAGCCTCGCCATGGCAGCGACGGAGAGACAAGGAATCCTCTTATGGCGCAGACACATGAGGAACTCGTCGACGCGTATCGGGTGATGCGGACCATCCGCGCGTTCGAGGAGCGGGTGCACACCGAGATCCCGAACGGTGAGATACCGGGGGCCGTGCACCTGTACGCGGGCCAGGAGGCGGTCGCCGCCGGCGTCTGCGGCGTCCTTGGCGAGAACGACTACATCGCGTCGACCCATCGCGGGCACGGCCATGCCATCGCCAAGGGTTGCGACATCACCGCGATGATGCTGGAGCTGTACGGCAAGGTCGGCGGGCTGTGCAACGGCAAGGGCGGCTCGATGCACATCGCCGACTTCGAGAAGGGCATGCTCGGCGCCAACGGGGTGGCAGCCGGGGGCGCGCCGCTGGCGTGCGGGTCGGCGCTGTCGGCGAAGGTGCTCGGCCGTGACTCGGTGTCCGTCGCGTTCGTCGGGGACGGTGCGGCGAACCAGGGGTCGTTCGCCGAAAGCCTGACGCTGGCCAAGGTCTGGGATCTGCCGGTGGTGTTCGTGGTGGAGGACAACTTCTACGCGCAGGCCACCGGCACCCGCTACCACCTGGGCGGACTCGACATCGCGCGGCGCGCGGAGGCGCAGGGGATCCCGTCGGTGATCGTGGACGGCACGGACTACCTGGCCGTGCGCGCCGCCGCCGACGAGGCCGTGGCGCGGGCCAGGTCCGGTGGCGGGCCGTCGCTCATCGAGTGCAAGGCAGGCCGGTTCTTCGGGCACATGGAGGGCTTCGACGGCCAGGGCTACCGCGGCGAGGGCGAGGTCGACTCGCTGAGGTCCACACAGGACCCGTTGACGCTCTTTGTCGACAAAGCGGCGCTGTCGTCGACCGAAGTGTCCGAAGTGGACGTGATCGTCGACGCGGCCGTTGAACTGGCTGTGGCCACCGCGAAAGCGGCGCCGACACCGGACGAGTCCGAGCTGCTGACCGACGTCTACGTCTCGTACTGAGGAGAAGTTACATGACCGAGCGTGTGCTCTCCTACCTCGAGGCGCTCAACGAGGCGCTGCGGCAGGAGATGGAGAACGACCCGACCGTGGTCGTGTTCGGCGAGGACAACATCGGTGGCACGGGCTGCGACGGCACCCTCGGCCACGCCTGGGGTCCGACCCGCGGCCTGCACGTCCCGTTCCCCAACCAGATCTTCGACGCGCCCATCACCGAGGCGGCGTTCGTCGGCGCGGCGGTCGGCGCGGCCGCGACCGGGTTGCGGCCGGTGGCGGACCTGCTCTTCGTCGACTTCGCGGGGGTCTGCTTCGACCAGATCCTCAACCAGGCCGCCAAGCTGCGGTACATGGTGGGCGGCAAGGCGAAGGTGCCGCTGGTGATCCGCGCGATGTGGGGCACCGGCATGCGGCGCGCCGCGCAACACTCGCAGGCGCTGTACTCGCTGTTCACCCACATCCCCGGACTCAAGGTGGTCGCGCCGTCGAACCCGGTGGACGCCAAGGGTTTGCTCGCCGCGTCGATCCAGGACGACGACCCGGTGATCTTCTTCGAGCACAAGCTGCTGTACTTCGGCAGCCGGGGCGTGGTGCCGGAGGAGCGGTACACGATCCCGCTGGGCGTCGCGAACGTCGTCCGCGAAGGCGCCGACGTGACCATCGTCGCGATCGGGCGGATGGTCA
>Ga0307512_10007276_pt1 | contig 11009 bp, 13 predicted proteins | sample 14_EM_MG_FD_200267 | JGI IMG/M metagenome (GOLD analysis project Ga0307512, IMG submission 200267) | Populus trichocarpa ectomycorrhiza microbial communities from riparian zone in the Pacific Northwest, United States - 14_EM | ecosystem: Host-associated > Plants > Roots > Unclassified | place... | reverse complement strand
TAACACCGAGTACAGCATACACCAAGTACAGCATCATCCCAAGATCGACAGTCTCCCGCTCCCAGCCAGTTTCTCATCTCTCGGCGGATGTACTCAACTCTCTACATTCCCACAATTACAAGTTAACCAATGAATAGAGTCTCCGCTGCCGTCGCGCTTCCCTCCAAATCGACCGCCTCCAAGTACTCCTCCAATCTCGCTCGATCATAGCCTGCAAGTGCATCTCCAAACTCGCTCGGTCACAGCCTCCCAGTGCAGCTCTAAACTCGCTCGATCACGGCCTCCAAGTGCATCTCTGAGTTCACTCCGTCTCGGCCTCCAAGTGCATCTCCAAACTCGCTCGATCACGGCCTCCCAGTGCATCTCCAAACTCGATCGATCACGGACTCCAAGTATATCGTTAGGGAGCGACGGTGGGTGTACGGAGATACAGGTGTAACGGAGGTGGAATAAGCGATGTGGAGTATATATTTGGGAGACCCCGGGGTAGATAGACAGCATCTCATTTTCATCTCATCTTGTCATACAACGAAAATACACACTCTATCTTTCCCTGCTTTTGGTCTCACTCGCTCTGTCCATGGATCCAAGCACTTGCGTGGATCCTCACAGCCGGGCAGTATCATATCTTCTCACCTTCCAACGCTCCTCGAGCTTAATGTAGAAGGAACGCGAGGAGAGATTTTCGCATCGTCACCCATTGCATTGCAATCCCGATGCAAGCGTGTACCCAATGAACCCATTCCGACGTATGGTCACAGTTAGCCACAACGCCAGACTGTTTGTTTAAAATAGGAGACCGACAGAGCGAGAAGAAACGGCGAAACGGCGATCGGAGGGCGATATGCAACCCGACGCGTGGTATTGACGCCGGGCGCGGAGTATTCCGCCAGCGCGGTGTCTCTGACGGCTCTGACGGAGCGCATCCACTCTGACGGAGCCATTCCGCCCGGACGGAGATGTTTTTTGCTGATGAAACGAGCATATTGAGTGATGAAGCAACCTCCAGAGAAATAATCATCTCGAATATTCCTAGATGGGGTCATCGAAAGTTGTGGTTCACTGCACCTTTGGTTTGTGATATGCAGCAGGCCAAATGGAATTGAATTTAAGCTCTGTTTGTTATATTCTCAGATTGTAAAAATACCATCGTTGGGTGTTACTCACCTGGGTTTCCATCATCACGATAAAGGTTATAGAAGGGATATATTTTGAGATCTACAGCAATCAAATAAGATCAATTTTAAGTTTCAAGATCAGCACAACTGGGGATATTACACAAAAAATGTTAGTTTACAACCAGCAACTGTATTCCATGGAAAGCTGTGAGTCAAGTAGCACTTGTAGTTGCTTCCAATTGAACTCTGTGGTTGAGCTTCATTATATCCTCAGAATCAACTTACCAGTCAAGAATTGTTACTGAAGCAAATATCATATCAGCCAATTAGTTCTGGATAATCAATTAGCAGTACATTTAATAAGCTAGGGAAGTTATCTATTCATTAATTTACAACAATCTACTTTCATTATTAGCTACTCAACACTTGCATATAGATATTAACTCACCCTGTCACGTTCACATAGTACATATTATAACTACCACTGGTAATTGCACTAGCATTTGATGAACAGTACACGAATAGAACAGCAGTCATAATTAGGTTCCCCCCAATGGCATGAGACGTGTCCAGGGCTGGGTAACTGCAATCTTGCATAGATGACTCATGATCTCTCTGAGATCGGCAGCGATAATCTTACCCACCTGCTACTCTATGATATTACCATATCCATGTGTGCAACTATATCTTTGCATATTCTCTCATATATGGCCATATATGGATATACAGCCTTACAAATAAAGTCAATTGCAGTGATAATACAAGTAACTTTCTTTTCTGCGCTAACAATTATCAGCAGAAAATGTGCATGATTATTGTGCAGATAATAATGTCGATAACCAACTGTATAAAGAAAATTTGTCAAAAGGGTGTTTTGATTTGACCCCTCGCCTGCTCATTTGCTAGGGTACATTGCAGCTGTAAGTGTAATGTGCTACTTTCTATTATCTCTATTTGAACCAAATATCCCTGAAACTCTAATCTAGCTACAAATTATCACCCCCTGAAGTACAATTAGATTTTATCAGAATATGTAATACAAACAATATCTTAAGATTAGTCAAAACTTGACTCAAATGTATTAAATACCTTATGTGCAAAGAACATTATTCAATTTGAACTGCCTTGAGGATCACTGTAAACATTATGACTCCATATTGATGAATGAAGAGCTATTACCCAATAAGATTCTATCACCTGCAAGCTGACATCACTTCAGGCCAGCATAGTGTTCCCATAGCCACTGTACATTAATGGCTATCGATGAGCTAGTCAAGTATTAATCTACCAAGAAGCAATCTAATGGCTGTACCACCAACTGAGGGTACTTCTGACAAAAAACTAATTGACCTCGCATAACCAATTTTGACCCATACGCTAATATGTCACTAAGTAAGATTTATTGCAATGAATATGAAATCAATAATTCTAGTCAAGGAGTATATGGCAAAGCAACTGGATTATCCAATACAGATTGCAAGTACTCAGAATAATTGAATCCATGGCATTGATATCATTTTGCATATTACTTTCTACAGGCTTACTTCTTAGCCAAGAAGCACAAACACAGAAAGATTAAAATTTGCAGTGTGGACTGGACAAGGTTAAATCATATCAATTTAATATACAGATGCGCTGTACATGCCCCGCTCTGAAGTTGGTTTCAGGCTGATGATAGTTGTATTGAAGAAAATTTATCTATCTTCAGAACAATTCACCATAGTGATATTGTCCAACGTATTGAATTTCTTTACCATATCTTCAGTTTTGCACAAATCTTAATTTCAATCATGTTCACCTGAGTATCTTGCTGCATCGTGAAATATACAGCATAACTAGTACATTGATAGTCTGTGAGATATCCAGGATCGAGTTCATGCTCAGACTATAATGTTTGTGGTTGGTTCAATATCAAATCACACTCACTTGACCAGCTGTTGGGAGATTCGCATGCCTTGCTACAACATATCATGATTCATATTATTCAATAATATATAGGCCATGCTGTGAAACAGTGTATGTGGGTTGTTGTAGGGCTACTGACATCACCCCTGAATTGTACCAAATACATTTACAAAGCATTGTATAATACTGTTGAAACAGTGCTATTTCATTTCAGAAATGTTGGCTTTACTGGTCCTACTTTGAAATGGGATTATGGTGGTAAATTCCAGCGACAATGTAGTCATATTTTGGCGGCCTGATGTCTGGAAAAATGTATTCTGTGACGTGTGATCTACTGTAGGCCGTATGGTCTACAGTACCCTCCCGTAACATGAATCACAGTGTACAATTTCAACTTCCCCAGAGGCATTCCGTGTAACTGTAATGGTGAGGTCCTCTACTAGAGGTTCGGGGTGCAACAGTGAGCACGGCATGCGGCCGGGTAAGTGCAACCTCATCTCAACTGCTCATGAGGACTTAGATACCCACCAATAATCTTACTACACTTCGACACCGAAGCTCACTCGAGGCCATGTGTGCAACCATATCTCATATATTACCTCCCTGATCCCTACGAAGCCGGAGGCAGGCATACTTGCCCTAACAGCATGATCGGTTTTTCAGTAATTGGATAAGTTTTGCTTACAGGAGTTCTACAATTGCGATTTTACCCCTTTACCGACACGTCACAACATGTACAGGAACAAATCAATTCCACCACTACAATGCCTCCTAAGAAGACGAATACATTCCCACTTCGCACTGGTGATGAGTGTGGACGCACAGAGACCCTTCGGGTGTCGATCAGTCCTGGCCCTCTGAGTCTCGCTAGTCGGATTACCCCCATTGAATGGCATTCTCCGAAAGGGTGACATTGATGATCATACTGTCCAAGAACGCCTAATTGACAACGAGACAGATGATTTCGAAACCAACAATGACGAGAATGACGACAACCACGATGTTGATCCACATGCCCCCATGCGTCCGAATATCCATCGGCTCATGTAGTGGAGAAGGCAGTGAGCTATGGTGGAATGACAGGAGAGAATGAGCAAATTCCTCTTCCCACAGAATACCGAACGACTATCCTGACGTGAATGTACAAGCAAAACCCCAATTTCAACATGGCTAATCCGAGACAATACTGTGGAAGTGCACCCGAATTAGACATGTTTCCCGGCTCTCTTCGCTCGACCTTCCGCACTGATAGACACCTCTTCTCCGACAGCGATACGGACAAAGTCCAGTATGCGCCCAATCACCTCGGAAGCTGGAGCAACCCCCGCGATGATACCCTACATACAACGAGCGCGATCAACCCAATCACCGGGGGCCAGGACCTACTTACCAACGATTCCCCATGCCTTCATGATTTCGACCATTGCATCTGCAAAATCCAGAAGAAGTACGGTGACAAGGGCCATGGACTTCATGTGGGCACTAGACTCTACCTTCAGTTTCGCCAAGGTTACCACGACCCTGTGAGAGTGTACAAGCATATGCTAACCGACTACGACACAACTGGAAAGATGCTGGCAGGGATGAGGAGCAGCGGAAGCTATTGTGCTACCATATCATCTGGGCGGGCCTCAAACCCGAACTACACCCAACAGGGAAGCCCCTGTCCAATCAGGATGGGATGTTCGACAGCATTGACAAGTTATTTGATCGAGCAGCAGATGTAGAAACCAAACCTCAGAACTACCACAAATCACAACAACAAAGGTAACATGGAGAAATATCCAACAAAGGCAGCAGAAAATGTGGATACCGACGATCCATTTCAGAATCGAAGGATGCACCGAAGGAAATGCCAAAGACTGATAAGCTGAAGGTGAGTGCTGGCGGAAAACGTTCCGACTGAACATCAGCACTGTGGGTATCATTGGAGGTCTATGAGGAGCGAAAGGTTAGTGGGAAATGCTCAGGTTGTGCCGGTGATCACATATCATTTCGGTGCCCGAAATACTCCCGTGCGACTTACCCCAACACACTCACTCCAGCAGACTGCAATGACGGCTGGAACCTACAGCACAAAAGTCAGCAATCTTTCGACACCCAGCAAGCAAATAACTAGTGTACCTCACCTGGTACTTCACTCGGCAGGGGACGTTGGACGAGAGCGAGCTTGGGTTGGACAAGGTGGGGTTGCAGCCGTTAATGGCCACGTTGGATGACATATCATCTCCCAAAATTGTACTAAAATCGAGGATTATCCTGGACAGCCCGAGAGCACAAACGTTATGTCAATATGTATCCAGTACAGAAACACCTAATTCTGCAAACATAACCCAGGAGATTCAGGTATGAGATAATCACTGCGAGATGAAATGCGTACGGGCTCTTATTGGCTGCAGAGCAACAACCATTGTTATAGCTCCATGATTACTTAGGAAACTCGGGACATCACATGAAGCGGCACATAATACTACACTCGGCTTGCGAGGACGGAGTATGCCACATGCGAATTATAGCCGAAAGATGTCAATAACCTTTCACTATATGGAGCATCTTGCCGCAGTTACAGCACAGGAGGTGCTAGTCGTACCGATGCAAGCCTACGATCAAGTACTCAGACTACCGCCGTTTAGGGCCCAGAACCCGGAAATTGATTGGAACCTTCGCTGATTGACTGCCTTATGGTCACATGACATTCACCAGGCTGCAGATATAATGGGTGGTGAGGACAAGCCTCCTCCGGAAGCACACCAGGAGCTACCGCAACCCACTGACGACATGCCTGCTCCAGACACTCAGGGCCTTGGAGCTACCGCATTTGGCAATCTCTTAGCGAGTGACAAGGTTACTGACGCATTTGCCCTACGGATAGGGAAATGCACCATTCAGCTGGGTGCGACTGCAGTGACCACCACATTGGCAGGTGAGAAACCAAGGCGCTGGATGCAACGAGCAGGGAGCAGCAGCGGAAGTGGTGGCAGAAGGGCCTCTCCGAGGAGACAGATGAAAGACTGCTACCTGCTGGCTGAGTCAGGAAGGGAGAGATGTGGACCACGGTCATTTTCCATTGGACAGGCCGGCGGTACCACTCTTCCTGGATTACCCTTTCTCTTCTTCCATCCCCGAGTATATGGCTCGGGCTCATATTGACAGATGCAGCATGCATAGAAGCAAAGGGAACAATTACAGATGATGGGAGCATCATCCCCGTCAAGTACTCAGAATATGTGGACGGTTTCAGCGAAATCAAGGCGGAAACTCATGCGCCACGCCATTCCATTGACCATGCGATCGACCTTGAACCGGGCCTCAAACTACCATATGGCCGAATCTACAACCTCTCGGAAGTCGAACTTAGAACACACAACACCTACCACGAGACGAAGCTAGCCAATGGCTTCATCCAGTGGTCATCATCCTCAGAGGCAGCACCGATCCTATTCCAAAAAGCAGGATGGAGGACCAGTGCTGTGTGTGGATTACCAGGCTCTCAACTCGGGGACAATTAATACCCGGGGCCCCATGCCATTGATCCCGAAGATGCTCGACACACTGCGTGCAGCTCGAATCTTCACTGAACTGGACCTCCGGAATACCTATCACTTTACTCAAATCAAAGATGGTGCTGAGTACAAAACCCGATTTGGGACCCGGTACGGGCATTTCAAATACCAAGTTATGCCCTTCAGCTTAACATATGCACTAGCGACCTTTCAATCTTTCATCGATGATTGCCTACACCCCTATATCGATGACTTCACCCTGTGTTACCTCGACGACATACACATCTGCTGAACCAATGAGAAAAAGCACGAAGATCACGTACGGAAAGCGCTGCAAAGGCTACTGGAATTTAGTCTCTAATGCAAGGCTGAGAAGTGCCAATTCAGTGTTTCGGATGTCGTCTTCGTCAGATTTATCATCAAGTCTCATGGGATCACCATGTTATTAGATCGCATTTCGACAGTGAAGGACGTTCCCACACCGAAGTCCATTCTGGGTGTTCAGGTGGTACTCGGATTCCCAAACTTCTACTGACAGTTTATTTGGAAGTATGCAAAATTCACGCTAGCACTGTCCGAGCTGCTGAAACTAACCTAAATACCACCGGAAACAAGGCCCAAGAGTGCATTCAAAGCTCAACCGAAGCCTACAACATAATGGGAATGCCCTCGAGAAGCGGAACTTGCCGTTCAGAGACTCAAGACGGCCTTCACCGGAGCACCGATCCTCTAGCATTTTGACCCAGCTAGGCCAACCATCCTCCAGACCGATGCAAGCGGCTTCGCAATTGCTGGCATTCTCAATCAGTTTGACAGTTTCGGGATCCTCACGCCAGTCAACTTCCACTCTCCAAAATGCACCCCTGCCAAACAGAACTACAACATGTACCATTGGGAACTTCTAGCAATCGTGGAGACTATGAGGCAATGGCGACACTACCTCGAGGGAGCAAATTGCAAGATCTCAATTCAGTGCGATCACAAAAACCTTGGATAGTCCAGATATCAAAAGTGCTTGCCAGGAGGCAGGCTCGCTGGGCGGAGATCCTGTTATCATACCATTTTGTTATTGAGCATCTCGAGGGACAGAAAAATCGTGCCAATGGACCATCCAGACGACCTGATTACCAAAAAGGCTACGAAAGGCCCACCACATGACTTTTGGCGACTCTGACCGCTCCAACAGTTGAGCTGTATGATCACCTCCTACCGGCAATCAAGGCAGCCCAGGCCTCCGACTCGTTGGCCACCGACGTGAAACGCAGGATCGTCAATACACCAATTATCGGAGCCTCTGACCTGTCGAAAGCTCATGTGGCAGGTGGACCTACTGACTACGACAAGGACTTGAATAAGCAATGGAAAGTCGTCTCGTGAGCCCTGACCTATGCAGGGAGGACATACATACCGGCAGATGCTTCGCTCCGCAACAAAGTGATAAGTCTTTTCCATGTTAACGCTGAATTCGGTCACTTCGGAGCTCTTAGAACTGCTGAACTCGTAACCAGAGACTTCTGTTGCCCTGCACAAGATGCTACGATGCGAAAGTTCATTGCCGGCTGGGAAGTATGCCACCGTAATATGGCACCACGCCATGCTTGCCACAGAGTCAACATGCCATTGCCTCCACCTTCTGCATCGAGGCAAGGAATCAGGATGGATTTTGTCACCGATATCCCCGAGTCTGCAACATCAAGTGATACTGGCATCAATGTAATTGTCGATCGACTGACACAGATGGCAATCTACCTACCTTGCCGAAAAGATATCAACTGACTTGAGCTGACTCGTATGTGTTTTGAAAATGTGATATACCAACTGGGCATCCCAGACTATATAATCACCTATCACGGACCCTAGTTCACTAGCCGATCTTGGAACCGAGTATGCTCCGATTTGATCATTTACCACCAACTTTCCACCGCCTTCTACCCACCGACCAATGGCCAAACTGAACGCCACATTCAGACCATGGAACTATATCTCCACGCCCTCTGCCACTATGAGCAAGACAGCTGGGTTGAGCTCATGCCACTGGCGCAATCCGCATACACCAACTAGATGCATGCTTCAACGAGGATGACTCCATTGTAGGCTGTTTATCATCGGAATCCCCAAATGCAGTTGAAGGCTCCCGACACCCCAGCTGACCTGAGGTCAGAGATCGAAGCGGATGCTGTGCTTCAATGACTGGACGAGATTCATTGAATCCTACAAGACAACTTGCTCGAGGCTCAACAGCGACACTAGTGTTAGCAACGGTTCCAGATTTGGACCTGGTGGGTAATATAGGTCTGAGTGGCAACGGCCTTACCACATCAAAAATCGATGATTTTTTAAACGAACTGTCCAATTAAGTCCATGAATATTGCTCCGAAAATTTAGCATTTGGTATATCAAATATGCAGCTGTGCATGGCGCATCTTTTGATGTTCTTCGATTGTCAATATCATGAAAATTCAGCAAGCGATTGGGTAAAAACCTCATTTTCGGGCCCAAAATGGCACCTTTTTCAAAGCCACTAGCTGAATTGTTGAGATATGCAAAATCGGAGACAGCCAAAAGATGCACGGTGTGAAACTGCATATTTGACTTACCAAACACTAAATTCTCTGATTGGTATTCATGGAGTGAATTGAGGGAACCCTATGGGAAAAACCCGAACCAAACCGGCCGGTTCCGGGTCTTCTTCAAACCGCTATAGAAGACATAGTCTGAAAACGGAACCGTTGCTAACACTAAGCAACACACAACACACACCGGCGGTAACCAGATCACTTTTGACGTTGAGTTCAAGTGTGGCTCTCAACCAAACACTCCCGGACAACCAGGCCATCGAAGAAGCTCAATCACTAGTGCACTGGACTGTACAAGGTATGTAAGATCACCAAGAAGACTACTTACAAATTAGACTTGCCAAATACAATGCGGAATCACAAAGACTTCTACAGGTCACTACTGGATCAATATGCACCACCGGTCGAAGGTCAACCACCTTCAGAGCCGCCGCTGATGATCGTCGACGACTCAAACGAATGGGCAGTCGATTGTGTCCTTGACTCTGAACAGTGATATCGGATACTTCATCACCTCGTTCAGTGAGTGGGATACAGTCACATACGTATGAGCTAAGAACCGGTAGATACCCTCCAGAATGCCCAAGAGATGCTTGACAAGTTTCACCGAACGCATTCGGATAAGCCGCGGAGGAAATGCAAGGCAGCAATTTAGTTTCATGACTTGGGGAGAGAGGAAATGAGATTGACTTATGGGACTCGGAAGCAGAGGAAAAGGCATCAGTTGTGGGAACTGTTTTGCTTCTCTTTGCAGGACTTCTTTCCTTTCGTATTTGTCTGGCCCGGTACAAATGGCATTTCCACAGGTTTCACCACCTCCAGATCACGGCCAAGTGGAGGTGGAGTTTCCCTGTGCGCCAGATCCACAGAATTATCGCGAGATTTGTGTCATCTTTTGTTTCCCTTGAATGAGGATATGCAGCCCAGGAGGCCTGTGCATAGAGAGGGGGATAATGTAATGGCAAGGTCATGTACTAGAGGTTAGGGTTGCAAAGGCGAGCACGTCTTGTGGCCAGGTAAGTGCAACCTTGTCTTGACTGCTTGTGCGGACTCAGATCTTCACCAACAATCTTACTACACTTCTACATCTGAGATCACTCGAGGTCACATGTGCAACCGTATCTCCTATAATACCACTCTGATCCCTACCAAGCTGGAGGCAGACGTCTGTGCCCTTACAGTAACCCCCAATAATATACCTGTAATTTACCAATAGCACAACTGTATTATTACTGTAATTGAACTGCATCAGCAAAAAACATTTCTGTCCGGGCGGAATGGCTCCGTCAGAGTGGACGGGCTCCGTCAGAGCCGTCAGAGACACCCCGGTGGCAGATTACTCCGCGCCCAGCGTCAATACCACGCGTCGCATTGCATATCGCCCTCCGACCGACATTTCGCCGTTTCTTCTCGCTCTGTCGGTCTCCTATATTAAACAAACACACTGGCGTAGTGGCCAACTGTGACCATACATCGGAATGGGTTCATTGGGTACACGCTTGCATCGGGATTGCAATGCAACGGGTGACGCTGCGAAAATCTCTCCTCGCTTTCCTTCTACATTAAGCTGTAGGAGCGTAGGAAGGTGAGAAGATATGATACTACCCGGCAGTGAGGATCCACGAAATCTCGCTACATTATAATACGGCATGTATTATCTAAGTCTCTCTATATACATACATACACACATACATACGAAGATACAGGAATGATGGAAATGGACTCAGCGACAGGGAGTATATATTTGGGAGACCCCGGAGTAGAAAGACTCTATCTTTCCCAGCTTTTGATCTCACGAGCTCTTTCCACGATTTCGTGGATCCGCGCAATTGCGTGGATCCTCGCGGCCGGGTAGTATCATATCTTCTCACCCTCATCCTACGCTCCTCGAGCCAGAACCGCTCTGT
>Ga0307512_10007275_pt1 | contig 11010 bp, 10 predicted proteins | sample 14_EM_MG_FD_200267 | JGI IMG/M metagenome (GOLD analysis project Ga0307512, IMG submission 200267) | Populus trichocarpa ectomycorrhiza microbial communities from riparian zone in the Pacific Northwest, United States - 14_EM | ecosystem: Host-associated > Plants > Roots > Unclassified | place... | reverse complement strand
CATTAATGTTAGAAACTCTTAGTGTGCATCTCTATTATTGTTTTGAAAAAAAAAATACAGATTTATTATTGTTTTTCAATCAAATATGTTTAAATTTTTTCTATATTTGAATTTCTTATCTTAAGACACTAACTAAATACAACCTGAAAACTTAGTTTAGATTAGATTATTAACTCGCGCTATATTATGGATCGAATGAATTTTTTTAAAACATAAAAAATATGTCCATGCCTTGCTAATATTTTTTCTAGTAAAAAAAAATAAATCATGAGAGGCTTAACTCAAGAAAAATTCAAGATAATATTTTTATTGAAATATTGAAACGACAACATATTGAATCAACTTGAGATTAACATGTCAGATCCACAATCATGGTCATGAGATCATAATAACCTCCAAAAGCAAATTGAAACAAATTATAAAACCTAGTCTCTAATCAATTCAATGTTGAAGTATGAAATTGAAAAATAAATCAATTAAAAAAATCTAAAAAAACAACCTAAGTCAACGGATTAACCTGCTAGACCCACGGACCAGTTTATAAGATTGAAATAACCTTATATAAAACAAATAAAAAAAATTATGAAACTCAATTCTCAAATAACCCAATATTAAATGATGAAATTGGAAAAAAAAATATCTATCAAGGAACCTATTCAACTCAATAGCTTAAACGGTTAGGTAAAATCTAAATATATGATTTATATTATTCTCTAACAATATCAATTTTATAAAAGGACTAAAAAAACTATCAGTGTCAAACTGAGTTAACCTGCCAAATTTTTTAATGGTGGGATAACTATGAATGCCAACCCTCAACAAATCAAATGTTGAATGATGAAATTAAAAAAAAAATCAGGCTAATATATCAAACTCTCGACCCAAATCATAAGAGTGGGATAATCACATGCAAGGAAAGCCAAATCATAACCCAAATCATAAGAGTGGGATAATCACATGCAAGGAAAGCCAAATCATAAAATCTAATCCCTATCAAACAAACTAAATATTAAAGATTGAGATTAAAATTTAAAAAAAATAAAAATAAAAGGCACCACTACTTTTTAGTGTTTCGATAATTAATTGTAAGGGGTTTGATTTCCATATAATTATTCAAGTTTCAGATCTTATGATAAAGGGTGATAAAACGATTTCTATGTCTTTTAACAGACTTGATCCTAATGTTGAAAGCTAATTTGAAAACAATGTAAGAAATATGACTAAATTTCATGTTAGAAACATGCTACTTTACAATCTGGGCTAATAGTTACCTTAATTCATCTGTGTTTATCGAACCCTTCATAGCACATTATTCATTGCAAATTCCTTGTTACAAAGCTTACATGCATCACACACTATTTATCAAGGGAAGAAACATGGAGTTTATTGGCAAGCTAAAACATGATCATGCTCTCGTGTTCAACCACACATGGAAGCAATTCAACATGATGCAATACTGTGTTTCTGAAAGAGCAGCCCACAGGAAATCTGAGGTGAGGATTAAGGTTTCTGTGACTTGTAGACATCTACATGACTCTCACACGATTCAAAATACACAAAAACAATGATGCCCTCGGAAAGTCTTCCTTAGTGAATCCAAAGTGAAATGCTGACAGAATCCTCGCCTCAACAGTCATGGACACTTTTGTCGGTCCTATGGTATTGAGTCAAGGGTGTCACAAAACTCGACACTACAATAACTTAGGACAGATTTCATGTGGACAAGTCTGATTGCATGATTTCATGGGTGCACTCAATTTATGGCAGTCTATCAAACATGGCTTGTGATGCCTCCCGTTGTGGTGCAAGTTCTTGTGTTCCTGCTTTGAAATGACAAGATTCTCCCACTGTACAACAACTCCTTTTTGTGGGCAATCAACAAGTAATTTTCATAGCACTAGATAGAATTATAATTATAATGCAAACAAGATCAAATCTTCAACATGGATCGCCACAATACCTCTGATTAAGTGGCCAAGTTGAGGGTGCACTTGTTTATTGAGGATACCATCTATCTTGAATTTCTTCTGGTTGCTGATGAGTAGTGGATACCAGACTCTTATCCATTTCTTGTATTGCATGTGCAAAATGACCCAGGCCCATACGTGATCAAACTTGTACTTTTCAGTACAAATTCAGCCCCACTTCATACCAAGTCAACCATGGATGTGCCATTGCAATGTGCTACCAGTTGTCTGTAATGGAGCCTAGAAGGTGCAAGGGTACTCGAGACTTGTTGGCGTTTGTGTCAAAACTCGGGACCTAGCACACGCACGGGTCGTCTGCAATGGATTAAGGATAAATATTGAGCTGTAAAGCTTGATGATGCCTTTTCTGAAGAGATCATATCAATCCATTCAAGATCTACTTGAATCATTTAGAAGAAAGCTAGCTTTTTGGTATACATCCACAACAGAGCTCGAAGTACTGAAGAGACAACCAATAATCACATCACTCCTGGTCACCAAACCATCTGAATCTAAATTGGTTCTGATGCATGTCATTGAAGGATGGAACCGCAGCAGGAATTACATGGATTTCCAACAGATTTCTCTTCCTGATAAGATTTTAATGATTTCGATTGTAGAAAATATTTGATTGTCGATTTTAAAGAATAAATATCCTGTCTTCTCTAATCAGAAGTTAACAATTTGCATTAGCCAGCCAAAATTGCACCTCCACTCACGTATCCCCAAGATAATGTCACAGCTAAAACAATCGCTGTGCATCCTGTCCTGCTGACAGGTCTATCTGCCAGTTGTAGTTAAGAAACCTTCCTCTCTTTTTTCCCAATAATTATTATTGCTAAGACACTATATGACAAATCCTGATACAAAATGGGCAAATCAAAGTCGGTGCTCGGTAATGGTAAGCGACTTGCTGAGCACTGTTGTTGGAGGAACTTTGTGGAGCATTAGTATTTGTGGACACCTTGCTGGGCAGTCATGGAGTTGGGGCTTTGCTGTGCCCTCATATTTGAATAGGGGCTCTGCCGGGCATTCATGTCCCGGTACGTGTTCTGCTGAGCATGGACGTTTAGTTAGGTGATCTGCTGAGTGTTCATGCTTTGGTAGGGGTCCGGCTGGGCACTCATGCTTTGATAGGCATCTTGCTGGTGAGCATTCATGCTTTGGTATGAACTTTGCTGGGAAGTTACGCTGGTTTGGTAGGAACCCTGGTGGGAATTCATGTTCTGTCCACCAGAAGACATGAAAGCTCGATAAAGACATTGTGCAGCAGTCAAATGCTCAGAAGATCCGTGATTCTCAACTTCATAACTACCATAATGGGATGTAAAAGCTTCAACCTTGTTCCAACAACCTGCATTTTGTATAAAGAAATTTAAGAATCTTTTGCAAAAATAAAATTTATGAAATAAATATTACAAATGATCGATACAAATGTACAGAGCAAAACAAAATACTACAAAAATCCCTTCAACTGTAAAGGTTAATTTCATCAAATGTTTCAGTTTTACTGCTTTGAAAGCACCGGAATAGAGACATTATTCACAATGCTTTATGCTAGTTACGTATAGTACTGGCAGTGTAAATTCCTTCAGGGAAGGAATATTGCCAATGGCAAGGCCAGCTCCATGACCAGTGCTACAATCAACATATACCCACATGATCAAGCATGGATGATGAGTCCAAGGAAAACCATGATAGTCAAACCATGAATCAATTGAGCAACATAAATAGAAGCAGGATGTCGTTGAAGAGAGACACAGCAGGAAGCGGGTCATGTATGAGAATACTCAGATATTAGTTTTCTTTAAGTAGTGGTTACGTGTTTAGATCAAGAAGAGTTCAGGGATGAGTTTAGCTTAAAGAGACCAGGAGAAAGGCGAGACTGTCAGAGAACTCATACAACTGGGAAGTTCCAACTCAATCTGCAGTTGTAACTCTAGACTGGTGCAGAAGGCAGAAGGCAGAAGGCAGTTTTATTTGCTAACTGTATCAAGGAATTTTAGTTGGTTTCCTAATGTGTCTCTTGAGAACTCTACAAAACTCGCTCTCCTCTAGATGATTTATTTGAATTCAGAGACATGTGGCATTTCTCAGATTTCACAACTCAATAATTTTATCAGTGCCATCAGTGCATCATAATGATGGTAAATGGAAACATTTACTGGTATCTAAACAAATATAAAGGAGATTTGGAAAATGATGCCTTTCTTTTTATCTGTGGAAATTGTGCTAAAGAACTTATGCCTGGCAATACTATTTTAATTTTTTGAAAAATATTTGGTTTTGAGACTCCAAGGCACCAGAAGGAGGAGATGGATGGTACCATGAGCTGTGTGTTTGGGGAAAGAAAAGGCCATTATATGAAGGGAGAAACAACCAATCAAAGGTAGAAAGAACGAGAATTCTGATAGAATTGTAGGAGCTCTTAGAATGGTTTTTGTCCACATAATGACCATAAGTGTTACTTTTTCATTAATCAGGAATTATAACTCAGCAAATTGAGTTGTGATTTCTGAATTCTCGAAACACATCGAGGCATGGACTAGTTGCCAGTGTCACTTGTTGATATGTCAAACGATATATATTTATGTTGATCTGGTATGCCATGTCCCCAGCTAATGGAACCACTTATTAGCAGCATCATCAATCATCTAGCAGACTCTAGCAGACGATCATTGATGAACTTTACAAAAACCTGAAAGCTCAAAAACTCAATGGCACTATTTGAAATCATGGGTGATATTTTTGTGGTTGTCCCATGCTCATGATATGAACGCAAAAAAAACCAAGACTTGTATCAGAAAATAAGTCCAAATCCTCACAAATTTTATATGCTTCTGCTAAACCACAAGGCCATGTCAAGAACATACCTCGTCAATACTTGAAACATCACACCCTCCAGATCTAATGACAGAATTCATTCCATTATGTGAGTTATTGGCCTCCAAAACATGGTTCATATTAGGCGAGTTATTAGCCTCCAAAACATGGTTTCATATTTGGGTATCTGAAATTTGGAGAATAACAAAGAACTCAATCACATTATTATTCAAATGCTAACTTGTACTTGCAAAAATAGAAACATCATCAATACCCCATAGCAGCTGGACTTGCACCTGTGTTTCGTCCACATTACACACACAAACACAGCATGTGCTGGACTTGCAGCAGAAGAAAGAAGAGTTTTGTTTAACAGTTCAAGCACCCTTAACTGTGGGATATAAATCAATTTATTGTCTTGGTTCAGACATTCCTAAATACATTATGGAACTGTGGGCTATGTTCAATCAAGATATTGTCTCAATTCAATTAAATCACTACAGAAAAACAGATTTAAAAGTACAAGTTACTGCCCAGAGTGTGGTAGAAATACAATAATTCCCAATAAGAACAATCTATAACCCTCGTCACTGAATTTATCACAAAAAACTTAAACAGGTAGTCACATAGTCAGCATATAAAGTACACAAAGATGGAAAAAGAAACAAAATTACCTCGAGAGGTTCGTATCCACCAGAATTGCTAGCTCCCATCATAACAGATGGTGGGGGTCCTATTCCTGGCAAGTTGTGTGCCAGCCCAAGGCCCGGGACAGGTCCAGCACGCTCAGGTTCTGCTCCAGCATTTTCATCATGCAAAGTTCTTGCTCCGAGTCAGATGCAATATCTACCAAAACATCTTTAGCAACACCATAATTTCCAGATATCTGAGAAAACCAGTATGAAGTTTGCCTCAAATAATAGCCAAGCTCCAAGGAAAAGGGGGGAAAAATCAGAGCATCATCAGTTAAAACATCAAAATCAGCAAAAGATATTGATTGTGAAGTGCTGCATTCAACCTCATTACCTGTACAAGCTCCTCATCTTCAGATGCACATTTAGGCTTTTCATTCTTGGGGTATACACGAATTTCTGCCTGCAACCTCCTCATTTCATTGATATCCTGACTTCCTTGTCCAAGAATGCAGCCAACCTTGCTTGACGGAACCAGAAGTCTACCCTTTTCAGAAAATTCACTAGTTTTATTCTGAAGCTGAAGAATTGCTTCAATGGTTTGTGATCTTGGATTCCACAGACCCTGAAACACTTGGAGATTTGTCCTTGCACAGATTCTGATGCAATAGAGCAGGTATTTCATAAAGAGCCCTCTTTGCCACAGCTGGTTTTCCAGAGATCTGAAATTTACCTTTTGAAATTACACACCGTAGGGAGTTGCAAGAAAATTCCACCTTTTCCATAGATTAATGAAGAGGGGAAAATCCACATGCAACATTTCATAAACATGAATTTGGAATGTTACAAAAAGTAATATGCAAGGCACGCACACTGCTATGATTCCATAATAAAACATCATAACATAATTATGCAGCAATCAAGTTTGTACTCATGTCCCTGTGCACACCAGTGCAAATGATGATGCTTCTGCATCCAAATGCTCAAAAGCAGTGAGCTCACACAATCATCAAATACTTGACAACATGCAATGAGGCATGATCAGTCACCTTATGGATAGAAAAAGTTTGTTTCTTGTAATGTATATGCTGAACAAACCCTCCTAGACTTCTGTTCCAGAGTCACCTTATCCTTATGGATAGAAAAAGTTCGCTTCTTGTAATGTGCACGCTGAACAAACCCTCCTAGACTTCTGTTTCAGTGCAGTTTCTTGCATGCAATACACACACGCCATACCACCACATTCTTTCAACTTAGCAGCAGTTTAAAGGTCCAGGAAGTACTATGGCACTTTTGTGTGTGATATACATCAATCCAACTCAGGATAGATGTTAACTTCTAAAGCCCTCATAATAACAACCTGTTAGATAGTCTTGCCAACTTAAAGCTCAGCGAAAGGTACCACATATACTACCCCAACCAGATACTCATTAAGCATTGAGAAATATTACAATGTCTCTAGGGAAAAAACATGAAAATATACAACAGTAATGGAAATTGGTCAGGTTATAAAGCCTTTCGAAAAGCAACGACCACCAATCCTATCAAAGCAATCCACCATCTTAAACTCCAGAGAGAGAAAATCTTTGTCGTCAAATTCAACCAGAATGAAACCACCAAGAGCAGGATGCAATCAAACTAACAATTTAATGAATCTAAGAACTAGATGTCATTATCATTATGGCCAAGCCTATTGAACTGTTTCTTCCTACATAAAGGACAAATTTGTAGAATAAACCAGTTAAAAAGAGAAAAAGAACCAGTTCACTTGTGCTCCCATATATATATGCAGGGCTATCCACCAAAATTCTGCCAGGATTAGATATAGTATCAAAAAATAGCTTCAAAATTATCAAACAGGGACAAAAGAAATCTCCCCAACCTGCATAATGCAATGGGGGTAAGGGTGTAACCCAATCACAGAGAAAAATCATAAGAAAATATGTAGTTATTAAGTAAATAGTCAAATCATATGATAATAGAAGGCTATATGACAGGATCATGGCATAGCTCTGTCCTACTCCATTCTTAAAAGCTCCCCGTATGTAACTCTTCCTTTTCAAGGGGGGAGAGGTACCACTCATAATCTGGCTGGAGGTTGCTCAATGGAGAAAGTGAACTTCAAATTATGAATAGCGTATCTACTAATGCCAGGGAAAACCCCATCTATCTTCTATTGAAGACATGGTAAAGAATATGAAACAACTCAGACTACACATAAAATAATATAACAAAGAAAACAGGGAAAGAGGTCAAAATAGAAAAATAAATGTCCTTCATAAATGCTATTAATTCCGTAGTTATGCCAGTCTTCCTGCACTAGATATAACAATAAGGTGAGAAAGGTCTGTCCACCCACCTCTTCTGCATGTTTGGCCTCATCCTTTGCAACTGTCATGACTTAACCAGCGTACACTAAGATCTTGCAGGGGTATACTCATTTCTGGATGTATCTCTCAAACTCAAACTCGAAACTACAACCTTCCTTCCAATACAAAGAACATAATCAAGCAGATCACTTGAGCTCTATCGGGGAAATAATTATCACATCTTTGAGGACAGTTCATGGCGAGCGCCTATGTCAACTGCTCATGAGATGCGTACAAACAGCCAAAGAAGACCCATCTTATTGAGAAGACCTGCATTCCACTATGCTGATTCACAAGGCAGAACTCAAGTAAGAAATCTAGAAGTGAAATCAGTAGAAAGCATAAAGATGTCAATGCCAAAAGTCTTTAGCCAAAAAAACCTTAACATATCCACTTAGGTATTGAGTCAACTACACTACAATCCACTGGACGATATGGTCATATCAAAATTCAATTGGTAACTTTCAGATCATTTATGTGACTTCAATCAACCCAACAATCTTCCACATGAGGCACTCATCTACTTTATCTAGTGATACTACTTTATTCAACTATTGGCATACGCATTAAAAGAATTCCAAGAATCCTAATGGCCTTCCGGTGAAGATTTTGCTAAGTCCTTGGGTTGTTGGGCATCTCAATTAACTTTGCTCATGTAGAAAAAAGCACTGAGAATCAGCCTCTCAGAAGCCAGTGAAAGACTATTTCCATATCCTGTCTCACATAATTGACTATAAACTTCAAATAAGTGTTTGATGCCACTTCTTAAATCCATTATGCTGCAGTTACCATCAAAGGTTGAAGAGGAAAAGGACAATTTGCAAACCAAGGTATTTCTTCTCAGATGTCATTTTATACTCAAAAAATTATTAGAAAGATCAGACTGCAATTGCAAGAGCTACATTAATTTTGTATCAAAAAATCACAAACTTGAGGTATAATGCAGTAAAAAAAAGTTAAAGCTGCACACTGCATTCTTACCTAAAAAGAGTAGGTTTTACATTCGTTCCTAATGATGCTAAAACTGCAACTTGATATGGGTGGGCTCAGTGCATTGCAAGCCCAAAACTAATTACATGTTCTCATTATCCAGAACCAAACCACTGGCAAGTAGTCTCCAGAAGGCACAGCCAAAAACCTTAACGGGACAAAAAAAATAGGCGCTACCTAACGGGTCTTCAACTTAGCAATTATTTTTCTGTAGTGGTGATAATCAAGTGATAGAGCAGACTATACAGAATAGGACTCTAAGCCTTTTTTTTCTTGTATGCAAGATACAAATGCAAATGAGATTCCTGAATCCTCCTACTTAACAACTAGTTATCCTGCCTCACAACTACAGGAACTCATTACGACCAAGAGCCCAAAAAACAACAGCGCTTATTGGAAAAAAGGAATAAAAGAATTAGCGCACCTTCCCCTGGTGAGCAATCCACGCACAATAACAACATACCTTCTCCAACATGCATATAACGGAGTTCTACCTTGGGAACAAACAAGAATGCAATACCATCAATCTCCAGACATGCCTTTAATGTGATCTCATGATGAAAGTTGAATCGATATTTTCTTTGAAAAGGTTCAAGAAAGATTTACAATTCTCAAGACAGGCTAATTAAAGAGAGAGCTAGCATGATTCATATTCATTCACGATCAATACTCATATGCCAAAATCTGTACTACTACATAATACCAACACACAGCTTCGGTAATTTGTCAAATGTTAACATCAACTATCATCCACTTCTAATACAAATTATAGTCGGCCAAAAAGCCTACATATTAACTATAATTCAGTTACTAGGGAAAAAGAATTGGAATAAAAGAAAAAACAATGCGGTGCCAGTATCATGTCCAATAAAAACCCGATGAAGCAAATGAGAGACCAACATCATATATTACCTGGACCAATTCATCAGTGTCCGTAGCACAGCAAGAACACGTATGTTTGCACCAGTCTCACTTCTTAACCTCTGAGTAACATCTCCCCGTTTTCCTAAAACACAACCTACCATATTATTCTGAACAAGAAGCCTTGCCGTGACAAAATTATTCTCCTTATCATCATAATCCACAATCCGGTCATGAACTTTCAAAAGCGCGTCCAGCCAGCACAATGTGGCTCCAATTCCTCCTCATCGTCATTTTTTATCGGAGGTTTAACAGAAGAACTATAAAAAATAATAACTCTCTCGTCCAAACCCTGAATTGAATCAGCAACAGTAATTTTGGACTGCCTTTCTTCCCTTAAGGCTTTCAGCCTTTCACTATATTCCCGCCCTTTCCAATAACACTCCAAATCTCTTTGGACGGTCACAGTATCCTATAAACAGTACCATCATCAAGATAATTTTCTGATAATTCTTCGTATTTTCCTTTCCTACAACTAATACTCACCCCTTTCCTTTTAAATTGAGTATTTACCGGTTTCTTGAAAAGTTTCCACCTATTCCCATCTATTCTTCAACAAAATTATATATATAAAAATATTAATTACACTCAAAATTTAGAACTATAAACTCGTGATTGATCTTTTTGTAAGAAAATAAAGTAAAGAATCAAAAACTTAGGGTTTTGTAAAATGTGATAAAGAGGAGGAGAGAGGCGCATACCTAAGAGAGAGGTGTTGAGAGAGAGAGTTGAAGCAAATTGCCGCTAGCTAGAGATGGCAGCGGTGGAACTCTCAATGGAGAACCCCCTTCTTTGAGTTTATTTGTTATTTTGTAGTTTTTTAGTGTGGTTTGGGCTAGTCCAATGACAAATCACGAGGATTTGTAAGGAGTGATTGTTTTTATCTTCTAACTATTTTTTTCAATTGTTTTTTAAGTATTTATGATTATTTTAACTGAAATTAAAAAAATATTTAATTTCAATCGAAAATATTTTAAAAAAATACATTTCTATTTTTCTTAATTATATAATGGATCAACATTCTTTTAATTAAAATGGTATTATTTTAATAAAAAAATAATTTAAAATAAAATTTAACTGAGAAAAAAATAAACTACGCATAAGTATTAGAAATACTCACTACTTCATACTTTATTTATTTAAATTGAATCTTACATACTTATTAACAATTACATTTAATTAATATATATATATATATATATATATAAACCACATAAAATATATGTTTAGCCAGGTCATGATGCACTCTTCGCAAAACAAATCTCATTTGTGACTGTAGCTTTGAAGACTGTTTGGTTTAATGATTGT
>Ga0307512_10007273_pt1 | contig 11012 bp, 11 predicted proteins | sample 14_EM_MG_FD_200267 | JGI IMG/M metagenome (GOLD analysis project Ga0307512, IMG submission 200267) | Populus trichocarpa ectomycorrhiza microbial communities from riparian zone in the Pacific Northwest, United States - 14_EM | ecosystem: Host-associated > Plants > Roots > Unclassified | place... | reverse complement strand
GAGTCGATCGGCTATCCGATCACCTCATCGACCGACCGGATCGGGCGATAACTCCGTTGAGAGGGGTTGACCACGGTGAGTGACTTCACCGCACGTGACAAGCGAAGAGACATCTTCGCGGAGTATCTGGAGTCGATCCAGGAACAGGGGGTCGACGAACCCTCTTGCGAGGAGCTCCACCCGGCAGACAAGGCGGAGCCCCCGGAGGGGGCCGACAGCGAAGACTCGGAAGCTTCAGATTCTGAAGGCCGAAACGTCGGAGAGGGCAAGTCTCCACGGGGAAGCCTCCGGGACAACTCACCCAGTGTGCAAAACAACGGCAAAAGCAAGCGGCGCCCAGTCTGGCAACCGGACGCCGCTCTGAGACTCCCCCCTGGTGGCAAGGAATCCTGGAGCAAAAGATTACCTCGAAAGTCTGTGTGGATACCTTCGTTGATCAAATTGATTGTCGCGGTCTCGACGCTGGTAGGCGCAGTCAGCACGCTGGTCAGTGCCTGCCAGCCGTAGCCCCGAGGTGAACAGCCTGATCTTCTAACTTCAACCTGGGTGGTCGCGCGAGTCCGCGCGGCCACCCTCTTCATCGTCGAACTGACGGTCTGTCAGGCCGGGCCCAGCCGTCCGTTTGATGCCACAAAGGCCTTGTCAGTCCTTGTGCCACACCAGCATTCATTGCGATCCCTATATACCAAGCGTAATTCGGGGGGTGCATAGAGTGACTGGCCACTGGCAGTACTTTCACGAGCCAGGTGGTCAGAACGCTTGCGTCGAGATCATCGGCCTCATGGGGCACGAATCTGGCGCACTGCTGGACTTGCTTGAACGGAAGCACCAGAGGATGACCCTTGCCGGCGAAGATCGACCACTGGGCGACAGTCTTGGCGCATTGATCTTGAGCCCTCCGGACCCGCGTCACGGCGTCATCTACGCAGAGTTGACCAGGCGGCCGCGGCTGCTGCTTCTCGTCCCATTTGTGTTGATCAATGGTGGAGTGCCGGAGGAAGTACGTCTCGCGGCGAGTGATCGGTTCAAGCGATGGGCAAGCAAACGATAAGTTCGCCCGATCAGGTGGGTGTGAGGTGTACCCAGGAACTCTAGCGGGCATGTGTCGTTGCATGAGACGATCGGATTACCGATCGAGGCCAACGTCGTCCGAGATGCTCTTGAGGCTGAGGAGGAGAGCCATGTCGGCTCTAGATCACCCTGTCGGGTCGGCTAGCGGTGGGCTTGCTGTCGATGTCGACGAGCTCAGGAGTCACGTGGGCGCGGATCCCGAGGCTTCCGCGACGTACCACGACAGCGGTGTGCGGTCACGCCTGGTCTGGCACCTTCTTCGGATAAGGAAGACCCGGAAGCTTGGCCAGCGCGTCGTCGCAAAGAGTATGGGTACAACGCAATCCGTCGTGTCGGAACTTGAACAGGGCAATACTGATCCTCGCCTTTCGTCATTGCAACGGTACGCGAGGGCGATAGGTTGTCGACTTGATTTGGCCCTCGTGGAGGATGTGAGCGACGGCTCAAGCAATGTCTGGCGACCTCGGGTTCACTTTTCGACATGGCGCAATAGATCTTTGCCATACAATTATCAAATCCTCCCTGTTCGCGTAGAGACAGAGCCCCAAAAGATTTGGGGCGTGAAGCTCGAACTTCAGCACGAAGCCGACGGTGCGCAGCGGTGGAAAGCGCCTACTCATACCCGACATCTTCGCGTGATGGACGTTGATGTGACGTCTGAGCCCGATGAATTTCTTCTTGCGGTACGTCGTGGATAGCATTGAAGACGCCAAGCAACGTTCGGATCGTATAACTGCCGGCATGTCACTCGTTGATCTTCGACTACGTCGCGTTCGGGCGGACTTACTTCAGATTTTTCCCGAGCTGGAGTTGGAGATATGGCCGGAGGTCAAGCCAACGATGACTCGGCTTGACGATTTCGTAGTGTACGACGTGGCATATAACCTGTCGGCGCAGGACGCCAAAGGACGGCGGACAGTAGAGACGTCCGCAACGTTCACCCTAGTGTTCGACGCAAAAGGAAAATTTACTGACGATGATCTTATTGCGTTTGGTTCAATAGGCGCTCTTTCAATAGCACACCCATATGTTCGAGAGCTGTTTCACAGCCTTACGAGTCGTATGGGCCTTCCGCCGCTATTGCTGGAGGTTATGCCGCCAGAGCCGGTGCCGTGAATCCAACCCCGGACTGGACATGACCGGAGAACCCGCTCGGCCATCCCGTCGCCCTCGACCCGCCCACCGTGGGAGCGGGGCACCGCCGGCGCCCGCCGCGTCAAGACGGCCTTGACACTAGGCACCCAGGCCGGTGGGCGCCGGCGGGGGTCTGCTCGGTTTGCCCGGGGCGAGGGCGACGGGGTGCGCGGTCAATCCCGGTGCTGGAGTGCCCCCGCCGGAGGCGCAGTAACCTCAATCACTCCGCAGCCTGCCCCGCGCGCTGCGGCCCAGTGCGGACAGCTCGGCCGCGTCGCCCTGGCCGTGACCGGTCGGAAGCACTTCCCGACCCCAACTCCCTTCAAGCTCTGACGGTCTTTGGGCAGGCCCGATCCTTCTCCGCTCTCCACGAGTGTCGCCGAGGAGCGGTCAGCGTGCCGCCGCCCGCATCCTCCCGCGGGCGGCGGTGCGCTGCCCTCGGTGACGGAGTGAGCGGCCCGTTTCGGGCCGCCTTGAAGACGTACAGAAAGTTTGAACAACTTGAAGCTGCCGACATCAAGCGCTCAGACCGATCAATACGTGGAGTGACGACCCGCTAATTGCCTACTGACTATTGGAGTGTCGTTCGTCTCCGTGTTCTGCGTAGGCGGGTACGCCGCGATTCTTGGCGCTGATGGCGGTGCGGATGCGCCGAGATAGGCGGCGTGGCACATATTCGTCCAGGTCGGTTGAGGTCACGAAATGCCACGCGGTCAGCTCGCCGTCGTGAAACGTGATCCTGTCGCGCTCTTCCTGCGGCAGGAAACCACCGTCGAAGAGGAAGAGTAGTTTGTCGCCGTCGTCGGGCACGGGCGCCCAGTCGACAACGAGATGAGCGCCGATGACCGGCGATAGCCCAAGCTCCTCCTGCACCTCGCGGATGCAAGCGGCACGCGGGGACTCGCCGGGCTCGACATAGCCGCCGGGAATCTCCCACCCCTGCTTGTAGCTCGGCTTCACGAGCATGATGCGTCCGTCCTCATCGAAGAAGAGCGCTCCTGCCGCGACCGTCGGACGGGCAACTTCGTGCGGGGTCGTGGGTCCGGTCACCAGGGAAGGGTATCGGCGGCGTGGATTTCGCGTTGCCTGTGGTCCGGCTGGGTGTGAGATCGTTAATTCGTGGCTACCGGGTCGGTTGGCGAGCGGATCGCGGCTTATCGCCGACGTCGTGGGCTGAGTCAGACCGCGCTAGCCGGCCTTGTCGGCCGCTCGGAGTCGTGGTTGTCGCAGGTCGAGCGGGGAATCCGTTCCGTCGACGGCTATCGGTCCTGCTCGACATGGCAAAGGTGCTCCACGTCGATGTTGAGTCGCTGACGGGCGCGCCGTGGCAATACGCGCCGAACGGCGGCTCTGTGCCGGACAGCCTCAGCGAGGTACGCCGATTCCTCTCTCGCTATGACAGCCTGCTGGGCGTCGTCCCGGCGGAGCCGATCACGCTGCCCCAGCTGAACGCCTCGGTGACCGCGGCACACGAGGCATACCAGGCGGCTCGCTATGAAGACGTTGATCGCTGGGCTCCCGCAACTTCTCTCCGGAGCCGACGCGCTGCATCGGATGGCTGAGGGAGTCGGCCGTCGGGACGCGCTGCTGGGCTACGCATCGGCGTACGCTCTGGCGGCGAAGCTGCTGACGAAGGTTGGCGCCGGTGACCTGAGCCTGTTGGCGGCGGATCGGTGCGCAACCGCCGCCGTCGAAGCCGACTCGATGACGGCAAGAGGAATAGCCGCGTATCAGGTTGTGTGCGCCCTGCTGCGCAGCGAACGTCCCGAGGACGCGGAGCCGCTCGCTGTGCGGATGGCAGAGGAAACGCAGCGGCAGGCCCGGCCGGATCAACCGACCTTGGCGTCCATAGCTGGCTCGCTGTGGCTGATCGCTGCGGTGATCGCATCTCGCCGGACAGACCGGGATGAGGCCTGGCGGCGCTTGGACCAGGCCGACGTGCTCGCTGACATGCTGGGCCAGGACGGCAACTTCGCGTGGACCGCGTTCGGAGCCACGAACGTCGGAATCCATCGGGTGTCGGTCGCAGCCGAGCTGGGCGACCCGGCTGCGGCGCTGCGGGCGGCGGAGTCAGTGGATCTCGACAGCCTCCCGACCGGGCTGAAGAGTCGTCCAGCGCAGCTGCATCTTCACCTCGCATGGGCGGAGTCTCAGCGGAAGAGAGACGCGGACGCGGTGCTTCATCTGCTGGAGGCGGAGCGGGTCGCGCCGGAGTCGTTGCGGTACAACGTGATCGTGAGTGAGCTCGTACGTGGGATGCTGACCCGGCAGAAGCGGGGCCGGCGGACGAGCGCACTGCACAGCCTGGCTGTGCGGGCCGGCGTGCTGGACTGAGCGACGATGCCGTGGAATGTGACGCTGATCGTTTGTGGTGCGCCGCTGCCCCAGCGGACGCCGGATCTGGTACGTGCGTTGCTCGATGACGACTGGACGGTCTCGGTTGTCGCTACTCCGTCCGCGCTGGCCTGGATAGACAGCCCGGCGATCACAAGGCTGACCGGTGCGCCGCCGAGGTCTGAGTTTCGTGATCCGCAGCAGCCGAAGCGGGGCGGGCCGCCGGATGCCGCAGTGGTCTGTCCGGCCACGTTCAACACGGTCAACAAGACGGCGGTCGGGGCTGCCGACAGTTATGCGCTGGCACAGGTGTGTGAGGCGTTGGGTGAGGGCGTGCCGGTCGTCGCGGTGCCGATGGTCAACAACAAGCTGTGGGGACATCCGGCCTGGTCGCGCAGCCTGGCAGTGTTGGAGAGCGCCGGGGTAGACCTCATGAACATCCACACGGGAGAGCGTGGCGCCGCAGTCGTCCAGTCGGGCACCAGCGACGCTGTGGTACGCAGATTCGATCCGGCTTGGGTGACCAGCCGACTCAAGCGCTTGCGTTAGCGCAATCCGCACTTTTGTACGGGTCCCAATCCACAACCTTGTGTGGGCCATAACGTCGTGTGTGGTCGAGCCGACAAGTTGACCCACGATCTGTGCCGAACCAGCCACCACCTCTCGGCACGGAAGGTGAGGCATGGAAACCGGCTCGTTCCCCCGCGGCGTCAGGCTCACCCGCAACCCGCTCGGCGGACACGCGGTCGAGTGGGACGGCAAGTTCATCGGCTGGCTTCACGCCAGCTTCGGCGACAAGTGGAACGCATACGTTCGCGGTGCCAAACCAGGCGTTACCGGCCTGCCACTCGGCCGCTTCGCCAAGGACGAGGCAGTGCGGCGCATCGCCGTTGAGGCCGGGTGGCCTGGCAGCGAGTAAGTCCTGCACGGTCGGCGACACAAACATCCAACGATCCAGGAAGCCGAGGATCTCCAGGCTAGGCCCGGTATATGGCTCCTGCCTGGCCTTCCACCATTGGCGCCCGAAGCGCTCCGGCCTCGCGACCGAATCACGAGTCAGGGACGAGCCAGCCGAGCAACGAGGGTCCGCGGCGATTCTCATCGGTTGAAGGTCAGCCCTCGGGGCGGTTCAGGATGCCGGCCACGATCGCGTGCACGGCGGCCACGTCGGCCGGGTCTTTGAGCTCCGAGCGGCCGCCCGTGACGACGTACCATTCCTCGGCGTCCTTGTATTGCACGCGGACGGTGACGACGCCGTCGGCGAACTCGGTGCGCAGGGTCAGATCGCCGGTGATGACGCCGACCTCGTCGGTCATCACCCCGCCCGGGCCGGCGGTGATGTCGGTGGTCGGGGCGTCCGTGGCGGGTGGGGCTGGCGCTGCCTCGGTGGGCTCGGTCATCAGCACTTCTCCAACATGTCGTTGAGCGCGGACTTCTCGGCGGTCGTCACCGTCAGTTTCCAGTGCGTCTTGACCGCGATCCAGTCCTTGGCGTATTCGCACCAGGCGCTCGTCTCGGTGGGCTTCCACGTCGACGGGTCCTGGTCACCCTTTGACCTATTGGACGACGCCGAAACCGCGATCAGCTGAGGATCGTCGAGATCGTTGGCGAAATTCTCGCGTTCGTCGGTGGTCCACTTCGCGGCGCCGGACCGCCAGGCGTTCGCCAGCGGCACCATGTGGTCGATGTCGACCTTGGTCGGCGAGTCGATGACCTGGCCGTCGTAGAGGCTTTTCCAGCTGCCGGAGACGACGTTGCAACCGGACAATTTGACCTTGGTGCCGTCCCGCTTGAGCACCGAGTCGCGGACGTCGCAGTTCGTGCCGGTGCTGCGCCAATGCGGGAACTTCGCCCGGCTGTAGCCGGCCATCGAGCCGGCCTTGCCGACGGTCAACTTGTCGAGCTGAGCCGCCGCGTCGCCGGTTGCCTTGGTGGACGAGGCGCCGGTCGATGAGGTGCCGGCCGAGGAATCGGAAGTGGCGAGGGGTTCGCAGCCGGTTACGGTCGCGACGATCAGGAGGGCGGCGGCGGCACGGACAATCCACTGCGGAGCAAGGGGGGACACGCCGTCATCGTATGTGTCGTACGCCCGTTTTGATCTGGCTCGTCGCCGGTGACTGGATCATCCCGCGCGCCGTCTCTCGGATCGCGAGTAGACGGCGCGCGGGATCGCCGCACGGGGGTGCTGTGCGGAGCTGGTGGTGCGTGCTCAGCGGGCGCGGTTTACCGCGCTGGTCAGAGCCTTGATGGAAGCCGTGACGATGTTGGCGTCGAGGCCGACCCCCCACACGGTGGTGTTACCGACCTCGCACTCCACGTAGGCCGCCGCCTGGGCGTCGCCGCCGGAGGAGAGGGCGTGCTCGGCGTAGTCGAGGACCCGAACCTGGATCTCGAGCGGCTTCAGCGCCTGTACGTACGCGTCGATCGGGCCGTTGCCGACGCCGACCAGGGGACGGCGCACGCCGCGGTGGAAGACCTCGACGTCGATCTCGACCTTGCCGTCCGCGGTCGAGGTGCTGTAGCCCTCGAGCTTGAACGCGCCGAACTGCTGGCGGTCGATCAGGTATTCGTCCGCGAAGATCTCGTACATCTGCTGCGGGCTGACCTCGCCGCCGTCCGCGTCGGTCACCTGCTGCACGACGCCGGAGAATTCGATCTGCAGCCGGCGCGGCAGGTCGAGCTTGTGCTCTTCCTTCATGATGTACGCCACGCCGCCCTTGCCGGACTGCGAGTTGACCCGGATCACGGCCTCGTAGGTGCGGCCCAGGTCCTTGGGGTCGATCGGCAGATACGGCACGCCCCAGGCGAACCGGTCCACCTCGACGCCCGCCTCGTCCGCGTCGGCTTGCAGCGCAGCCAGGCCCTTCTTGATCGCGTCCTGGTGCGAGCCGGAGAACGCGGTGTAGACCAGGTCACCCACGTACGGGTGGCGCTCGTGCACGGGCAACTGGTTGCAGTATTCGACCGCGCGCTTGATCTCGTCGATCTTCGAGAAGTCGATCATCGGGTCGATGCCCTGGGAGAAGATGTTCAGCCCCAGCGTGACCAGGTCGACGTTGCCGGTGCGCTCGCCGTTGCCGAACAGGCAGCCCTCGACGCGGTCGGCGCCGGCCAGCACGCCCAGCTCGGCGGCGGCGACGGCGGTGCCCCGGTCGTTGTGCGGGTGCAGGCTGAGGATCACCGATTCCCGCCGGGGCAGGTGCCGGTGCATCCACTCGATCGAGTCGGCGTACACGTTCGGGGTGGCCATCTCGACGGTGGCCGGCAGGTTGATGATCAGCGGCCGGGTCGGGGTCGGGTCGATGACGTCGATCACCGCGGAGCAGATCTCCAGTGCGTAGTCGAGCTCGGTGCCCGTGTACGACTCCGGCGAGTACTCGTAGAAGATCTCGGTGTCCGGCGTGTGGATCTCCGCGTACTTCTGGCAGAGCCGGGCGCCGCTCGTCGCGATGTCGGTGATCCCGTCCTTGTCCAGGCCGAACACCACCCGGCGCTGCAGGGTCGAGGTCGAGTTGTAGAAGTGCACGATGGCCCGCTTGGCGCCGCGGATCGACTCGAAGGTGCGCTCGATCAGGTGCTCGCGGCACTGCGTCAGAACCTGGATCGTGACGTCGTCCGGGATCAGATCCTGCTCGATCAGCTGGCGGACGAAGTCGTAGTCGGTCTGGCTGGCGGACGGGAAGCCGACCTCGATCTCCTTGTAGCCCATCGCGACCAGCAGGCTGAACATGCGCCGCTTGCGCTCGGGAGACATCGGGTCGATCAGGGCCTGATTGCCGTCGCGCAGGTCGACGGCGCACCACCGGGGCGCGGCCTCAATGCGTTTGCTGGGCCACTGCCGGTCTGGCAGATCAACAGAGAATTGCTGCTCGTACGGGGTGTAGCGCTCGAACGGCATGGCACTGGCACGTTGCCGAGCGATCGGATCCACGTCGGAAGAAGTTGAGGAAGACATGCGGATGCTCCTGAAAAGGGCGAGACGAGCAGGCGGCGCGCGTCAACTCCGCGACGAGGTGCCGGCCTGGAATGGGGCCTCGTCGCGGCAGCGAAGGAGGAGTGCATGCCACATGTCGAGATTGACCCTACGTGATCGACTTGGTCGCCGCTAATTCTCTGCCCGGATTGTGGGACCGGGAACGGCTCAGGCCGAGGGTGCCAGCGAAGGAGTGACCACCGGCGGGGTGGTCGGCGGCGGGCTGGCCAGCCCCAGCGGATCGGTCAGCACGATCGGCCCGGGCAGCTGCACGGAGGCCGGCGCGGGGGCCGGCTGGCTGGCGATCGTCAGCGTGCCGAAGCCGACCCGCGCGGCCGTGAGCAGGCCGTCCGGGGCGTAGCAGTAGATGCCGATGTCGACCGGTGAGTCCAGCGAGGCCGAGATCGAGTCGACCGAGAAGCAGTCGCTGCCCTGCGAGCCGGGCAGCGGCAGGGCGGTGCTCACCGACAGCGCGGCCTGCCGGTCGGTGAAGACGCTCAGCGCCGGCCGGAAAAGCCGTTCCACTTTCGGGTCGTTCTTCTTCGGTACGCGCCGGCCGGGGTCGGCTACCCGTACGCATGCGGCATTGATCGGATTTGTCGCCGAGGGCAGCGAGCATTGGAAGACGCCGGTGCTGTTCTGCACGATCGACACGTCGGCCGAGCCGCCCAGGGCGCCGCCCGGGATGTCCACCCGCCAGCTGCCGTCGACGGCCACCGTGGCGACCACCGCCCGGGACGGCTCGCCCGGAGCCTCGAAGTTGTAAAGCGCCGCGAATTTGCGGTCCACCGCCAGCGCGGCACGGGCGGCCAGGTCGGAGCGGGCCGCCCCCGGATCCGCAACCGGCGAGGCGCTCGGCGCGGCCAATTCCGCCGGCGACGCCGCGGGCGCCGCATCACCGCAGGCCGCGCACGCCGCGACGAGCAGAGCGGCGGTCAACGCGGAGAAACCACGTCGGGTAACGAGGGCGGGGCGCACCGAGACATTCTCGCCTCTGCCGGCGGTGGCATCGGGGACCCGGCGGGCAACACCTACCGGCGTGTTGTGCCACACAGGCCGGATTCTGGGATCGCCTGTCGGGGCGCGCGGCGGTCGCGGCTACGCTGGGTCCCGAAATTCTGACCGGTGTCGCCAGCCTTGATCACCTTAGCTTTCCCGATCGCACGGGCTCGGCGGCGACACGTTCGCCTTGGGAGGGAGTCGGCTGCCGTGGCCCTGGTGGTGCAGAAGTACGGCGGGTCGTCCGTAGCGGACGCCGAGCGCATCAAGCGCGTCGCGGAGCGCATCGTCGACGCCCGCAAGGCCGGCGACGACGTGGTCGTCGTCGTGTCCGCCATGGGTGACACCACGGACAACCTGCTTGACCTCGCCAACCAGGTGAGTCCGCTGCCGCCCGGCCGAGAGCTGGACATGCTGCTGACCGCCGGCGAGCGGATCTCGATGGCGCTGCTCGCGATGGCGATCCACAACCTGGGCTACGAGGCCCGGTCCTACACCGGCTCGCAGGCCGGCGTGCTGACCACCTCGGTGCACGGCCGAGCCCGGATCATCGACGTGACGCCCGGCCGGCTGCGTACCGCCCTCGACGAGGGCGCGATCGCGATCGTCGCCGGCTTCCAGGGCGTCAGCCAGGACACCAAGGACATCACCACGCTGGGCCGCGGCGGCTCGGACACCACGGCCGTCGCGCTTGCGGCGGCGCTGCGGGCGGATGTCTGCGAGATCTACACCGACGTCGACGGCGTCTTCACCGCCGACCCGCGGATCGTTCCCAACGCTCGGCACATCAAGCAGATCACCTACGAGGAGATGCTCGAGCTAGCGGCCGGCGGGGCAAAGGTGCTGATGTTGCGATGTGTGGAATACGCGCGCCGGTTCAAGGTGCCGATCCACGTACGCTCGTCGTACTCGAACAAGCCCGGCACCATGGTCACTGGATCGATGGAGGACCCAGACGTGGAACAAGCATTGATCACCGGGGTTGCCCACGAGCGCAGCGAAGCCAAGATCACGATTGTCGGGGTGCCCGACGAGCCCGGCGCGGCCGGCCGCATCTTCGAGACGGTCGCCTCGGCCGAGATCAACATCGACATGATCGTGCAGAACGTGTCGACCGAGGGCACCGGGCGCACCGACATCTCGTTCACGCTGCCCAAGGCCGACGGCACGACCGCGATGACGGCGCTTAACAAGATCCAGGAGCAGATCAAGTTCAAGAGCCTGCTCTTCGACGACCACGTGGGCAAGGTGTCCCTGATCGGCGCCGGCATGCGGTCGCACCCGGGCGTCGCCGCGTCGTTCTTCGCCTGCATCGGCGAGGCCGGCGTCAACATCGAGATGATCTCGACGTCCGAGATCCGGGTCTCGGTGGTCTGCCGCGACAGCGACCTCGACACCGCGGTCCGCGCCGTGCACGAGCAGTTCGAGTTGGGCGGCACCGAGCAGGCGGTGGTCTACGCCGGCACCGGGCGGTAAACCCCGGATGGGGCAGCCCACGCTG
>Ga0307512_10007272_pt1 | contig 11012 bp, 10 predicted proteins | sample 14_EM_MG_FD_200267 | JGI IMG/M metagenome (GOLD analysis project Ga0307512, IMG submission 200267) | Populus trichocarpa ectomycorrhiza microbial communities from riparian zone in the Pacific Northwest, United States - 14_EM | ecosystem: Host-associated > Plants > Roots > Unclassified | place... | reverse complement strand
AGTGCCGACTAGACCCGGGTTCAATTCCCGGCGACGGAAAGCAATCTTTTTTGGCCTCTTATGTACATATGGGTCCTGGGATCCCCACGGCCAGCCCGGGAATATGGGCTGACTAGCGGTCTAGCTTACCGGATATGCCGAAGACCGGTATAGAATCCGAGAAATGGCCCTTCTCATGCCGTACGTACATACCTATGTACGGCTGGTGATAGATCACTTTGCGGCCACTTCAATCTTGCTTAACTTCTCGTAAGCTCGCTCTTCAGTGAGGAACTGTACGTGCGCGGTTGCGCGATGTCCGAGCGCCGAATAGATGGTGATCCGAATGCAACACATCAAAAGCCCACCGGATATTGACGATCAGTCACATCGGCATGTGTTCAGCAATCACCGTAGGTATCTCATTTGTCTCGGGTGAGAGTCAGAACTACCAAGCCTCGGAAATGATACTTGCTCTTGCAACCCGCAACGTCGTTTCACTTCGATCTTCGTGGTGGGCAATGTTAAAAGTCACAGGCCATCACTCAGTAACAGCTGAAGAGCAACCGCGCTCACCTTGATAAGCGGTTCTTACGGTACCGGCCTACGCTCACCACCCGATAAGCGGTTCCGACATTTATGTCGAGATAAAAGTTTCTTTATTGGATCTATGTCTTTATCGTTTTCCCATTGTGCGGCACTCTTTTTTCCTACTGCGGGTTGTCCCACAGGGTTTCCGCGGAGGTTTTAATTAATGAGGCCATTGGGGCCCTATGTTTTTCATTTTATCCTTTATGGCGTTCCTTTATGTCGTTCGGTCTTGCTTGCTGCTACGGGGCGCAGAAAAAGGGGAAGTGTTGCAATATCTCACTCGTTCTGCTTCGTCATGTTGCTTTGTCGGGTGTAGAATCACGTAATATACGTGTATTCATAGCCTTTTTCTCTAAGACAAGACAATACACGCAAGACTTCAAATTTCGATCGTCAAACCCGGACGACTCGGAGAAGCAGGTCTAGAAAGAAGCAAGGTGCCGACCTAATTCTAACTAAAGACTAAAAAAAGGCGTTGCCAAGCGGTAGTATCAGCTCAAGCCTGGACATGCCTTGACGGGCCATTACCTCAAGTGGCTCGTGCCGGGAGAGCGAACAATGTGGTGGTGCGACCGCAATAACAGCTGCAGGACCAAGTGGCTCGTGAGCACCTCGTCAAGAACTGCTCGCGTTGGAAGAATGCCCAATAGCCTTTGTGCAGATATTCCAATAGTCTTTGTGGAATATCTGCACAAAGGCTATGGAATATCTGCAAGGGATACAGGTCGGCGCACGTGCCCAACCGCGATCAAAGGAATATTTCAACAAAGACCGCTAGGGTAGCACCGCTGGCACTGCCATATGGAACCCCATTGAGACTTCCGGGGTCCGAAGTGAGCTGTGCTCTTGAGTTTAGGTTAGAAACAGGCACATGTAGTGAAGTGGCTGCCTTCCCGGCCGCGGCTAGACGACACGGCGTGCATGTCTGGGCGTCATGCCGTACGAATAAGCCCGACTCAGCGATCGGGAACCCACCGCCGCCGCGCTGCGTAGTTATCAACCCGCGACATCGGCGCAAATATACCTAGATGCAGAATATGCCCTTTCGAAATGACATTGACGAGCGCCGAGCGCCAAGCGCCAAGCGTCGAATTTGTACAGCGTGACCGCGAGTGTATATATTCTTATGGTTGGCGTAGCTGAAAGCAACTCCTGAAAGAAGCCCATGGAGAAGGAATGCTATGTACTGCTTCCTTTCAACTCCGAGGAATCTCAAGATGCTAGCTTTAGGAATATGTAGGAGTGGACGGGTCTGACCCGATATTTAGAGTAACTAGAACCGTGTGTCACCTGCAGGGATTGGCTGCCGGTGAGGTAATTGGACGCTGTGTATATATCGCCCGTTTGCCGTCTACTACCCGTCAACCTCCAGTTCCACCTCCATCCCGCCGCTTCTCCCCCATCGATCCATATCCAAGTACAGAGTTAGCATCTACAGATCCCCTCCGATTGCCACATCTCGAATCATCATAATGCGGTTCACCCTCACCGCCGTCCTCTTCTTGGCTTCGGCAGTGGTGGCGGTTCCAATGCCTCAGGCCAGCAACTCCCCCGCTCTCGGCTTCACACCCGGCCTCGATAACATCCCGGAAAATTGCGTCGCCAACCCGTCGTTCAACGAGTGCCCCGCGCGGCTCCCCAGTGGGAATGGGCTCGTCACCTCGCTCAACGTAGTGATCAACGATGTGACCGGCAGCGTCCCGAAGCCGTTCAACATCATCTTCGCCGGCTTCAACCGGAACGGCACCGGCGGTGGCCTCAGCGAGTCATCGACGCTGACGATCTTCGACTTCCCGGGTGGCCACACGGACAAGAAGTGCCGCCTCCGGCTCGTCAGCGACGCAGGCGACAACACCGCTGGCAGTCCCAACGTCTACAACGTCTGGAGCTTGGTCCCCGGTACCGGCGAGGCCACGGAGAAGTCCACCTGGTTTGATAAACCGGCGAGGGGCCAAGTGCTCGCCACTTTCATTCTCGACGACTCGGATCTCGCCGCCACGACGGTCAACGCGAAATCCCTGCACAAGTTCGTCTTCGGCCCCGGCGAGGGATCGAAGAGACGCAATGAGCCGTTCCCCTGTCCCGCCGGCGGCAAGATCGCATACGAGGTGGCGTCTGCGGTCAAGGCGCCGAGTGATGGCGGTCCAATGAGTATTGGAGGTCAGTCGGGGCTCGGGATTGAGATTATTGGGCTGAAGAGCAAGTGGGCTTGAGGGGTCACTCGTCCGCCGTAATTATAACCAGACACAGCTTTTTGTTTTTGTTTTTATTCCTCTATCGTTCATAGGACGCATTTTATGGGTTTGGCGTTCTTGCATACTACATGTACTGGCGTTAGTTAGAGGAGAAAAGTTTAATATATAATATTGGAATTGTATTTCTACTTCGGAGGAACTGCACCACGCGTACCGGCAATACCGGCGATGATGCTAGGATGGTAATGGTGAAGTTGGATTCCATTCATCCAGCCCAGCCCAGCCCAGCCCTTGAAGCCCGTAAAAGTCCTCTGCCAAAAAAAAGCATCAAGAGACTGTGAACGCAATAAAGGTCGACGAAAAGTGACCGAAGGAGGAGGATCGAAGAAGGCAGTCGACGAGACGCCAACCCACCGACTTAATGCAGGTGGGAGGACTTTTGAGGCCGTTTGTAAAACTTGATATGTGGGAGTTTGACACGTGGAAGCTTGACACGCGGTAGCTTGACACGCGGAAGCTTGACACGACCAAGCTTAACATGCGGATGCTCGATACTCAGATGAGTCCTCTTGGGCTTTTCTGGGGGCTCCTTCTTCATGCTGCTCTTCACCGGGGGATCCGTCTTGGCTTCCCGTCCTGCACTGGGGACGGGCTCCCACGTGATAGGATCCATGCCGAGATGGACCAGTTCGCGGAAAGCGATGCCCTGTGCAAGACCGTGCTCCACCCAGTTAAACTGCTGCGTACGCCCAGAAGCCAAAAGCTCGACACATGCCCAGTGGCCACGCTGGCCCGCTCGCATGAGTGGGGTCAGATGCTTGTCGTCCTTCTTTTTCGGATCGGCACCCATCTTAAGCAGTTATCGGACAATGTTGGCATGTCCGTTGCGGCGGCGCAGTTCAGGGCTGTCTCGTTGTAGGCAGTCAAGATATCGACAGACTTCTTCCACCGCGTCAATGTGGTGACCAGAAGATCGATGATCTGATCTTTTCGTTTCTCAGCTGTGAAGCCATCTCCTGGGGCATAAACGACATCGGGGCCGGCTCGCACCAAGGCGAGCACAAGAGGGTCCTCCGCCACCACGGCATTCTGCGGGACCGACCACCTCCGCGCAGTCCAGTCCACCGCATTGCAAGGGGCTTCCCGTGACGGATAGTACTTGAGTGCACGGAGACACCCAGCCGTCGAAGCCCTCAGAACAAGGTAGGTCAGAGCATCCTCCGGATATATCGGTGCGGGACACTTGTAGCTGACCAGACGATCCCAGAACACTGGTGTTAGCCGGTAGTGAATCCTCTTGCTTGTAAGACAAAGGTTGGGGAAATAGACAACCCTCAGGGCTATATCCTTGTTCAAACGTTGGAACGGATGGAATATCCGTTCAGGCTGTCCCTCGGTACTGCAAGCCAACTCCTGACGAGACTGAGTGAATTGAGGCCTCGGCATATAGGGCACAACCTGTGACCGTTCGTCCTCGCCTGGGGTATTCGCCATGTCCTCTTTCCTTTGCTTCTTCTCTCTCTCGTCCCCCTTATAGACCTCCCTATTCGCGAGAATTATTTCGGGCCCGTAAGTACTTCGAAAAGTGAACTTTTTAGGTTTCGTCCTTCCTCCCTAAAAGGGACAGAAATTTGCGTTTGAGTTTTCTGGTACGTCCAAACAACCAAGAAGCACTCAGTAGTGCGTTAGCGACCACGATCTTCATAAACAATTTTCTTACAATGAGTGTAAGACACTTGATTCAACCGACAATGCCCCTGGTTATCAATGGCATGTTCAACTGATGAGCTTCACAGAGTCCGCATTATCCGCACCGACTCTGATCGCATGGTGGCACAGATGCTCCTGCGAGGCCGCCGAACGTGGCACTCCCTAACTTGGTGAGAGCGTGCACGATAGGAGAAAGCGGTTGATCATGAAGTTTCACTCACCCCCTAACTCGTCACAAGGACTCGATAGTTTCAGTATCTATGCAAGATACCAACGAAAACCAGAGGGCTAAAAAAGCTTTTCCCGTGAAAGCTACTAGTTGCTATTCAACATCAGAACTCATGAGGCGTGATGATTGAGGTAAAGGACTTCACTGACTTGATTTTCCTTCGAGGATTCAAGAGCTAGAAAGGTCGGATGACAGTTAGCGCTTCTTGTTCAGTATTAGTATCACTTCTCCTAACAAGATAAATAGATTCGTTGGTTTACCTCTTCTTGACTGAAGATTCAAAAACTCCTTCCACGTTTCGGCGATTGACTTGAGCTCGGTGCCTGTGGTATATTTGTACTCGGTCGGATGATTTCCTCTGTTGACTATCGGAGCGATGTAGTCAAATAGTGCAGATGACTGCTGGGCAGCCGGGAAGGTCTCGAAAGTAAGTGAATTTCTGAGCTCTTAGTGTGGATAAATGATTCAATGAGGTTCTGAAGAAGATTGGCGAGGTTTCTGAGTTTGGTGGAGTTGATGGGGGAAGTAAATGAAGTTGATGGGGAAGGCTGGAAGAGCCGAGTGGGTACAAGAGGAAGATGTATTGGTTGGGGAGAGGTAAGTTATAGTTTGAGAGGAAGGAGGTTGCTTCAGAAGTAAGGCGAGGAGGGAGAAACGGGATCAAACACGAGGAAACATTTGATATCACTCGTCACCTTCGCCAATGACAATCATAATCTATTCAGTTCCAAATGTGACAGCCCTTCACGCAAACCTAAACAAGACGACGTTGGACTGGTAGGTAGTGTCATTGGTATTTCGCTCGAGAAAGTTGGATCTCAGTGGCTCGAGTTTGGCAAAATTTCGGGAGAAAAATAAAGCTTCGTCACATGGGACTGTTTCTTGCCGAACTCCCTGGGACGCCACAGGCTCGATATTTTTTCACCCATTCATTGATCGCGTAGGTACGGCCTGTCTAGGTTATAGCGATTCCCACAGGCCAATATTCTACCACAGTTACCACAGCCATCGATCTCACCGATCGTGCATTGAACAGAAGATGTTGTCGTATCAGCAAATATATTCTCGGCCGTTAAAAATTACTCTGAAATACAAACACGGGAAATACAAAAGAAACAACGCTTTTTTCTTCGTTCACATGCATACGACCTATCTAGATCGTGGCGATACACACTTTTCCACTGTCCTTGCGGCTCCCCCTGCCAAGAAATAACACCACAGCAGCACCTTTTAATACGACCTACGCCTTTACCGAACCGGATCGAAACATTGGCTGCAGCTTCGCCACTCCACCGGCAATACTCGACGCCTCAATGCCCTTCGCCCTCAACACACTCGAGCCTATCCTTGCGGTGTCTCCATCGCTGCACACCAGCGCGACGAGCCGGCTCTTGAGGCCCGCCAAAAGCGTGGCCGAGAACGGTGTTCCGTTGGGACTGAAGATCCTGTCCAATTCGAGCCACTGCTCCTCCAGCAATTTCGGGTCCTCAAAGGGACTCGGAGCGTCGTCGCCGGCTCGTGCCGAAGACAGTGGGAGATTGATGGAATCCGGCAGATGCCACTTGTTGAAGTCGGTGGCGGCACGCAGATCAAGCACCATCACGTCCGGCTGCGCTCTCAATGCTTTCTCTTTGTACTTCGGCAAACCGAGGCCTGAGTCCGAAGAGTCCGAATCAGAGATACCGCTGTCATAGCTGGTGTCGGCTGGTCGGTAGAGGCGTGCAACTGCATCGGCTGGCTCCAGTTCCCAGCTGCCGTCGTATCGATAGAGATCAACTTTGTGAAGGTTCTGGAATGGAAGCGTCAGCATCTGCCAGCATGGAACTGTGATCTCAACCTCACCTCGTTTGTGATGGGCGGGAAGCGCTCATCTCCCAGTTTCTCGTAGTAGTCACCCATGTACTGATACGGCAAATCGCAGCACAGGAAGACACAGTGGACCTCCCCGTCCTCGCCCGCAAGCTCTCCCAGCTTTCCGGCAGCCTTCTGCTTCTCCAAAAAGTTCAAAAGACCCTTCAAATTAAGTCCTGAAGAGGGTCCGCAGATAAGACCTTCGCGGGACAATTGCAGTGAGAGGAGAAACGCGGGCGTTGATTCAATCTCCTCGATGGTGCCGTCAATGACTCCGCTCCAATCGAAGTTATTGCACAATAACGCTTTCCCACGAGGGCCAGGTACTCGATCGCCGGCAGCCGTGCAGATTCCTATAACGGTAACGGAAGGCTTCATCTTTTTGATGTAGGCTCCAATGCCTGCCATTGTACCTAATTACACCACATCGTTAGACCTTTCACACATCCCATTCACGGATTACCCAAGATATACCAGAAGTTCCCATTCCAGTGGCGAAAACGTTGATCTGTGGGAGCTGGGCCATGATTTGAGGTGCGGTCCACCGGGTATGTGATGCGGGGTTCTATGGAGACACTGTTAGACGGGAACTTTCGGCATCGGTAAGTGTGAGTATATACCTCCGGATTGCTGTACTGGTCAGGATTCAGGATTTCCTCGCTATCTTGCGCCACAGCTTTGGCCTTCCAGATCCCTCCACGAGCGTCTGCTACCTCTGGTTGTGAAGGCCCTCCGAACAGGGTACTGAAGGTGGTGTCAATATCTTGCCCAGAACCGGTGATTGTTCAATTGAACTCACAGGTTCAAGCCAAAAAAGCGCAAAACTCTCAACTTCTCCTCGGTCGTCTTGTTGCTGGCATAGGCGTGGACGTCATCTATCCCGTGGACCGCTCGAGCAATGAGCGCCATCGAAATAACCGTTGAACCGGAACTGAACTCAACTATCTGTTTGGTCTCCGGTGTGACCCCTTTCTGGAGCATATTGAGTGCTGAGTGGAAGGCGCCGGTCAGTCAGTAACCAATCAAAACAATGCAGTTGACCTGGTGGATATGCTCGTACCCGGCATTGATTTGACGTTGTTTGCCGGCAAGCAACTCATCATCTTTGCGTATATCCGAACACCATCATCTCGGAATGGGTTCAACTTGTCTGGAATCTCGACGAGTGGTACAGGAGGCTGGAAATCAGGATCATAGTATTTGGCCAGCGAATCGCGACCGGTATAGACGTTGAGAGAGTTTGGGGCCGGCATCACGCGTTATTTTTAGACCGAAGAGATGTTGGAAAAGATGGGTAGAGATGGAGAGTAAGGAGATGGATAGGAGACGAGGAAACGGGGAGACGGACCTGATTTATGCCGTGAAATGGTAGCCATTGGACTCAGGCAGGCTGGGTGAACATTGAATGTCACCACAGCTTCCAGAACGGCCAATCTGTCTATTTCTCATGGCCAGCCAATTGGGCACGCCCAATCCGACCGCTGTGGTTCACAGCCTTGGCGACAAACACCTTGCGGTCATTCGAGCACATTAGTTATTTTATGGTTATACTACAGAGTCCCTGATAATCGCAGTCGATGACATACTTATGCATAACCAGCGCTCCAGCGTCGAATGAGCAGTATAGAGCTAGTTCTGAGGGAGTTTCCATTTTATCCTGCATGATCCCTTTCTCTGTAAGCATGGGCTTTTCCTGGCACAGAGATGCAATTACCCAACAGGGTTCTCCAGGAACGTGCCGGACGAAAGTCGTTCTATTAAAACGAGCTTATTTTTCTGTTCAGAAAGAATTTGCACTCACAGAAGCCATCCGCTCGTACCACCACCACTTGCCTTCTTTTCGATTCCTTCCTCGATCCTGTTGGACAATTTGGAAATATGCCCGCTCACAGCGACGATACTCTTTCACAGGTGCCTGGACGACTGGAGTTGTCAGACCTGGAAGCCGGGAGTCCGGAGAAGCGCGATGGAATCCCGTTCAATGAGCAGACCCATTATGTGCCTCCGAGGACCATCATCAAGGTATGCACCTGAGCCCCTGGTGAACACCCTCCGCCTGGAACATACCGTTGACAGAACGGGCACCTTGTTTAGATATTCCTCGCATGCGCCAGTGTGGACATGGTTGGACTGATGGATCAGGTACGTGCAACCCCAGTCACCTAAACGCCATTCACTCGCCTCCAGGTGTGGTGGTGGTGGTGTTTTCGGGATCTGACAGGTATCACCCACGCTATAGACATCGTTGGCGGCCAGCATGGCAATAATCAGTTCTGCCCTGAACGCGGGCCGCCAAGCATCTTGGATCGCTAATGCGTATTTTGTCACGTCGACCTCGTTTCAGCTACTCTATGGGCGGCTGTCCGACGTCTGGTCTCGCAAATATGTGCTCTTGGCAGGCTTGCTCATATTCTTTCTTGGATCCTTGGCTGCCTCGCTGGCGCAGGACGCGATGCAGCTCATCATCTTCCGAGCCTTTACGGGCATTGGAGGCGGCGGTTTGTTTACTGTCGCCCAAATCATTGTAAGCCGATGTACCTTGATGGGGGCGCTATCCATCATCGAATGTCACCCGTCAATTGACATTGGGGTGCTCGCAGGTCAGCGATGTTGTTACGCTAAGGGAGCGCGGGAAGTACCAGGGAATATTGGTATGATTCCGAATTTCCATTGCTGGAAGCGATATCATGGCTTTTCTGACTTCGAAGCGGGGATAGGGTGCCGTTGTTGCTCTTTCAAATGGAGTGGGTCCCGTCATTGGTGGCGCCATAGCTTCCCAATCCGATGACTCCTGGTAAGGAAAAGCGGCAGAGCGTTTTTGCGAGATAGACTTCTGACGCTTATGGCAGGAGATGGATCTTCCGATTGAACATGCCATTGAGTGTCGTCTGCGCTTTCTGCTGCATTTTCTTCATGCCGCTGCGGAAGGTTGAAGGCAACTGGAGGAAGTACGTTCTTCCTTGGCGACCCAAATACCCCAGACCTGCTGATGCAAATCCATCAGGAAATTAGCAGCGATCGATTTCATCGGAGCAGCTCTCACGCTGGCGGGCTCAACTCTGATCATCGTAGGTACCTTCCTGAGCGATCAGCAAGTACGGACCACAGAGGTTCACATCTAACGAACTTCTAGCTCGGGCTTACCTGGGCGGGGTCCGAATACCCTTGGGACTCTCCACACGTCATATCCACGATTGTCGCCGGGGTAGCTGTCTCCGCGGTCTTCCTCCTCTGGCAGCGGAAGGGCAGTACGTTTCCGCTGATGCCGTGTGAGTGGCTCCTATACATCTACATAATATGCGCAACTAACAGTCTCGGGTCAGTGCATATTTTCAAGCAGACCATAGTTATTGGTGCATGCTTCACAATGTTTGTAAACGGGTGGAATTTTGTCGTACAGGTCTACTACATCCCGACCTTCTACCAGCTGGCGTATGGATACTCCGCCGTGAGGTCGGGAGCGCTACTACTTCCGCTCGTCCTTATCCAGAGTACGCATGACCTCTTTTTCGCAGCCAAACATCGGCAGATTCTAATGTTGAGTTTTTCGGTCACCAGCCTTGAGCAGCACCTTTTCAGGGCTAATCGTAACCTGGACCGGCCGCTACCGCGTATGTCGATCCCGCACTAAAGACACACCTCCAAGGTGTCCACATATGTAACTAGCCGAATCGAACTGACATAAATACGGAGTTTTTTTTATTAGGAACTAATCCTGATTGGCTGGATAATATGGGCCATCGGTCTTGGCCTATTCTCCACGTTGGACGGGAATTCAGGGCTTGGAAAGCAGATCGGCTATGGGATGTTGACGGGATTCGGAGTCGGACATACATTGCAGCCGTGTGTTACACCCGCACAACCCACCCAGGTACCGAGTTAGATGGTTGGCCACCAACACTAACGCACTGTTCGGCTGGTAGGGCGCTGGTCGCGATTCAGGCTGGGGTGGAGAGGAAGGATATGGCAGTGGTAACTAGCACTCGGAAGTAAGTCATGCTTGAACCCTACTCCCGGACGGCATTGACAAGTTCCGGCCACAGCTTCCTCCGAAACCTTGGCGGCACTTTCGGCCTCGCGATCGCGGGAACTGTCTTGTAAGCAACCCCCGTCCTCCTTCCTGCTTTTCTAATACCTATAGAAACAACTCGATCCGCTCCCAACTGGCCCCCCTCGGCTACGACGACGCTTCGATCCGCCACATTCTCGACGCGCCCACGTTGGTGCTCTCCCGTGGTGAAGATGACGAAACCCGGATCGCAGTGCTGGCGGCCTACCAGCGTGGGTTCAGAATCGTGTTTTGGGTGGGGGCGGCGCTCGCTGGACTCGCGTTTTTCATCGCCCTTGTTATGATGAAACAGGTTAATCTGGATAGAGAGGATGATGAGGCTCTGAAGAAGGAGGCGGCGGAAGCGGTCGGGGAGAAGAAGAAGAGGAAGGAGGGGGAGGCCTCTGAG